>ERZ773155.2326-NODE-2326-length-14622-cov-3.530102_pt1 | contig 14622 bp, 10 predicted proteins | sample MGYA00511262_ERZ773155 | MGnify/ENA primary metagenome ERZ773155 (study PRJEB29015, sample SAMEA2737828) | human gut metagenome | biome: human gut; feature: human-associated habitat; material: faeces | place: China | collected 2012 ... | reverse complement strand
AAAGGTCAATATGATCTGTACGCAACCGCCGGAGCGACCCTTCCACTGCGCGACGGATATGGTCGGGACGGCTGTTCAGGGAGGTGGGTTGCTTTTCCTCGACCCCAAAACCGAACTTCGAGCCGATTTTCACTTTGTCACGGAACGGAGCCAGTGCCTCGCCTACCCACTCTTCGCTGGTATAAGGCCCGTACACTTCCGCTGTGTCGAAAAAGGTCACACCTTTGTCGTATGCACGTCGGATGAGGGCAATCATATCCCTTTTTTCATATTTCCCGCCATAATAGCCTACCATCGGCAGGCAACCCAGACCGATGGCTGATACGGCCAATCCTCCGAGGTTTCTGTATTCCATATTCCCCGATGGATTATTCCCGTTCGAATAACCGTTTTTAGACCGCGACGTAGATTGGGCAAAGACTTTCGACAATCCCGTCCAATCCCCGGCTGCCAGTAAGGCGGTCATTGATGACATTTTCAAAAAATCTCTTCTGTCCATAAATCCTGTAATTTTTAAGAATGACCTCCATAAGTCAAGCCTCGCATAATCTCCATTTCATTATCTTCCAACCGGAAAGTTATGGGTTCATTTTCCTGTTCCGGGCAAATCCCGTCCTGTACGAGAAAACATCTCACCACATTTTCGGTAGAAGTATGATAACGGTCTGCAAAGAAGCACACGACTTCATCTTCATACAATTCCGCTGGAATGTCAATTCGTTCATTCATCATTTGATTTCTTTTGATGATGCAAAATTACCGGGTTACACGACAGCGGACTTAACGATAAGTGGGTAACTTGTATCACTTTTACTGAATTTCATGCCTGACATTCGGCTATGTGATTGAAATAATGTATCTTTGCATTCGTAAGAAAAGAGTTATATAAGATGCTATGAACAAAATTCTGAAGGTCAGAAACGTGGGCGATTATAGCCGGTGGGTAGGACATACCGACAGGCATCCGCTGGTCAGTGTCATTGATTACGCGGAAGTGTCTCCTGTACGTCATAGCCTGAACAATTACAGCATCTATGGCATATTCTTTCATGACGAAGCGGAAATAGACCTGGCATACGGTTGTGGGAAGTACGACTACAAGAAAGGAACGGTCATTTGCGTCGCCCCCGGACAAATCGGCGGAAAAGAGGACAACGGCGAACGGGTGATGCTGACGGGCTGGGCGTTGCTGTTCCATCCCGACCTGTTGCACGGCACCCCGTTGGAAAAGGCGATAAAGAATTATTCCTTTTTCGATTACCGTGTCAATGAAGCCCTGCACATGACCGACGAAGAACATGGTATTTTGACATCACTGATGCGCCAGATAAGGGATGAACTCCAGAAAAGGCACGATGAACTTCAAGACTCCATCATTGTGGGCTATATCGAGTTGGTCCTGAACTTCTGCCAGCGTTTCTATAACCGCCAGTTCATCACCCGGAAACTCGATAATTCGGATATGTTGATGAAATTCGACCGTTTGTTGCACGATTACTTTGACGGGAACATGCAACAGGCACATGGCTTGCCGACGGTGCAGTATTGCGCCGACAAACTTTGCATGTCGTCGAATTATTTCGGGGATATGATAAAAAAGACAACGGGTGATACTGCAAGCAATTATATCCGCCAATACATAATACAACTGGCAAAAAACGAACTTGCCACAGGTGAAAGCATTGCACGGGTAGCATACGGATTGGGCTTCGAATATCCACAGCATCTCAGCCGGATGTTCAAAAAGCAAACAGGAATGACACCGTCGGATTATTGTGAAAATCTGCACGAAAGGTAATACTTTCAAATGGAGCCGATATTGATATTCACATTGTCGCTTATAGACTTTTAGCTATTCATCCGTAATCTTCTGTGTTCCTACATGTCAGTGCGCAAACATCACTATATATAAATCCGATAAAGTGACAAAACATTAAGGTGAGCCATAATTTTCATAAAGGCTAAATAGTGATACTAAAATGGTACTAATTTGTAAATTTAGCCTTGAACAACAATTATAAAACATGAAATATCAATATATTATAGAATTATATATCTTGTGCACCATAATCCACAACCAAGTCTATCTCTTCCCTACCAAAGAATAAAAGACATATTTTAGCATTAACTAACTGTCTAAAGGAAATTTCGCCAAGTGTTCCGGCCAAATCGCCATTTCAGGGGAACTGTAATCCCTCTATCTTTGCATCAGAGAAAAAATAAAAAGAAAAGAATTATGAAACTAATCAAAAGTATTATGAGTGCCTTCGCTATCGTACTTGCTACCACTGCTTGCGCAGGAAACAGCGGAGAAAATAAAAAGAGTAATGAACCAACAAAAAAAGAAAATAAAATGGAAGTAATAGCATTAAATAAAGCGGATTTTTTGAAGAAAGTATATAATTATGAAGCCAATCCGAACGATTGGAAATTTGAAGGCAAACGTCCGGCAATTGTTGATTTCTACGCAACCTGGTGCGGACCCTGTAAAGCGCTGCACCCTATTCTTGAAGAACTTAGCAAAGAATATAGCGGTAAAATAGATATCTATCAAATTGATGTGGACCAAGAACAGGATTTGGCCGCCGCTTTCGGAATTCGCAGCATCCCTACCTTGCTGATGATTCCGATGAACGAACAGCCTAGAATCTCACAGGGAGCTTTGCCCAAAGACCAACTGAAGAAAGCAATTGATGAATTTCTGTTGAAACAAAATAACGAAGCCAAGCAATAAACTTCGACTTTTTTCTCGTCATGGTAGCCGCCCTCTGTCAGTCTTTTGAAGATTGGCAGAGGGCGAATTTTATGTTTTTGAACAAACTTTCCCAAAATAAAAACGAACCTTATTCTACGTTTCTGATTAATTCACTATATTTACCACCATACCCAAAGAAACAAAATAGCTTATGGATATAACAAATAAAATATAGTCAGAAAAATACACATAAATACAGAACTATAAAATACCCAAAACAAATGAAGAAATTATTTTTTTTAGCTGCGGTCCTTTTTTCTATCCCTGTTTTTTCACAAAGTGCCGACGAACGTATCGGAACACTTATCAATCAGTCGGACTGGTTCGGTCTGGAAGAAAACTATCCGATCTTAAAAGATTCCATGCAGGTTGATTTTCTTAAACTGATGTCGGAAATCATGATTGATTATAACTTCAACCGTCCGGATAAAGCAATAAGCGGCATCCGGAAACTACTTACCAATCACCAGAATGAAATTGGAGGTTCAAATGTACTTGGCATGACTATACTGGCCTGTCAAATAGACGGTTTAAGGGGCAATTATGCTTCAGCAGCGCAGAATGCACAAAGCATCATCGACCAGCTTAAAGCACAAAATGCAGAGAAAGAGGCTTATGAAGGACTTGAGCAGGTCTTTTCTTTCTATAGCAAATTGAGTAGCATCCCGGCACCAAGTATCACACGACCGGATTGCGATGTATCCGTCCCTATTGAAATAGAAAAAGTAAAACTACCGACAAGTGTTGAACCGAAGGGTTGGCGGGGTACAACAATTTTAATACCTGTTACAATCAACGGAAAAACATACCGCTTCATTTTTGATACCGGTGCCGGAACCAGTTTCATGTCCGAACGTTTTGCCAAAGAGGTAGGTGTACGTATGTTGAATGATTCGCTGACAATCAATTCAACGCTTCCCGGAGCTATGAACGGACAAATGGGAACAGTGGAGAATATGCAGATTGGTAGCATGATTTTCCATTATCCACTCATTACTGTTGCTCCGCCTAACGCGCTGGACAGTGTCATGAGGGTTGACGCAATTCTCGGCATGGATTTTATCAATTTGTTCGATGAACTGCGTATCTATCCGAAAGAAAAAAAAATTGTCTTTCCTGTATCATCTACACCGCTCCCCGCTTCGGGACGTAACATGATATTGACCGACCGCGCACTGAAAATAAAAGCAGAGGCAAACAATGGGGAAAGGCTCAAGTTGCACTTTGACACAGGATGTTCTACTGCCGGCTTGTATTACCGATATTATGAAGGCCATAAGTCCGAACTCGACGCTTCCGGCAAACGGGAACACATTACGGGTGGCGGCTTCAACATAGTGGTAACAAAAGAAATATTGCGCTTACCCTCCTTCCGCATAAAGGTCGGTAAAGTTCCGGTCGAATTGAAAAATCTTGCAGTGGATACTACAAACGGTGATTTCCAGACATCAGATGATGCAGGGATTATCGGTATGGATATGGTGAATCAGTTTGACTGCGTGACAATCAATCTAAAAGAAATGTTTCTAAAGCTTGAATAATATCCTTGCATTTCTTATACGGTTTTATGAAATTATCAAACGATTCGATGGAAAATGCATTAACTATATCCGACTTACTTCTCCGCAGAAAAGTGGCTTTAGCCAACAAGTCGGATATCTCATTGCAATGAGTCTTTCGCAGATATTTCTTTAAAGTCCTTTTGTTATCACCGGAAGCCCGAAGAATCCTTTCTGCAAAGTCAATGTCTTTGTTGCACCCTGTCGTGTCTTGTTATAAGTAGAGAGTGGTACATGCAATGTTTTCATAGTACCATTTGTAAAAGCTACTTCCAAATAGTACTCCTTACGTACACCGTCCGGTACATAACGCCTCTTACCTACCCGGCGGGTTTTCTTATGCGTCTCCTGATACTTCCTCTGCACTACAACTTCTTCTTCCTGCATGGAAGCAGGGTCTGCCAACCAATAGTTACCTACAAGAAACAGTGCATAACTCATAACTCCCACACATACCAAATGACACAAAAAATTAACTATTTTATTATCTCCGGCTGTCAGCCATGCCCACCTCATGTAGAAAGGAAATGTAGCAACAGCTATCATCAATGCCACTCCGACAGGTATCCACCACTCCGACAATGTATCTTCGTAAATTATATAGCCAATAACTCCTGAAATAAGAAGCAGAAAAAGCATCAGGACACGAAGAATTTGAATAAAAATATTTTTCATAATAATACTAAAATGTATCTGTTTGCAAATATACAAAGAAAAAATTCAGGTTAATGACAAATACAGTACAAGAAAAGGCAACTAACTCCCGATACCGATGAGCAAGTTGCCTTTAGACTTATATCAGTGAATATGATATCACTTATTTCATGCTATCATAAAGCGCTTTCGCTTCTGCTGCCGTGAATGCACGATTATACACCAGATAATCATCTATATAACCATCCATAAAGTTCTCATAAGAACGGGAGCCTTCTGCCCCTCTGTACATGGCACCGATGAAATAAGGCTTCCGATCAATTGGTTTCAAACCTTTATTGAGTGCTTCCGCTGCTTTTACTCCGTCAATATATAAATAGGTGCTTCCATTGGTATGAACACATACATAATGATGCCACTCTCCGTCTGTCATGGCTTTTGTCTTATAATCAGTCCAGTTTCCGGAAAGCCCAGAGTACTCAATGACATATCTTATAAACGGACTGGATTTTTGGAATCTAAACCAAGTCTGCTTATTCTTTCCGTCTGTACTTGCATTAGGACCGGCTCCATGCTGGAATACCCCCAGATTAGCAGCTGTTTTATTCGAAGTTTTCACCCAGAAAGAAGTAGTCACCGGAGTTGCCTGGAAATCTAATGCATCATTATCCGGCAACGACAAGAATGCATAATTTTGATTATCCTTACTTCTGAACTCAGCACAAGTAAATCCTTCCTTACGGGCAGGTGCATTAAAGTTGACATCCATATTATCTCCCAATTTAAGAATTTCCGGATGAATAGCATTGGGACCCATATCTTTACTGTCACCCTCGAACGGATAGAAAAAAAAAAAAATTTTTTTCCCCGGCAATACTGTGATATATCCTTCCTGTTCAGCTGTGGAAGTATTCATATCATTAGAAGCGACTAAAGTAACTTTATACTTACCGGCAGTTGAATAAGTAACAGTCGGGTGCTGCTCATTGGAAGTAGAAGGTGTTCCTCCTTCAAACGTCCAGTTCCAACGGGTAGGACGTCCCAAGCTAGTATCCTTGAATGATATGACTCCCCCTTCTATAACCATACGCCGGTCTGCCGTAATATCTGCAGCAACTGAATTCTTATCAATAATATTCAAATAATTCTCTTGCGTAAGCGTAGCCGTTGTCTTAGGATTAGTAACTGTTAATTTAACAGAGTAAACTCCCGGCTCAAATACTAAACTCGGATTCTGTTCCGTTGAGGTGACGGTACGGCCTTCTGCAGGAATAAATTCCCACAACCAAGTAGACGGGAATCCTACGGACATATCTGTGAAACTAATAGATTCATCACTCAATGCCTGAGTTTTATTGGCTTTAAAGGCTACGGTGATTTCATCCGGATATACAACTGTGATATATTTCAACATCTCAGTCTCCGCATTTTCCGTCCCCCGCCCTACTCTTAATTTTACGGTATAAGTTCCCGGATAATTATACACGATTTCCGGGCTGAACAGATTAGACACACTAGGTTCTCCACCTTCAAAAGCCCAATCCCAACGTACAGGTTCTCCAGCAGACTTATCCATAAAATATACCTTCTCCCCTGCGGATATGGTTTGCTTGTCTGAAATAAAATCTGCATTCAACAGTACTTGTTCCTCGTCTTTGCAGGCATAAAAGGCCCCGACACACACGAACAAGAAATATATTATCTTTTTCATATCAATCTATTTTTTAATTCTACGCATGTTTTATTGTAGCTGTGACAACTCAACATTCTGAAAAGCAATGCCTCCGATATTCTTGAAACCATATTCATATAATACCCCAATTGTACCGTCAGGATAACGGGCAATGTCCGAGTATCCTCCATAATCACTTCCTGTATAGGAATATTGCTTCTTCCAAGTTACTCCGTCATCCTCGCTCATCTTTAACGTGTTATTATTACGATTGGTCTGACTGTCAGGATTCGAGAACAGAATAATGCCTTTACCATCATCCCCCAAACCGTAAAAGAGTATGGAACCTTGGCATATAGGTTCTTTCAATGTAGTATACTTACACGAAGTCCATGTCAGTCCGCCGTCCGTACTGGTGGAGACCATCCTATATTTTTCCGTGTCAGACTGTTTGCGCATGTTCAACATTAAATCACCGTTACTTAATTCAGTCACAGTGCTTTCATTCGTATAATCCACGTCCATAATACCACCCAAATGCCAAGTTTCTCCCTTATCATCCGAATATATCACATGAGAACGTCCCGCACCGGATGTAGTGGTATTATGATTACACGGCACTACAATTCTCCCTTTATGCGGCTCAAACTGTTTCACTATTCCATGGCAAGGCCCTGTAGCGTACCATCTATATTTGTCAGGAGTTACGGAAGCAGTTATGTCCTTTTCTTTCGCCCATGTCAATCCTTCGTCATCCGAATAAGTTACAAAAATTGAATTAGTTCCTGTTGCACCCGGATTCCAGCAAGATAGTAAAATGATACGATTGATATCCGGAAGATAAACAGGTACTTGATTACGACAACGATTTTCTCCATCATCCTTGACTGTTATTAACGGCCCCCAAGTTTTTCCTTTATCAGTGGAACGCTTTAACACGATGTCGATGTCCCCTTCATCTTCAGGACCATTGCGACGTCCCTCGGCAAATGCCAATATTGTACCACTGTTAGTAATTACCATCGTGGGGATTCTAAAATAGGCATATCCTTCCCTATTGATGGAATAAGGCTTGCTCGTGGGAACCGGTAAAGAAGATATGCTCGGTTCCACATCATTACATGCCGTCGATATAAACAACAGGCATACCCATGCAAATATTAAGTTTAAATTTTTCATTGTTTCTATTTTTTAATAACCCTCAGTTTGTTCCAAATTAGGATTCAAATCAATCATCTTCCTCAAAATCGGGAAATACAATGGAGTAGATTTACCAACCAAATTAGGAATATAACTATAAATATCAATGGTACCCGCGTGATGTGCCCGCATCAGATCAGGCCAACGCTTCAACTCGAAACACAATTCCCTGCCGCGTTCGTCCAATATCTCTTTCTGGACCACTTTCTGGACCGTACTCCCGGTATACGCTCCGATTCCGGCACGATTACGGGTAGCGAACATAGCATCAATGGCTTTTTGTACATTGTCACCACCCAGATAACACAACAATTCCGCTTTCAACAATTTGACTTCGCCCAAACGATAAACCACGATATCATTATCATAATAACGGTCATCGGTATAAGCTGTCCCCCGAAATTTGTTCTGTGAAGTGAAAACTACCGCCCCTTTTGAATTTATAGCATTGATATAAGCTGACGAAGCCCGGTTGTCCTTGTCACTGAAAAGCGATATCAGACGGGGAGACGGAGCATACACGTGACGTGCGATTGTGGAGTTAGTGTATGGAATGTCTTCTTTGTTCACAATATCGTTAGTCAGCAGTCCGGCTGCGGCAGACATGGACAACGTAGACATATACATATTGTTATATTCATCTTTCTTCAGATAAATAGAGAAAATGATTTCGCTGTTCTTCTTGTTTGCCACATCGAAAATATCCGCATATTTATCCATCATACTCACACCGCACTTTTCCACTTCTTCCAATGCAGAAATCGCATCTGTCAAGTCATTCTTGTCATTACTCCGCTGAACCGTATATTTCCATGCCAGCGCTTCCGCTTTCAGACATAACGCAGCAGGTCTTGAAATCCGATTCTTATCCAAAATATTCGTTTCCGGGAAAAGATCGATGGCAGTCTGAACATCTGAAAGAATCTGTTTCATCACTTCTGAAGCCGTACTACGCGTCGGGCGTGACTCCTTATCATAAGATTCTGTCGGATTTAAAACAACAGGCACGTCTCCCCACATCTGAGTTAAAGTAAGATAGGCTTTTGCCCTAAAAGTATATGCCTGTGCCAAGATACGTTTCTTTTCATTTTCCAGTGTAAAGTCAATTCCCGGAGCATATTTGATTATCATATTGCAATGATGAATGTTCTCATAGAAAGTACGCCAGTCCAATCCATATTCTTCATTCAGTTCATGCTGATGCGAACGTGAAACACCGCCAATCACTCCCGATACCATAGCATCTCCACGATCTTCTCCATACAGGGTAGTACTGGTCATTCCTCTATAATCCGAATAAAGACCATTCAGGTAGCCTTTTACGTCAGATTCCGATTTCCAGTAATTTGCCATAGTTATTTCAGAAATAGGATCTATCTCCAATATAGATTCACAACTACCTAAGGTACAGGCAGTCATTATACTAAACATTATTAATTTAGCTCTCATCATCGTTTACTTTAATGTTACATTGTAAATTTTACAGAGAATATAAACTGACGCGGACGGGAATATTTACCGGCATCAGCACCAATTACTTCAGGAGTAAGTCCGTCATAAGCAGTCCAATATCCTAAATTATAGACAGCTGCCGTCAAGTCCAGCGTTTCAATCTTAGCGGCACGCAGCCACTTGGTACGCAAGGGATATGATAGGGAGACTTCACGAAATGCCAGATAATCACCTTTCTTTATATACAAGGTGTTGGCACTGCCACCACTAAAACCAATGGTAGAACTGCTCGGACGACCATGATTACGCTTTCCGTTATCCCAGTCAGACTCTACATCATAACGGGGAATAGAAGCTATATCACCCGGTTTGTGCCACATCTTGCTACTGGCCACATCATGAATCGTTGCAAAGTTATTCCGTGAATTTGCGTTCGCCTGTGCCCTGAAATGGTTATCAATCACATTTCCCAATGAGAAGTCCGTGGCAATCCGTAAAGTAAAATTCTTGTAAGTGAAAGTATTGTTGAAAGACCCCATCTTATCAGGGTGAATATATCCTACAAACACCATGTCTTTGGAATTGATGATACCGTTTCCATCCACATCACGCCAAATGGCATCACCTGCACATTTCCCTTTACCCAACCAACCGGAAGATACTCCTTCATCATAAGGAGCGTTGGCTGCATCTTCATCTGTTACATAAACCCCGTCCAACTGATAAGCAAAACGGGAACCGAAACGCTCTCCTTCCGCAAATCCACCTACTTCAACATATTTTCCCAGTTTCGGGTCAAAAATGATTCCGCCGCCGGTACGATTCTTATCTGCGCCATTATTGGGTAACTTGCCGATAGTTGTTCTCCAAATCGAAAAATTGGCATCTATATTCCAACGGAAATCATGGGTTTGTATGGGAATCGCATTAATAGCTATTTCCACCCCTTTCGTGTTCAAGGAGCCGAAATTGGACTTGATTGAAGCAAATCCCGTTTCCGACCACAAATTCTCGTTCAGTAAACGGTTCGTTGTCTTTTTATAATAAGCGTCGAAAGACAGATTAATACGGTTATTCAGGAAACCGGCTTCAAGTCCCAAATCGGTAGAGGTTGTTTCTTCCCATAACAAATTGCGGTTCATAAGCACTGTATTCAAAATACCGGCTTCTCCTGCATAGTTTTTACCGGCTTCATAAGAGCCTTCCGTATTTTCCAGAGCAAGGTTGTCATATCCCGTTTTTCCCCAGCTGGCTCTAAGTTTCAAATTGCTGACTACTTTCGATAAGGGTTCAAAGAAAGCCTCACGATGCATATTCCATCCGGCAGATACACCCGGAAAAGCAGCAAACTTATGATTGGCGGCAAAGTGAGAAGAACCGTCATAACGAATACTTGCAGAAAACAAGTATTTCATATCATAATTGTAATTGACACGCCCGAAGTAACTATTCATCTTCTTCTCTTCAAAAGTGGAAGTAGTCTTGGCAGATTCCGTCGCAATACCGTTCAGCGTTTCGATATAATCTGATGTTCCGCCATAACCGGAACCACTGAAACGATACCAGTTATCATAAATATAGTTGCCACCGACCATCAAATCCAAGTTATGCTTATCCTTTATTGTCTTCGCATAATTCAAAATAAGATCATATTGATAATGTAGATCCATATTATGCGCTTCGGACACCGGTCTATTCTTCACCACTTCATTATACCTCTCGAAGTTATGGTCTTTACCCTCATTATTGGTATACGAGAACATAGGTTTGAGATGTAGCCCGGGAATAATCTCCCAATCCAGTTCGGCAGAAAGATTGATTCGGCTCACTCTGTTTTCTTTCTCCTGATAATAAACTTCGTGCAGACGAGTACGGAACGAACTTGTCAATTCACCCGGTGCCGGAGTTCCGTCTTCATAATACTGGCGCACTGTAGGCGGCATTTTGGCAGCCCTTGACATTACATTATTTTCATTAATGCCCGCAGTCGTTCTCATAGAGTAGTTTACCATACCTTTTACAGTAAGGTTCTTACGAATCTTGTAAGAAGCATTTGTAAGAAAACTCCAACGATTATAATGAGTACCTACAACAATACCATCTTGAGTGAGATATCCCAAACTCATATAGTAAGTCGCTTTCTCGTTGCCGCCACTGAAGTTTATATTAAAATCATGGTTGACTGGCGTTTGAAAGAGATTATCCTGAAAGTCCGTTTCCTTAAAAATCAACATCTTACCGGGATTTGCCGGGTCTTCCATCATCTCCCACCCCTGATTATACAACAGGTCTTCTACATATCCTTGACCATAATTGGCAATGTAATCATCCAGAAAAGCGGTCGTATTCAAAGCATTTCGTTTATTAGCGGTACTCATTGCAAACGTACCTGACAGATATTTATCCGGATCGGTTGCATGCAGTGCAGCCGTACGAGTTGCGGTCAGATATTCACGGGCACCGGACAACGGCATTCTTTTCGGCTGGTGGTCTACAGACAATCCATAACTGAAAGAGATACTCCCTTTACCGGCTTTTCCTTGTTTGGTTGTAATCATAACAATGCCACGAGAAGCCTTTGAACCATAAATGGCTGTTGAAGCTGCATCTTTCAATACTTGTATGGTTTCTATATCCGCATAATTAATATCCTTCATAGTACGAATCACGCCGTCAATGATTACCATAGGAGAATCACTTTCGGGCGCAGTAGTCGTTCCGCCACGTACTATAATCTGAGGGTCAGCCCCCGGTTGGCCGGAATTTACACGGATTTCCATACCCGGCACTTTTCCCTGTAACATTGACATCGGATTTCCTGTCGGCGAAATTGCCATATCTTTTGAATCCACTTTAGTAATGGCACTGGTCAATGCTGCCTTGGACTGTTTACCATACCCGATAACAACAACATCTGATAAAGCTACCGAACTGCTTCTCATCGTCACCAGGATATTGTTCCGCCCCTTTACCGGTATTTCCTGTTTTTCCATTCCTACAAATGAGAATACCAAAATACCGTCTGCCGGAGCAGTGATGGAATATTTTCCATCCAAATCTGTTACTGTTCCTTGTTGAGAACCTTTCACTAAAACCGAAACCCCTATTAACGGTTCTCGTGTATCGTCCAAAACAACTCCGTTTACTGTTACCTTCTTTTGTTCTATACCCAAAGCCTCGAGCGAAGCCGAGAATGCAGGTATACAAAAAGAGAGGATAACCAATAAGATACCCGACATGCGGAGTAGCTTACTCTTTAAAAAAAATGCATTTAACATAAATTGTAGATTACAAGTTAATAACTCTAATTTCAGGTTTTTCTATTTTCTTGTTTCATATATTATAAAATTATTTTGCAACAAAAGGAGAAGCCGGTAATCCGAAATTTGAAAATAAATTCAACGGCTGATAATTTCTGAACCCGTACTTAACCCCTACCGGTTCGGGAACTTGATCGCTAGTCAGCATCACTTTGGTTTTATTATCAAAAAGAACAGCCTTCGCCGGATAATAAATACCATCTTTTCCTGCAATCTCAAATCCGACAATTTCCCTGTCATAAGATGTCATCCCCATTTCTGCGTAATCGAACTCCACAATTATCTTTTCCTTATCTATTGTAAAAGACTTGTAGAGAGGACCACTATAAGGTGTTCCACTACGCTGATAAGTTTTGGCTAATGCCCACAGAGCAAGTCGCTTCCCTACACTCTCCTTATCAGAGGGGTGTACGCAGGTGCGATTTCCAATATCCGCCGTGACAACCATACCCGCATTAGGGATCTCCTTCAAACATTCCAGTTGCACTTGGCGAATTTCAGCCGCTTCCGTCTTATCTGCATTTTTCCGTCCGTAATCATAGGGTGCTATCTGCACATAATAAAAAGGAAATTCACCTTGGTTCCATTCTTTCCGCCAAGACCTTACCATCGCCGGAAACAATCGCTTATATACCTGCGGATTATTTAAGTTACTCTCTCCCTGATACCAAATGGTACCTTTAATGGTGAATTGCTTTATCGGATGAATCATCGCATTGTATAGTAACGTGGGTTCATCTTTTGGTCTGGCAATGTCTTTAGGATCTTTGGTCAGTACCGACAAAGATATTTCCGGGAATTTTTCCGTATATACCTCTTTATTAATCCATGACTCAATCTTGGACCCACCCCAACTGGAACAAATGACACCTACCGGCACATTCAAAACTTTACGCAGATAACTTGCAAAAAAATAGGCAGTGGCACTGAAATCCGCGACATTAGCCGGTGTAGACTCCACCCAAGGAGTTGCCACGCAATCATCTAAAACAGTCTGACTACTATTTATTTTAAGCGTAATCATACGAATATTATCGGATGGGAGAGCTGTTGCAATAGCATCACATGAGCCCTCCACCGGTTGTCCCCTAAACCCTTTTACAGGCATTTCCATATTCGACTGTCCCGAACATAACCATACTTCCCCTATCAGAACATTAGTAAGTGTTACGGGTTCTCCGTCGGATATAGTAATGGTATAAGGACCACCGGCAGAAGGTGTCTGTACCTGTATTTTCCACGTACCATCCGATGCGGAAGTGGTTGTATAGTTTTTATTATCCCAAGATGTTCTAACTGTAATTTTTCGAGAACGTGTAGCCCATCCCCACAGATTGACATTGGTATTCTGTTGCAATACCATATCATTTCCAATAATTGCCGGTAGCTTTACCTTTGCTCCCAAAGGTAAAAGACAAAGCATACCGACAATTATGCATAGTATTTTTTTCATGATCTATAGTTTTAAATATTAATCCTTCATATCAATGGTCTTAGGTCGCAAACATGTGACCAGAATGACCAGCATAATTAATACAAATACTGCCAGAAGCGCAAAATCACGTCCCAAATGTCCGGCATCCATCGACTCACCCAGAAGGCTCGTAATAATAGCTCCGGCAAATACACCACACATATTCATAATACCATAGGCAGTTGCCCTGTAACGTGCAGACACAAACTGACAGAGAATAGGCATATTATTTGCGTCAAACATACCAAAACCTATCCCAAACAGCATAGCCCCCATCACCAGTGCGAAAATAGAATGACCATATCCGATAAACAACAAGGAAGGTATGATAAGCCCCAAACCCATAGCACCAGTATATACTCTTCCACGTACATTTTTTAATACCCAACGGTCGGATATATATCCACCTGCCAACACACCGAATAATGAGGACAAAGCTATAGAAATAGTAGACATAGGACCTGCTACCGAAATATCAATAGATAAGCTGTCAGAGAAAAGAGTCGGTAACCAGTTCTTTTTGTGCCGGAAGATAC
>ERZ773155.2322-NODE-2322-length-14638-cov-16.687924_pt1 | contig 14638 bp, 13 predicted proteins | sample MGYA00511262_ERZ773155 | MGnify/ENA primary metagenome ERZ773155 (study PRJEB29015, sample SAMEA2737828) | human gut metagenome | biome: human gut; feature: human-associated habitat; material: faeces | place: China | collected 2012 ... | reverse complement strand
ACAAAACAACGATTCTTTCAATCTTGATTGGGAGAAATTCAAGTAATCAAATTATCATGTAGCTATGAAGAGATTTATGTTAATATTTTGCTCCCTGCTTATAACATTAGGAGCGACTGCACAAAGTAAGTTAGGTTCGCAAACTACTAAGATTGCAAAAGATTCGACATTGATAAAGATACATGACCTATTGGAAGACGTGGATTTCCGCATACACGGTCTTGACAGATACAAACTCTATCCAACAGAGAACATCTACAACTTTCTGCAATTAGACACAAGAACGGGGAAAATAGATGTTGTGCAATGGTCGTTAGATGATGGCAAAGAAGGCTCTGTTACCCTTAACGATGAAGATTTGTCTCTTGACACAGGGTGTGGAACATTTGAATTGTATCCAACAAAGAATATGTATCAATTTCTCCTTTTAGACAAGGTTACAGGTAGAAAATGGCATGTCCAATGGGGATTTGAAGCAAGCAAAAGATGGATTAAACGAATATATTAGCTTTGGCAGAATATGGCAACAATTTGTTTGATAGTATTCTTTGTATTGGCTATCTTCATTAAATTGAAGATGCCAATGTGGAAAGGTAAATATTCCGAGAAGTTGGTGCATAAGAAAATGTTACAATTACCAGATGAGTACACAATTTTCAATGATTTTTTGTTTGAGAGTAATGGACACTCAACTCAAATTGACCATATCGTCGTGTCACCTTATGGGGTATTCGTTATAGAGACAAAGGGTTATAAAGGCTGGATATTAGGTGGCGAGAATTCTGAATATTGGACGCAGGTCATCTACAAAAGTAAACACCAACTTTACAATCCTATAAAGCAGAATGAGGGACATGTGAGATTTCTTCGCCATTTGCTTAAATGTTCTGTTGACATTCCGCTAATTCCGATTGTTGTTTTCAATAATTCAGCAGAGTTGAAAGTTCATGTCAGTAACCATATAGTTGTAAACAGATGTAATTTAAATTGGGCAATATCCCAATATCATGACATTATTCTAAATGCTACACAAGTAGATAGAATTGTCAATACTATTCAACGATATTACACAATAGCTGACAAGGAAGAAATAAGACAGCACAAGCATAATGTTCACGACAGGCAATATAGAGCAAAGAGTTTAATAAGGCAAGGCGTTTGCCCGCAATGTGGTGGTCAGTTAGTTTTACGCAAAGGAAGATATGGCTCTTTTTATGGGTGTTCAAACTATCCTAAATGCAAGTTTACACTAAATAAATGAGAGGGGAATATATTAAGTTTATTTCCCTCTCATTTAGTATAGTTAGTTTCCAGAAACTTTATTTTGAGCTTTTGATAGCCCGTTTTATGCGATTTAATTCTTGCAAAAGCTTATTGGCTATACTATCTTTATAAGCGCCATTTCAACCATTTCATGATGATGGCGAATAGAATCCTCGTAGGCAGCAACACGATTTCTTACATTGCCCTCCTCATCACGAAAGAGGTTTTCTTCCGTGATGGAACCTGTATCGGCATAAGCCGTGCCTGTATAGCAAGCGAAAAGAAAAAGGTCACGGGTCAAAGCCAACGATTTTCTTCGCTCTGGTATTTCGAGGTCACGAATTTTCAGGAAGTCCTCACGTGTCAATGCCTTTGGTGGATTCTCTTTCTTTTGATGTTGGTTTCGGTAACTGACCGCTAACGGTTTGGTAACTGAAATAACTCAATATCCTGCTCGGCTTTGCTTTGTAGCCAATTGGCAGAATTATGAAATATTGCTCATTCTCAACCACTCGTAGTTCATTTCTCTCATCTTCACTTTCAGTTGCTTTTGCTTAAATTGTGCACTGCTCATAACATTCCTTTGCCTTATCTGATATGTTGTAGTCTGAATAGCTCTTTCTGTTTTTCTATCTCTTCCTTAAGCTGCTGCTCTGTAGGGAGATAGGTGAGATATTTAGAAGCGAATAATTGCTTGCTGTCGTGCAGGATGGAAAATCTTGCAATGTCCTGGCTGGTTTCCGAACAGAGCAGTATGCCGATGGTCGGGTTGTCGCCTTCCGTGCGTTTCAGCTCATCATACATTCTTACATACATATCCATTTGTCCAACGTCCTGATGGGTGATCTTGGTCGTCTTCAGGTCGATCAGTACGAAGCATTTCATCAGGTAATTGTAGAATACCAGGTCTATGTAGTAGTCCTGGGTATCGGTGATGATGTGCTGCTGGCGCTCTACAAAGGCATAGCCTTTGCCCATCTCCATCAGAAACTTCTGAAGATGGGTGATGATGGCACTCTCCAGTTCGCTTTCCGAGAAACTCATGTCACGGGATAAGCCCAGAAACTCTGTCACCATTGGCGACTTGATGAACATGGCTGGTGAGTCTGCGTATCCTTTTGTAAGGGTTTTCATCTCGTTCTCTACCTCATCTTTGTGCTCATTGCTGGTTTGCAGGAGTCGATAATAGTATTGTGAGGCAACATTGCGGTCGAGGGTTCTTGTGCTCCACATTTGCTCGGAAGCCTCTTTCAGGTACCATAGACGAGCCTCGGAGTCATTTACTCTTAATATGCTACGAATATGAGTCCATTTCAAATTGTGAACGCGCGCGTTCACAATTTGCCAATCAGGAAAAGAAAGATAGAATTGCTTGTAATACCACAAGTTTCGTACATTGTATTCCTTTCCTATATCTGAGACGAGTTGTTGAGAGAGAGCTTTAAGCAGTTGGGTTCCATAATCTGCACGCTCTTTACCGTTTTGCTCTTCCTCAACAATGCGTCTTCCAATTTGCCAATTAGAATAAAGAATATTTTGGTTAATGGAGGCATAAGCATTCTCTCTTGCCTTATTCAAGATAGACTTTATGTCGTTAACCATACTATTCAATGCATTATTTGATATAATTATGTTCTTTTCCATATTTTACTTCTTATTATATTTATTCTCTAAGAATGTCCAAGCACGGCGATAGTCGGCGATGCGGTCGCACTTGTTATAGGATGCATAACAGGTTATACCTGTATATTTTATGCTTTTTCGTGCAAATTTAATAAAAATGTAGAAGATGGGCAAATCTTGATGGCAGAAAATCGCATAATTGGCAGCATTTTCTAGATTTATACGAAAAAGCCCCAACCTTATGCGGGACATAAGATTGGGGAGTGAAAATGAAAGTATGAGAAGAGTATGGAGAATTATATGTGGAAATGAATGCTGGAAAGCCACTTCTTGACATCGAAACATGGACACTCTTTGTGGACACCGGGGAGATCTCTATGACCCAGGATCTCGGCTTCAGGATAGTCGGTACAGAGGCTCTTCAGAAGCTCTCTCATCGCAGTCTTCTGGGCTGGCGTGCGGGTGTCGGCAGGATGACGTACGGGAATATGTAATTACAGATGAAAAGAAAGCGTGAAATGAGGGTGGATAAATATGTTTTTGCAGAAAAAGTAATAGTTGAGCGTAAATAATAAGAGAAATATTTGGCAAATTGCTTTTTTAGTCGTACTTTTGTAGGCAAGTATCAATTAGAAATGACATATGAATATAACGTCGATAACTTTCAATAATTTCCGTTGCTTCGGAGAATATCACTTGCAGTTCAAACCAACTGTAAACTTACTGTTTGGTGTGAACGGTTGTGGTAAGACTTCTATCCTGCGTGGTCTAAAGATAGCAATGAGCTCATTTTTCTCAGGTTTTTCCGATAGTAACACTCGTTTTATTGGAATCTCTAATGATGATTTTATGAGCGAGGTGCATGATGGAGTAGAGTCTTTAGAACGACAAGTGAACATATCCTACGATTTAGCGGAGTTTAAAAATATGATTCTGAGTCGAACAGGCAAGAAAAACCGTACTGCAATTTCTGGCATCAAGCCTTTGCGTGATTATACTCATTCGTTATATCACGATCTTTCAACAGAAGATGATGGGAGCATAGCCCTACCACTTTTCGCTGCTTTCTCAACAGAAGACATTCACAGTAGCCGCAAGTTAGATCGTTCTATCTTCTGTAAATATTACCAGCCTCGTTCGTTCGGTTATTACGAATGTTTGCAGGGGGATGGATTCTTTGATTATTGGATGCATCGATTGCTCATCCTGCAAGAAGGACAGAAGTCGCTTAGCGAAATTGAAGTTGTGCAGTGCGCAATAGGAGAAGCTTTGGGAGATAGTGGTTGCAATATTATCAGAAATGTGTCTATACGTCCATTGCAGAAGACAGTCTATTTTCATTTTGTTGATGGTCGAGAGATTGACTCACGAAATTTGAGTGATGGTTACAAGAGGCTTGTGAATATTGTAACAGACTTGTCTGTGCGTTGTTATATTCTGAATGGCAAGAAATACGGTATGGAGTGTTGTCATGAGACGCAGGGAGTTGTGCTGATAGACGAAGTGGATTTGCATCTGCATCCGGAATTACAGTCGGTAGTTTTGCAATCTCTTCATCGAACTTTCCCTAAAATTCAGTTCATAGTTTCTTCTCATGCTCCAATGGTGTTGTCGAGTGTAGAGACTAATGATGATAATGAAGTAGTTCATCTGCAATATCAGAATGGTAATTATACTGCTGAGCCAATTGTGACTTATGGTATGGATGCCTCTACGATTCTAGAGACTTATATGGGCAAACGCTCCCGTGTGGCAGAGGTGGAAGAAAAATTGCAACATCTCTTTGCATTAATTGATGAGGAGAAGTTTGCTGAGGCAAAGTCGGAATTGAGCTTAATGCGTGAAAAGTATTCTGACACAATTCCAGAGCTATCACGTGCTGAGTCAATGTTGTTATTTCTTGAAGATTAGAGGAATATGAATATAAGAAAATCAGCAGAACCCAAGGAGTGGACAAAATACAAGAATATTCCTGGGGTGCAGTTCAGCGGTATTCCTGCACTACAGGAATCTCTGTATCGTGAGCAGGGCTATTTATGTGCCTATTGTGAGCGTCGAATTCCTGTAAGGGATAAAATGTCCACCGAGGACCATCGTATAGAGCATTGGCATTGTCGTGATAAATATCCTGATGAAGTTTTCAGCTATGGAAATCTGCTGATGTGCTGTCCTGGCCAGATAGGGGGTGGAGAAAGTCATTGTGATGTAAGGAAAGGTAACGATGTTATCGAGTGGTCACCTCTCAAAAAGGAGTGTACTGATAGTATTAGATATAGCTCTGATGGCACAATTTTGTCAAGCAATGCAAGATGGGATAAGGAACTCAACGAAAAGTTGAATTTAAATCATGAAATTTTGAAGCGTAATAGGGAGCAGACTCTACGAGGAGTTATTGAAGGAATAAACTCCAAAAGAGGAAAAGGTGTTTCGTGGACGCAGAAAGATGTTAAGGATCAACTAGAAAAGTGGTCTAATAAGCATGATGATGGTAATGGTCATGCTGTCTATTATCCTTTTCATGGCATTGTCGTTTGTTTTCTTAAGAAGAAATTGGCAACGCTGAGCAAAAAAGGAGTATAATGCGATCGGATGAAGGTCACGCAGATTTGGCTTTCCCTTCGGCCGCCGATTTTCAATTCGCAAATGACGCAGATTTTTGACCTATGCCCCAACCTTATGTGCGGGGACATAAGATTGGGGGAGGAAAGAGAGATGAGTATGGAGAATTATATGTGGAAATGAATGCTGGAAAGCCACTTCTTGACATCGAAACATGGACACTCCTTGTGGACACCAGGGAGATCTCTATGCCCCAGGATCTCGGCTTCAGGATAGTCGGTACAGAGACTCTTCAGAAGCTCTCGCATCGCTGCCTTCTGGGCTGGCGTGCGGGTGTCGGCAGGACGGGCTTCGGCATCCAGACCTCCCTCGTAACAGATGCCGATGCTGCGGGCGTTGTAATGACGGGCATGAGCGCCAGGCTCCGACTCCGGACGGCACGGATAAATCACTCCGTCCTTTGTGATGTAATAGTGATAACCGATGTCACGGAAACCACGGGCTAAATGACATGCCTCCAACTCGCCTACCGTGAAGTCCTGGGTAACTCGGGTGGCACTGCAGTGGATGACGATTAAATTGATCTTTCTGTTCTTGATCATAGGCAACTCTTGTTAATGATTACTGAATAACGATTTCTAAATAACGATTTCTGGATACTGATGCGGGATTCATTACAGTCCCTTGCAGCTCTGCACGCAGACGGCAGAAGCGATGGCGGTAAGTACTGTGATGATAAGATTGATGATCTTCTTGATGGTTTCTTTTCTCATGGTCTGATGATTTACTAAAAATTGATTTACTAAAAATTGACTTTACTAATACTTGATTTACTAAAACTTGATTCAACTAAAAAGTTCATAACCAGGGAGATATCCTAAGAAGGAACCCCTATAACCCAGGCACCCGTGCAGAGCTTGCTTTTGATGATTGTTGCAGATGATTCCTGCCTCTTGATGCTCTCGGAATGCCCCTGACGCCATACGGCTCCCTTCTTTCAGATTTTACGATTCTCGGCTAAAAATTTACGTTGTCGCCGCCTTCTTCTGTAGAACCGCTATCCGTGGTTCCGCCGCCACCCTGTTGGGTGTTATCGGTGTTGCCACCGCCACCAGTCTGGCTGCCTCCACCACCTGTGGTCTGGCCTCCACCACCTGTGGTCTGGCTGCCCCCACCTGATGGATTGTCCTTGCCGGCATCATCCGGATTCTCCGAATTCCCCGGATTGCCCGTTGCAGGAGAAGTCAGATTGATGAGCTTGATAGAGGTGTCAAGATTCTCGGTCTTGAGCTCGCCAGTGGCTCTGGCTCTCAACTTCAATCCCAAGATGTACTTCGCCACGTTGTAGTTCTCCTTGGTAGGTGCACCGCCCTTCACCTTCAGTCCGAGGGAGAAAATGGCGATGTCGGCAAACTTTACATTCTTACCCAAGAGGAGCAACTCCTTGGTGCAGGCTGCTGCATCGGTAAGCATGCCGAGGATGGCGCCCTTGCTGTAAGGGGTGTTGTGGCTAGCCATGTGAGCGGCGAGCTCTTCGAGTCCGATGGTTTCATCGGATACTACTCGTGGAAACCATTTGCCGTAAGCTTCGGCAATCTTCTGGTTCGTGTTCTGGTATAAGACAATTCTGATCATAACGTTTAAATGGTTAAATTATTAAAGTTAATCGGCGCTGCGCATTGCCCGTGGTTCTTTCTGAATCACAATGCAAAGATACAACATTCAGAATCCGCCATTCACGGTTTCTCACGTTTACTCACGTTTTCTCACTGATTTTCACGTCTTTTTCTGAAGATGAGCCCGGAAGAATGATTTTCTTCCTATGGCTCGCCCAGATAGTCGAAGATGTGGGCTACCTGTATCGGACTGAATTCCTTCGACCATTTGGTGTAGCCGCTCTTCACCAGAGCATCGTGGAGAGGCTTGCAGCGGTTGATCCATCTTCTGAGATGGGCACTTGCCACTTCGGGAGTGGCATCAGGGAAATACTCAAGAGCTAACTCTTGCTTGGAATAACATTTCTGTTCCATATTGATTGAAATTTAAAAGTGACTTGTTTAGGATGCCTAAGTGACTTACTTACGAGCCGTAAGTGACTTGCTTAGGATGCCTGAGTGACTTACTTAGGATGCTGGAGTGACATACTTTCGGGTGACAGGGTGACACCGGTGACAGGCTTTTCCAGAAATCTCTCTCACGTAGGCGGGCGGGAGGCCTTTCTGGAAAATTTTTCCTGCCTGCCCGCGTGAGGAAAGTTTTAGAAAACAAGTGTCACCGCCGTCACCCGTCATCAGAATGGGAGATTGTCGCTAGCATCGATACCCAGGGAAATCTGATAGTTCCGAATCTCTTCTGCCGTGCGGATGATGGCGATGAAACCCCGGCTGTGCTTGGTGCGGGACTTCTTGAAATCCAGGTCGCTGAATGCCTTGCCAATCTTCTGGCTGCTCAGCTTCTGAGTGATGTTGCAGCCGATGATCTGCATCGCCCGGGCTACGGACACAAACTCCCCTGTCTCTCCCTCCGAAGGCTTCCGGAAGTAGAGATCCACCAGTTCCTGTTCGAGGCGTGGCGTCTCGAATTTGCTGTTGTGCCGGTTCTGCCGCTCTATCTCTTCATCCGTAAACCAGTAGCGGTAGCCGCTCTTGTAGAGGGCGTAAGCCTGGGCATAGATGCCGGGATGATTGAAGGGATGCTGGCGGGGGGAGACGATGCTCTCTACCTCGAAAGGCAGCCAACGGCGGGTACCCGTAGGATCGTTCAGAAACTCAGGATTGTTGCCCGTACCGCAGAAACTGTTGATGTGCTTGCGCTGCTCGGCATAGTGGGCATAGGCGGCTCGCTCGTTGATATACTGCATCGTCACCGCTGCCTTCAGCTGGTTCATCTCCGAGGCTGACATCGTATCCAGCTCCTCGCAGCAGATGAGGGCATACTGCGAGAGGGCGATGAGGTCATCCTTCGTCATTCGCTTGGCATTGGTCTTCGTGTAGAAGTACTGCTTCAGCTCCGGCGGAAGGAGATGATTGAACCAGGTGGTCTTGTTGGCACCCTGTTTTCCGATATAGACCAGGATGACATTGTTGACCGCCTCTTCGTCCAGCCAACCTGCAATCATTGCCACGAGCCACTTTTTCAGGCATTCCTCGAAGCTCAGCACGGAGCTGTCGGTATCCTTCACCTTCACGGTGGCAGCGAGTTCGGCGATGTAGTCCTTGTCGCCCTCCTTCCAGGGCGGGAGATGGGCGAAATAATCCTCGAAGGGATTGAATACGGGCGTATAATCGCTCTCGATGACATTGCGCATATCCAACTTATTTACCTTCACCGTGAGCGACATCTTGGTCCAGAGCGAGTTGACGTGTCGGTCGAGGAGTATCTGCCATTTTGGCGATTTGTCGGAAGTGGCGGAAGCGGCGGAAGCGGCGGAAGGTGATGCGCCTTCTGGGATTTCCAGGAACTCGTATCGCTGGGTGATGAGATTGTATCGGAGACGGATATGCCCATCGAGAAAAATTCTGATTTCCTCGACCGATGCGAAGCGGTTGTCACTGCCGCCATTTCCACCGCCTCCACCACCTCCTCCTGATGCCTTTCTGCTGGCACCGGGGGTGTTGTCGTAGCAGGACTTGATGACCTGCTCCACGCCGTCGTATTCGGGAAATTTCTGGAGTGCCCATTCCAGAACGTTGGCATGGGCATAGCGCTTCCTGGCGAGCATATAGCCCACTCTCATCACATAGTTATTGTGTTTGTTTGGCTGGTAAATAATCTTGTCGTTGTCTAGTTTCGGCTTGATGATTTGCTCGTAGTAGGTGTTGATGTGTTCCAGTTTCTTCTGTTTCTGATTCTTCTTAGTTGTCTCGGTATGGAATAGGGAGATTTCTTCGGCTGAGAAAGAGATAGCATCGGAATTGTAGTATGCATCGGGATCGTAGGCGAGTCCACTGAGTCGGTTGACGTTCTTGCATTGAAAGTCAGCTTTTTTGCCAATGAGCTGCTGATAGTAGTCATTGCCCTTGGCGAAGGCGGCGGGGTAGTCATCTCCGAGATAGGGATAGATGACTCGGATACCGTTGCCGCTCATCGTGATGTAGCAGAGTAGGGTGTGCGGATCGGCGCAGAGCTTCTGCTTCAGGGCGTTGAGAGCCGTGATATCGGGAGGCACTTCGGGGAAGAGCTCATCGAAATCTACGAGAGATAGGTGGGTGAGTTCCCGGATGTTGTCCTGGCCCTTGCCTCCTTCGAGGTGGCAGGCTGGGGCAAAGAGGGGCGCATCTGCCTTAAAGGTTTTCTTGCCGGTTTGGCGGTAGGACTGGGTGAGGAACTTGAGTCTCTCATCGGTTTTCATAAATGAAACCAGGCTTTCGAGGTCTCCCAGTATGGGAGTCTTGCTGGTCATGTTTGCGAATTGTGATACTTTTTTCTTCATTTTTATCATTTACTATTGTTGGTAAAGCGGATTGTTCCGTTTACATAATTGAGTGAAAGGAGTTGGGGATAGTCAGTATCTCGCTGGTTTCATATCGCAAAGTTACAAAAAAAGGTTGAAAGGTCAATTCCCATAGTGGGAATTTTCAAGTATATTTTTATAAACATTTAAATTAATTTAGCAATGTACAAAAGTAAAATTGACATTGACATGCATTTATTTGGCAAAACATTGCGCCAGATCATGCATGACAATGGGATTAAGTTCACAGAGTTCGCAGCCGACATTCAGCTGGGTCCAAAGTACCTTACGGGAGTCAGACAAGGTAAGGAAGTGTATAACCACGCTATTTACGTGAGAATCGTGGATGGCTTGAAAGGCTATTTTTCAGAAGATGTTTATTCGGATATTAGAGAGAAACTTATCCGTGCATCGTTTGGGGATAAGGTATAGGGGCTCACAGATTTCTTTTGCCCTGTTCGGGCTGGGGGAAATTTAGGTCACGCAGATTTCGCAGATGACGCAGATTTTTTTTGCCCTGTTCGGGCTAGGGGACTATTCATAGACCGCATAGGTCTCAAAATCTGCGTAATCTGCGAAATCTGCGTGACCTAAAAAAATACTTACTGCTTATTCACAGGATGTCTTTTTCCTCAAGCTATACTTTCCGTGCTTATCGAATACAATCCAATAGAGCACAGGAAGGATGGTGGCGATGAGCACCATCGAGATAAGGGTTCCGAAGAAGATGACGGCTCCCATCGGCGACCACAATGTGTTGTTCTCTATCATCATCGGCAATACGCCTACCGAAGCTGCTGCTGAGGTGAGGAAGATAGGACGCATACGGCGCTCACCAGCCTGGAAGGCGGCATCTCTAACCGAAAGACCCTTGTCGCGGCGAAGTTCCTCGGCATAGTCGAGCATGATGATACCGTTTCTTACCAGAATACCCATCAGACTCACGACACCCAGAATGCAGGTGATGCTGACATCGAAGCCGGTAATCAGAAGTCCTATCGCAGCACCGAAGATGCAGAGCGACATGGAGGAGAGATTCACCAGAGCCAGGCTGATGCGCTTGAAATGGAAGAGCAGAATGAAGAAGATGATCAATACCGCTATCAGCACACCCGATGTAACTTGTGGCAGTGTTTCTCCATCCTTTTCAGCCATACCGCCAATCTCCCAATCCAGATCGGTACCGAGCGGGAGTTTCGATACTTCCTCTTTCAGCTTGTTGGACAACTGGTTGGCATTATAACCTCTCAACGGTTCACCGACGATGGAAATGGTGCGTATGCCATTGCGTCGGACGATGCAGCCATCGTGCCAGTCGGGAGAAATCTTAGCCAGCTGACGGAGCGGCACACTCGATGTTCCGCCCATCACAGGGATGTATTCGTTGGCAAGGTCGCTGTCGTTCTCCGACTTCAGTACCATCTTCACCGGATAATCGCCTTCCCAGAGGGTGGACATCGGAATGCCATCGCCAAAATGAATGGCAAGATCGGCAGAGAGCAGCGTCTTGTTCACACCCAGACGGTTGGCCTCGGTAGCATCCGGCGTAACCCGGATGCCCGGCAACGGCTCCTCGAAATTGGTGCGGATCAGATTGATACCTTCTATCTGATGCATGCAGGCAGCTATCTTCCTGGCGGCTGCTTTCAAATCGCTGATGCTGTCGCCGCTCACTCTTACTTCGATAGGGTAGCTGGCATTGTTGTAATCCATCTGCTTGAAGCGGATGTAGCAATCCGGGAAGTAGTTGGAATAGCGGTCGGCATATCGGTCGAGTACCTCTTCGGTGGCACCGTTATCTACTGTATTCACGATGAACTGGGCAAAGTTGGGACCGCCAATCTGCGGAGCGTAGGTGGTATGGAAACGGGGCGAACCTTGTCCGATAAACGTGGTTACCGCCGTTACCTGCGAGTCGCGCTGCAGGACGTGAGCCATCGAATCTGCCACCTGTGCAGTTCTATCGGCTGTGGTTCCGTTAGGAAGATAGAACTCCACGGCAAACTGGTTTCTCTCGGCAATAGGCATCATTCGCTGCGGAAGATTCACGAAGATGACGGCACCGATGCTTACCAGCACCACGCCCACGATGAGGGTGATGCGAGGACTGGCGAAACAGTGCTTCAACAGCCAGGTGTAACCCATCTGCAGATAATCGAGCGGCTTCTTCCGGGCGTTGGGGGTAGGCTGACTGCTGATGCCCTGATGAATCACCCTATATTGTAAATAAGGTGTAAGCAGCAGCGAAACCGTGAGCGAGATGCTCAGGATGATGAACATTGCCCAAGGGAACGACTTGACGAAATCGCCCATGTCACCATGCATGGTGAAGAGGAACGGGAAGAAGGTGAGCGAAATGCTGAGCGTGGCGGAGAGTACCGACATGAAGAACTCACGTGGGGCAGCGATGGCTGCGTGCCAGCGCGACATGCCGTGGCCCAGCTTCTCCATATAGTTGTCGATAATGACAACGGAATCATCCACCACCATACCCAGGGTTACGATGAGGGCAGCCAGGGTGACGGTGTTCAGTTCCATACCGAAAAGATAGAAGATGCCCACCGAAGAGAAGATGGTGATCGGGATGCTGAGGGCGGATACCTCTGCCACGCGGCGTGGCATAAGCAGGATGACCACGATGATGACGGAGATGACCGATGTGAGCAGTTCTCGGAGGAAGTTGAGCACTGATTCGCTCACCACCTTGCTCTGGTCGGTGATGGTATTGATATGCACATCATCGGGCAGGGTCTGCTCAAACTCATCCATCGCCTGGTGAACGTCTTTTCCCATCTTCACGATATCATTGCCCGGTCGCATCTCTATGGAGAGGAGCACGCATTTGTTGCCGTTGCTCTTGATGTATTTGCTCAATTTGGGATATTCTCTCCTGATCTGGGCAATATCCTTCAGGCGCACGATGTTGCCCTTGGGGTCGGAATAGACAATTTGCTCTGCCACATCGCGCTCGTTGTTGTAGGAGTCGGTGATGTGGATGGGCAGGTTGAGGTTGCCCAGCTCCAGGTTTCCACTCATGGTGGTGAAGCCCTGTAGGGCGAGCTGGTTGAGCACCTTGTAGGAACCGATTCCGTATTTAGCCAACTTGTTCTGGTCCAGATAGATACTGATCTGCTCGTTCTCCAGTCCGTAGGTGCGGAGGTTGGAGATGGCATCGATGCGGCGCAGGCGGTCCTTCAGCCGGTCGATGTAGGTGTTCAGTTCCCGATAGGTTTTCTGCTTGCTTTCCATCGTGATGAGCAGGGCAGAGGTATCGGCGATGTCGTCCACTGCCTGCAGGGCGAGAACGCCTGATGGGAGTGATGCCTTGAAGGCCTGCAGTCCGTGCTTGAACTTGCTCCAGAAGGCATCCCTGTCTTCTACATCATCGTTGAGTTCCAGGAATACGATCAGCATGCCGTCCTTGCTCTGGGTGTAGGTCTTCTTCTTGTTGACCTCCTTGTATCCGAAGATGAAATTCTCCAGGGGTTTCGCCACCCGTTCTTCCACCTCGTCGGATGTGGTACCGGGATATACGGCAACGCAGGCACCCTGGCGGATGGTGAATTGCGGCATTTCCTGCTTAGGCATGATGCAGATGCCCAGAATGCCCACGAAAACGAGCATACCCATGAGGAGCATCACGATATTATGGTTGCACATCGCCGATTCGATGAACGAACGCTTGATGATGCGATTGGGTTTTCTCGTAATGCGAGCCTTGATATGGTCGTGAAGAGCGGTGTCCTTCTGCGGAATCCTCGGCTTGTTTGTCTCTTGATTTTTGTCTTGATTCATATCTTTTCCCTCCACATTTTATCGGTTGTTACTCTTTCCGGTATCCACCTTCATACCTTCTGATACCTTCTGCTGACCATTGATGATGACTTGGTCGCCAGTATGAAGTCCCGAGAGAATGATGATGCCATCTCCCTCGAAATCGCCTATGGTTACAGGTTGCTGGTGCGCCTTGCCGTTTACTACGGTCCAAACGAATCGGGAGTTATCTACATCCAATTCAACGCTTTGCGGCGGAACGATGATATGAGCCGGTGCTGCTGCGCTGCCCTGAATCTGGGCGTTGCAGACCATACCCGGGAGCAGACGACCCTGCGGATTGGTGATACCCACCTTGATGTCGTAGGTATGTGAGATAGGGTTGGCGTCGATGCCTTTTTCTGAGATGGTTCCATAGAAGACGGCTCCTGAAAGAGCGGCAACCGTCAGCTTCACCTTATCGCCTACGTGGAGATGCGAGATTTCTGCTTCGGGTACGGATACCTTGGCGTTGACCTGAGCCACATTGGCGAGTTTCAGCACGGGCTGACCAGGAAGCACGTAGGTTCCCATATCCACATTTTTGGCAGCGATGACGCCAGAAAACGGAGCGGTGAGTGTGGAGTGGGAGAGTTGCTGACGGGCGATGCTTTCGGCTGCCTTCGCCTGTTCCAGTTTACTTTCTATCTCCACCCATTTCATATCCGAGATTGTTCCCGACTGATGGAGGGGCAGGAATCTCCTGTAGGCATCTTCTGCCTGCTTCAGGGTGGTGAGGGTAGCCCGGTGAGCCTCCTTCACGGTAGTAGGGTTGATGGTGGCGAGCAACTGACCTTTGCTGACTCTGTCACCCTCATCTACACGGATGGAAGTGATATTTCCGGCGATTTCGAAACTGAGTGTTGATCCCATCTTTTCCTCGATGGTACCCACATAGTCTTTCGTTCCCCCCAGGTTTGTATTTCC
>ERZ773155.2308-NODE-2308-length-14716-cov-2.784053_pt1 | contig 14716 bp, 26 predicted proteins | sample MGYA00511262_ERZ773155 | MGnify/ENA primary metagenome ERZ773155 (study PRJEB29015, sample SAMEA2737828) | human gut metagenome | biome: human gut; feature: human-associated habitat; material: faeces | place: China | collected 2012 ... | reverse complement strand
CGCGGAGGGAGCCGTCCGCCTGGCGCAGGTACCGAGGCAGCGCCAGGGACGGCTCGTCCCCCACCTCGTGCTCGTGGTGGACGGTGACGGCGCGGCCGTACTTTCCCTCGGCCTCGCACATCTCGCACTCGCCGTGGTGGTCGGCGAGCACGTCCGCCCTCAGCCTCCTCCACTCCGGAGACTGGTAGAAGGCGTACAGGCGGCCCTCGTCCATGAGCTCCCTGATCCACGCATCGAGAGGACGGTCGGTCGGGACTCTCATGGAACCACCCCGCGAACGCAGAGAGGCCACGCGGGCGAACCCTGCGCGGCCTCTCGTGATAATCCACCGTACCGAACTTTAGCATAACGCGGGAAGTGATGGGAAGTGGCGTTTATCAGGCGTTCTTCAATTCAGCCCATCCGATGGCGTCAATCTTCGCGAAAGCTGCGCTGCACAGCTCCTTGCACCACTTGTCCGAGCAGCGCATCACGTCGGCCATATCTCGCCATGATTCGCCCTGCAGATAGCGCATGCACACGGCGTCCGCGTACCTTGACCCCGCGACCTTCGCCAGGCCGCCGCGCCCGTCCCTGCCGTAGAGGTACACGAGTGCCTCGTCCACCTCCGCGTTGGCGTCCGCGATGCGGCGCTCGAGCCTTCCCTCGAAGTCGATGCGGCTCGCGATGGCGTCGGCCGGCGAGGACGTGCCGCCCTTGCCCCTCGGCTCGAAGCTTTGGGCGCGCCCGCACTCCTTGGCCCTCATGCGCTCGAGCATCTCCGACGCCTGCTGGATCTTGACCACCTCCGCCCTGATCGAGCAGAAGTACTCCTTGGCCGTCATGCCTACTCGCAGCCGGTCGAGCCGAAGCCGTCGGCGCCGCGCTCGGTCTCGCCCAGGGACTCCACCGGCACGAGCTCGCACGGGACGAACGGCATGATGACGAGCTGGCAGACGCGCGTGCCCGCCTCGAGCTCCACGTCCTCGTACCCGAGGTTGATGAGCGGCGCGTGGATCTCGCCGCGGTACCCGCTGTCGATGACGCCGACCGCGTTGGTGAGGGTCACGCCCTGCTTGGCGGACAGGCCGGAGCGCGGGAACAGCAGTCCCACGCATCCGCTCGGGATCTCGACCGCCATGCCGCACCCGACCACGCAGCGCTCCATGGGGCGGAGTTTGATGTCGCGCGTGATGCGCAGATCCAGGCCGGCGTCCCCGTCGTGCGCGTAGCGCGGCACCGGCGAGCCGTCCGGGATGGTGATGTTGAGCTTGCGTCCGAGCATCAGGCCACCTCCCCGCTCGTGAGGAACACGACCGACGACGCGGGAACCCACTTGGCGCCCTTGCCGGATGTGATGGAGAGGTGCCTGATCGCCACCTTGCCGCGATGGCTCATCGCGACGATGCGGTACCGCGCGTCGTTGAAGATCACCACGTCGTCGAGCGCCAGGACGTTGCCGCGGACGTCTCGCGGGTTGGATCGGACGGCGTCCGTCCAATCGTGCTCCTGCCCGGCCTTGAACCACTTTCCGATAATCATCTGGTCCCCTTTCTAAAACGGGATGTCCTCGTCGTAAACGTCCATGGGTGAGGCGGGCGCAACTTGTGCCGCCTGCTGCTTCTCGCGGCGGTACTGCATGAGCTCGATGTCGTCCACACGCACCTCCCACTTCTTGTACTTGCGGCCCTCGGCCTCGTAGGCGCTCGTGTGCAGGCGACCGACCAGCGCTACCTTGGCGCCCTTCTTGAGCCACGGTTCCAGCGCCTCGGCGCGCTTGCCGAACATGACGCAGTCCAGCCAGTTCGTGTAATCGCCCCATGCGCCGTCCGCCCGCTGCACGCGCTCGGTCACCGCGACCGAGAACGTGAGAACTGGGGTGCCGGACTTGGTCATGCGCAGGGCGGCGTCGGCCCCGAGGTTGCCCGACGCGGTCAGCTTGTTCAGGCTCATCGGTCGGCCTCCTCGATGTACTCGAACAGCGCGAGGCGCTGGCGCACGCCGACGCCGCGAAGCCGGCGGCTCGGGCTGATGTCCAGCTTGCGCATGATCGCCGCCGACTTGGCCTTGCCGTGGTCCGGCAGCGCCATGATGAGCTGCTCGACCCTCATTCCGGATGCGGCCTCCATGCCGCCGTCCGACATCTCAAACGCCTGCCGCGCCGTCACGAGCCCCTGCTTGAGATCGCGCTTGAGCTGCATGCGCTCTGCGCGGACGCGCATCGCCTTCTTGAGCGCGGCGCGGCGCTGGTCGTCGGTGAGCGGAGGAATTGGGTGGCGGTTCGTCTTATCTGTCATTTCAGCACCTTTCCCTTGAACCTGGCCCGAAGGCCGATCATCTTCAGCACCTCTAGAGCCCGCATGGCCACGTCGCGGTGAAAGAGCCACACGGTCTGCCCCGGAACCTCCAGCGCGTACAGTCCGCCGCCCTCGCCGTCGTCCGGGAGCGATTTCCTGAAGCTCTCGAGCTGCTTCGCCTTCGTATCGGCCATGCCGACCCTGATCTCATCGTTGGCCAATCGGGACCCCCTTTTCCGTCTGTTCCATATAATTACTTCTTATATTTCCGAGGCCCTTGCATCGCGACCCATTCACGCGCTCCGACCTGCCGTTTCCGGCAATCGGCGCGGGCGCCGCGAAGACCGCTTCTGTCACTTTTCTGTCACTCCCCTCATTGACCTCTCGAACGCCTCGGCGGCCGCCTGGTCGCGGCCCTTGAGGACGTGCGCGTAGAGCTTGAGCGTGGTCGCCTCGTCGGCGTGACCCATGCGCTCGGACAGCGTCTTGATGTCGACGCCGGCGTCCAGGCACATGGTCGCGTGCGTGTGGCGCAGCCCGTGGAAGGTCACCCCGTCCGGCAGGCCGAGCGTGCGGCGCAGCTCCGTGAACCTCGTGGAGACCGTGGTCGGCCGCATCCACGAGCCGTCGACGGTCACGATCGGCGAGTCCGCCGTGAGCCCCGCGACGAAGCGCCCCTGCATCTCGATGAAGCCCTCTACGGCGCGCATGTCGGCGTGGGTCACCGAGACGTTTCGGGACCTCCTGCCCTTGGGGACGTCGCGGCGGTAGGGCTTGCGGCCGGTCGCCTCGATCACCGTGCCGCCGACGTGGAGGTGCATCCGCTTCCTGGAGACGTCGCGGCGCCGCTCGGCGCAGACCTCGCCGACGCGCATGCCGGTGCGCAGGGACAGCCAGGCGGCGAAGGCGTTGACCGCGCGGACGTAGTCCTCGAGCGTCTCCACCTCCCCGGTGAACTGCGCCGCGAGCGCGGAGTCCAGCCGAGGGAGGTCCCACTCGTCCACGACGGCCGCCTCGTGGCGCTCCGGCGACGGGTGCCGCACCGAGGTCATGGGGTTGGACTCGAGCACGCCAGAGGAGACCCAGTGGTTGAAGGCGCCGCGGAGGAAGTGGTGGACGCCGATCACCGTGTTCCTCCCCAGGTCGGCCCCGCCATCCGACTCCGGCGCGAGCAGGCGCATCTCGAATCGCGTGAGGTCGACGGCCGTGAGCTCCCCGGCGACCGCGCCCTTGAGGTAGGTGCCGACGTAGCGGCGGTTGAAGAGCCGGTAGGTCTTCACCGTGTTCGGGCTGGCGCCCATCTTCTCGCGCATGTCGATGTACTCGGCGAGGAGGTCGGAGATGACCGTGCTGTGGACCTTGCCGTCCGCGGTGAGCATGGACGCCCACGTGTCGGCCATCGCCTGCGCCTCCTCGCGCGAGCGGGCGTCCGGGAAGCGGCGGTACGGCTTGACCTTGCTCCCGTCGGCGGCGAGGCCCATGTAGGGCCGCGCGTACCACACCCCGTCCCGGTCGAGCCTGACGGTGACGTTCACCGTCAATCACCGCTCGCGGCGCCGACGATGAGGGAGAGCGCCACGAGGCACATCGCCGACAGGGCGCCCCAGCCCCATGCGGGGCCGAGCGCCGTCCCGACCGCCACCGCGGCCGACAGGGCCATGGCAACCGCGACGATGGCGGCGAGCATCCCGAGGACGTTTCGATTTCCGTTCATTCATGTCTCCTTACGTCATGCCGCGCATGAGGCGGCGATGATCAGCAGAAGGCCGAGGGCGAGGTCGCGCATCATGTCGATCGCGAGGGCCGCGATGCCGACGAGGACGGCCGCGAAGAGGAGCGCGTCCACCAACGGCGGCCATCCGCCCCCGTCACGCATCGGCGCCCTCGAGCTTCCCGGCCATTTCGGCGCACTTCCCGAGCAGCCACTCGTCGCGCTCGTCGGTCTCGAACCCGGCGGCGACGGCGAGTTCCACGGCGTCGAGCAGGTCTCGGCACCGCCCCGCGGCGCCCTGGTCGTCTCTCTCCCAGCCCTGCCTGACCGCGCTGGTTTTGAAGATGTCGTACTTGGCGATGACCAGCAGGCGGTTCTCGCACTCGAATCGGCTGACCTGAGTCAGCCTGCGCTCGCGCTCGTCGGCGAGCTCGAGGAGCGACTTGTACGCCCCGTCCGATTCGGCCCTTCCGCACCGCAGGTCGAATCCGCGCCCGGCCTTGACCGACTCGACCAGCCCGTCGCAGACGTCCATCTCACCCGAGAGCACCCATGCGGCGATGCGGTCGTAGAGGTCGGACGAGTCGCTCATCGAGCGCTCCCTGTCCATCTCCTCCTGCGTGAGCGCCTTGGCGCCCGCCCCCTCGGGGCCGAAGAGGCGCACCGTGCCGTCCGGGTCGACCATGGCCACGCACTCGGGGCCGAGCTCGCGCGCCTCCTTGCCGAGCGCCGCTGGCGTCGCGCTGTACGGATGTACGGTGCGGAGGGCAACGAGCCCCTCCGGCTTCTCGGAGACGACCTCCACACCCGCCTTGGCGAGCGCCTCGAGGCGCTTCTCCGCCTTCTTCTCCTCGGCGATGCGGGACTTGATCTTGCTGAACTCCCAGCGCCATGAGTCGCCGGCCGCGAGCACGGCCTCGGCGTCCTCGTCGGGCAGCTCGCTCGCGGCGAGCGCCTGGTCGAGCGTCACCTGCACGCCCTCCGGCGCTCGGCCCGCCATCATCCTCATGGCGGTCACCTTGCCGCGCGGCGCGCGGGACGCCCTGGCTGCGCGCTCGGTGTCCACGCCCAGGACGAGCATCTGCTGAACGCCGCGGGACACCTCCGCCTCCGTCAGGGGCTTCTTGTCGTCCGTGGCGAGCATCGCCACGAGCTCGTTGGCCTCGTCGAGCGTGTCGTAGACGATCGCGTCGACCTCGCGTTCGGACCCCTCCCCGTAGATCTCGCACAGGGCGCGGTAGCGCCGCTCGCCGTCCACGATGCGGCAGATGTTGCCGTCGCGCACGAGCACGGGCGGGTTCACAGGCTCGCCGCCCGTCGCGCGGATCGTCTCGGCGAGCGCGGCGATGTCGCCGAAGTCGCCGCGCGGGTTCGTCTCGCTCGGCACGATGTCCCTGAGCGCGACCCTGCACTTGCTGGCCTCCATCATTTCACCTCTTCCTCGGGGAGCCTCTCCCCGCACTGGCAGCAGTAGCTCCAACCCTCGTCGTACGGGCACCCGCACTCCGGGCACGCGCCGATGCAGATGCCGGGCCCCGGGTCGATGAGCGAGGCGAGCTCCGCGATGACCTCGCGCCGCTCGTGAAGCCCCTCGTCACCGAAGACCGCGCACCCGAGCGTCGGCCACGAGATCTCGCCCTCCGGTATCTCCCGCAGGCGGATGGCGGCGAGCACCCTGTCGCCGGGCATCGGTGACACCCCCGACCAACCGGGCCCCTCGGCGAGCCCCTGGAGGTACCCGAGCTTGTAGACGTTCCCGAGCTGCACCTCCACCATCTCGACCACGGCCGCCTGGATGTCCGAGCATACGTCCGGCATGCCCGCGGTCGCGCGCTCGACGATCGAGCTTGCCTCGTCCCAAACCGAGGCCCGCGCCTCCTCGCCAGTCATCGCTTCTCCTTCCTCGAGAGCCTGATCCCGCAATAGGGGCAGAACCGGACGTCGTTTATGTCGCCGACGTTTATCTGGCTGTAGCAGCCCCCGCACATGTTCTGCGAGTCCAGCTCCGCCGTCTCCTCCTCGATGCCGTGGCCGTAGACGCGCTGCATGAGCTGGTTCACCGCGTCGAAGTCGTACCTGCGGATGCTCGCCCGCTCGGGGCTGCTGAACGAAAGGAGCCTCATCGCTCGTCCACCCCTATGAGGTCTGCGAGGCGCCGCACCCCGGCGGCCTCGTACCATGCGCCGTCATCGGTCACGAGGCCGAGGACGTCCTCCACCTCGCCGCGGTCGTAGAGCTCCCCATCGTCGAGATCGCCGACGGGCAGCCCCCGAAGACCCTCCGCGATGCGCATCCGCTCGTCATTCACCGGCATCTTCATCACCCCACTCCACGGTCACCTTCAACTTCGCGCCGATTGCCGGCGCGCTCTTCGCGTCGGTCCTGAACGACACCTTGTCGCCATAGCCGCTGGCGGCGACCCTCACGCTTCCGGGCGTGCCGTCGAAGCGGGTGGATTCCGCTTCCAGCCCGTTGACGAGTAACGTCATCGTCTTGCCGCCTCTCATCGGCCCGCCTCCGCCCCTGCGAGCGCCTTCGCGCGGCGGATGAGGTCGGCCATTTTGCGGTTGCTGCAATCGAGCGCCCCGCTCGCCGGGCAGCCGTCGCCCTCGCCGCACTCTTTGTGCTGATAGCCGAAATAGGTGCACGCCGACTTCTGCATGTCCTCAACGAACCGCTCCCATGAATCGGGCTGGACGTGCGTGATCTTCTTCGGGTCGATGTACCAAGTCTTGCCCGCTTCGTCTTTCAGCGTCGCAAGCTTTCCGCCTAGGCAATTCTCGTCGAATCCGGTCACCATGGCCTTTCGCATTGAGCCCATGGTGCACAGGCTCCGATACCACACCGTATCGCCGACCTTGATCTCCACCCCGTCGGCGTCCAGGACCTCGGGTGCAGGGCGCTTGAGCGGGCGCATGGCGTACATCGACGTGTCCCAGTCCCCGTCCTCGGCGTCCTTGACGCAGACCTTGCCGCGCGAGAACTCGATCGCCTCGATGGTGATCGCTCCCCCGTGGCGGGCTTCCACCGCGTCCTCGAACCACACAGGCTCGCCGTCTTCGAAGCGCGGCCACATGTCGAGGATGCGCCGCTCCCTCTCCGTCAGGACGCGCTTGCCCGTGTCGGCCCGCTCCGCCATGGCCTCGCACACGGCTCGGCTCTTCTCGGCGTTGCGAGCGTCGAATTTCTTGGTCATTTCCATTCCTCCTAAACCTTTCTCCCGATCCACGGCCCGTCATCGGGCTCGTAGTCGTCCGGCATGTCATCGATGCGGCGCCTGGTCGTGTACACGCGCTCGACCTCGAGCTCGTAGGCCCTTCCGCAGCGAGGGCACTCGCGCTCAGATGCGCCGTCCTCGATCTCCCAGGAGTCCGCGTCCGGGTGGAGGCACCAGGGGCAGATCGCCGCGGTGGCCTGGTACTGCTCGTTCGCCCATTCGCGCTCGCGCCGGCGCTCGGCCTCGCACTCGTCGCAATAGGCCACGCCGCGCTTCCCGAGGAGCTCCGCCGTTCGCTTGCTGAACTTCGTGAAGTTCGCCGTCGGCTTCCCGCACCCCTTGCAGGGCCGGACCTTGATCTCGCCCATCACCCGATCCCCCTCATGGCCTTGCCGAGCTCCCACTCGTAGTCCCCGGCGATGCGCGCGATCTTCTTGGAGAGCGCGAAGATCTCGTCCCAATCGGGCTTCGGCTTGGCGGCGAGCACGGCGACGTCCGTGATGCCCTCCTCGAGCGCGGTCATCGACGCGACGGTCCTGTTCCTCATGCGCGCGTCGTTCATGCCGCACCCCCGCATGTGGAAAACCCGTTGAAAACCTGTTGAGAACCGAAGCCGCGGCAAAAGAAAGAAGCGGCGCAAGAAAGAAAAACCTTCTTGATGGATGAATCCCCAACAAGAGGGAGGGATTTGGATTTGGATTCAAGAATCCAAATCCCTCCCTTATTGTTTTGTCTTGTATTGTTTTGTTTATTAGCTTGAGCAAAGTTGAAGCTCTGCTTAAGCTCTGCTTTCATCTTGCTTGAGCTCTGCATGTTCATCACCCTTTCTCTTCCTCTTGGAGCCGCCCTTCCTGCCGCCCCACCTCTTCGCCCCGAAGTAGCTCGCGTTGCGGTCCATCCGCCCGCTCGCCACACCTCCGTCCTCCGTCACCCTCAGCAAGCCGAGGTCCACCAGGTCCTCTATGAACTCCTTGCAGTTCTCGAGCGCCTGCAGCTCGCTGAACGGCCCGGCGATGAACCTCAATTCCTCCGCGAGGTTCATGAGGTCGTCCTCCTCGGAGACCGGCAGCTCATGCCCCTTGGTCCCCGCAAGCAGCTCGCAGATGCGCCAGTAGCGCCCGTATCCCTCGAACCCGCGCCGGCGCAGGAGCTTGCGGCACGCACTGTCGTCCGCCGCACCCGAGTCGTGCGGGAAGAACGCCATGGGGCCGGCGGCGCACTCGGCGATCTCGCGGAGGTCCTGCTCCGACTTAACGGCCATCTCGATCACGCCCGAGCGAGTCGCGCAGGGCGCCCTGGACGATCCAATCGATGGCGTCGTCGAGGCTCTCTTTGTCGAAGCCGATCTGGCACCCGTCCATGACGTCGACGGCGTAGTTGAGCGACCACGCGACGAGGTCTCCGACCAATGTGGTGTAAGCCACATCGCCGTCCTCGTTCTTCATCTTCACGAGCATCCCGTGCGCCTCCCGCGTGAGCGCGAGCAGGTACTCGCGCACCTCCCCCGCTTCCCTCATGACTCCTCCTCGTCCAGGAAGGACCTGCGCGTCTCGATGCGCAGGTCCGGGTGCCGCTCCAGCAGCCAACGGGCCAAAAGCGGCGTGATGTTGTTGTTGATGGAATAGACGCGCGCGGTGCCGTCCGTGTCCTCGTAGGGGACCGGGTTGATGCGCTCGCGGCCCTCGTAGCGCTGACGCTCGATGAGGTACTTGGTGGACACGCGCATGCCGCGCGAGTCGATCGAGAGCGCGGTCAGCTCGATCTCGTGCATGGCGCCCGGGTTGAGCCGCGCGAACTCCTCAAAGAGGTCCTTGTGGTCCTGGGCGCGCAGCGGGTAGGGGCGCCGCTTGCGCTCGGCCGCCATGACCGCCGCGACCGGCTGGTCGTAATCGTGCGTGTTCATCGGGTGATCACCCGCCACGCGACCGCCGCCGGGATGCCGAAGATCGGCAGGATCAGCCAGTAACCCCACGTCTCGCAGGCGCCGATGATGGCGTTGCACGCGAGGGCGGGCAGGATGCCGCTGAGTGTCAGGACGAAAATGGCGCCGCCGATGATTTCTCGGCAGCTGTACTTTTGGGTTAGAATCTTCTTTGTCATTTGGTGTCGACCTTTTGACATTGCCCGTCCGAAGCTGCAACTTTGGGCGGGCGCTTTTGTTTTCTTTGCCGAAGCAGTACAAGAGCTGCAAAATCTGAGCAGAACTTCACTTGCACCGCATCCAGCTTGACTGGAACAGGCATGTGAGTCGCCTCCTTCGACAATCCCTCGACTGTTAATTCGGATCATCAATTCCTCCTAATCACGCTGATTTGCCAAGTCGTTTGGCGTACACCCAAGCGCGCTGGCGATCTTGATGACCGTTTCGAACAGCGGAGCCGTCTCGCCGCGAAGGTACTGGCGAACTGAGTCAACAGACACATTTGCTTTCAAGGCAAGCTGTTCTGCAGACATGTCAGCCTTGGCCATCTGAACCTTCAGAGACTTACGAAAAATCTGACGACAATCCTTCATCTGCACCTCCAATCTACGTGATTCGTGTTTGTGAGATTGACTATAGCCATGATTCATGTTGTAGGCAAGCATTATTTCCGTATTTCGTTGATTCGTATACGTGATTCGCGTATATTAGTCATGTGATTGGAGGTCAGCAGATGTATAAACTCCGCCTTAAAGAGATCAGAATCGCCGCTGGATACAAGACTCAGCAAGAGATTGCCGATCGCCTCGGCATGAAAGTGCGCAAGTATGCGTCATGGGAGCGTGAAGAGGTCGCTCTCACATTCGAAGATGCCTGTATGCTCACCGATTTTCTCGGGTGCACCCTTAACGATCTCTGCGGCTGGTATGACACCCACCCACGCAAACCTTCCGACATCCAGCTCGATTCGGATGAAATTGAAATCATCAAAAATTACCGACAGAGCACGCCGCAATGGCGGCAGAACATAGCTATGACGGCCCGCGCAGCAGCGGGCGAGTCTAAAGAGGCTGCCGAACCTGCTGTACCTGTCACCGAAAAACGCCTAGCTGTCTAAACATGCGCACAAACGCGTGTAGGCATTTCGAAAGGAGACGGAATGAAAAAGAACATCATCGCAGTGGGGGCTCTTGCCATGACGCTCGGCTTGGTCGGATGCGGCTCCTCGCCAGCAGTCGACAACGCCAGCGACAAGCCCGCAGAGGAACAAGTCAAGGCCGATCTTGATTTCGATGGCAGCGGCATGAGCGACACCGGCGCCGGCATCATGTACCTATCGACCGGCGGTGGAACCTCAGAGGACGGCAACGTACCCGAGATTGTGGCCGATGATGTCGCCATTATGCAGATCGGCGTCAACTACTTCGAGGGCGATGGCAGCGTCGCTACGGTATACGTCGACGGTATGAAGAATGAACGTATGAACGCCGGCGACGTCCAGATGACCATCGACCTCGAGGGCGATGCGCTGAAGCCCGGCACTCACAAGGTCGAGGTCGTGGCCAAGGACGGCGATGCCGTCACGATCTACAAAGCAGCCGAATATAAGATTGTTGAATAGATAAAGGATTGCCCTGCGCAAGATCTTGGCGGACAGGCGCAGGGCAATTGCGTAGCGCAAGAGCTATAGCCCTCACACGAAGGGAATTTTACCATGCAAAAGAATCGCGCGGCGATCTATGCGCGCTTCTCGTCGCACAACCAGCGCAGCGAGAGCATCGAGATCCAGGTGGACAACTCCCGAGCCTTCTGTGAACGCGAGGGCTTGCAGGTCGTAGAGGAGTACTGCGACTACGCGCAGACAGGTCGCAACACCGATCGTGAGCAATTCCAGCGAATGATGACGGACGCCGCGCTCGGCAAGTTCGATTTCGTTGTCATTTACAAAGTGACGCGCATCATGCGCAATCGTGATGAGATGGCCTACGCTCGCATCATCCTCCGCAGGTGCGGGGTCGAAATCCTGTATGCCGGCGAGGACATCTCGTCTGGATCCAGCGGCGTACTGCAGCTCGGCATGCTCGAGGTGCTTGCCGAATGGGAAAGCGCGGTGGACAGCGAGCGCATCAAGGATGGAATCAACAAGAACGCCGAGCGATGCCTGGCAAGCGGGCAAAGGCTGTATGGCTGGGACGTCGTTGACGATCACTTCGTAATCAACGAGCATCAAGCGGGGATCCTGCGCAAGATGAAAAACATGCTCATCGCCGGAAACACGATCTCGGAGATCTCCCGCTCGTTCCCCGGAGAGACCGGAGGGCGCGGCGCGCCGTTCAACCCCTCGCGCGTCAGAAAGCTCCTCAAGCGCCCTCAAAACGCAGGCGTGTACAAGTTTGCGGGCCACGAGCAAATCGACGGGATGCCGGCAATCTGGAGCGCCTCAGAGCAAGAGCTGATAGACACCATCCTCGACAACGAGAACAGGCCGCGCAAAAACGTAGGCGACGGGAAAAGTTACCCCCTAAGCGGTCGCATCACGTGCACCACGTGCGGCGCGATCATGCGCGGCACGAGTGGAACCTCAAAGACCGGAAAGACGTACCGGTACTACCGCTGCCCGAAATGTCATCGCTCGATCAGAAAAGAGCTGATCGAGGATTTGGTCTACGACATGACGCTCAAGGCCGTCGGAGAGAAGAGCGCGCGCGAGCGGATCGCAAGCGCCATGAGGGCGAGCGGTGAACTCGAGGCGAAAACCGAAAACGAGACCACCCGGATCAAGAAGGAGGTAAAGCGCATAGACGATTCGTTCTCCCGCATCTGGGATGCCATTGAGGAGGGCTTCGCTCCCCCGGGAGGGAAAGACCGCATAGAGCAGCTGAAGAGACGCAAAGCAGAGCTTGAGCTCAGGCTGAGAGAAGAAAAGCAGAACGAAGCCCAACCGCTGACCATGGAGGCAATCTTGGATTGGCTCGATCATGCCGCGGAGGAGATGACCGAGGACATCGCCCTCGGCACATTTGTGAACTGCGTGGAGGTCGACCGTGCGGAAGGGAAGATATACGTCTACTACGCCTTCGACAAACACGGGAACGGATTCTCGCCGTCCTTGGCGACCGAAAAAGAAAAAAGCGAACACCTTCGCGATGTAAGGTGTTCGCCTAGTTATCCTGTGGTGGAGACGAAGGGGATCGAACCCTCGACCTCCTCGATGCGACCGAGGCGCTCTCCCAGCTGAGCTACGTCCCCAGGACAAGTGAACATTCTAGCAACCATGCGCGCGGTGTCAACGGCAAAATGGCGAAGAATTTCTCATCGCAACGCGAGCACGGCGCACGCACCGCGGCGCGCCGGACCGCGCACGTTGGCGCGATACAAGAAAACCGCCCCCCACTTCACGAAAATGAACCCACCTCTGCAAGGTGGGTGCCCTCATCGCTCGGTTCCAGCTTCCTTAACAACGAAGGATTCCTGTACTGCGCTCGACTTCTCGGGCTCCCTAAATAAACGCGACGGTTCACCCAGTTGCTCCGCGGGGGGCGGAACACCTTCATCATAGGGCATGCGATTTGCGATACTAGTCTTGACTTCGAAAAAGTGTTGTCGGACGATGGTGAAGAGCCGCGCGTAATGCGGCTTTCTTTATGTATAACGACGAGGAATTCGCAGGTGACCCGCACATTCGCACGCATGGCCTGCGATACTGGAAACGACTGGGCCGCGCACCGCGGCAGACGGTCTCCAACGATCATACGTCCCCAATTGAACAGGCACGGGAGGCGCCATGAGGCTCACCATCGACACTATGACATACGGACCGGACGGCCTCGCCCGCACGGATGAGGGCAAAGCCGTTTTCGTCTCCGGTGGCCTGATCGGCGATACCGTCGAGGTCCGCATCACCGATGACGGGCCTTCCTTCTCACGCGCCGTAGTCGAGGAGGTCCTCAAGCCCTCCGCCGATCGCGTCCAGGCGCCCTGTCCTTTCATCGGTATCTGCGGCGGTTGCCCCTGGGGCGGCCTCTCGCATGAGTCCCAACTCGCAGCCAAAGAGGAGAACCTGCGCAGTGCCCTCACACGCATCGGCAAGTTCTCCCCCGAGGAGGTCGCCGAGCTCATGCGCCCCATTCGTCACACCAAGGAGCCCTGGGGGTATCGCAATAAAGTCGAGCTCGCACCGGTGCGCGAGGGCGGTAAGTTCCGTCTCGGCATGCACGGGCGCGATGCCAGCCAGGTCATCAAAGTCGATTCTTGCCCGCTGTTCGACAAAAAACATGCCAAGGCCATCAAGGCCGTGACAGGCGCACTCGGCTTCCTCGGCAACTCGCGCGACCTTGAGCTCGAGCGCGTCGGCATCCGCTCGAGTCGCCGCACCGGAGCTCTCGAGATCGCCCTTTGGACCCCCACGGGGGCCTTCCCGCGCGCCCAGGTCTCACGGGTGCTGAGCGACGCCGTGCGCGCGACGAGCGTGGTACGCGTCATGTCCAAAGGCGAGAAGCGAGCTCGCCGCGTCGCCGGCGTCGAAGCCCTTGCGGGTGAGGGCTCCTGGACCGAGAAGATCGGTGAGGAGAACATGCGCCTGTCCGCCCCGTCGTTCTTCCAGGTGAACACCAAAGCCGCCGAGATACTCATCGACCTCGTCATGGAGGCGCTCGACCCTCAACCCGACGAGTTCGGCATCGACCTGTATTGCGGCGCCGGCACCTTCACGTTGCCGCTCGCGCGCCGCTGCGACTTTGTGAGCGCCGTCGAGTCCTACGGACCGGCCGTGCGTGACCTGCGCCGCAACCTCGATATCGCCAACCTCACCAACGTCGACGTGATCGGCGGAGACGCCGTGCGCGAGTTCCCCGATGAGGACGCCGATGTGCTCGTGGTGGACCCGCCGCGCGCGGGCCTGGCGCCCGAGGCGATTCGACTCATCGCGTCGACGAGCGCACGCGATGTGGCCTACGTCTCCTGCGACCCCGCTACCCTCGCCCGCGACCTGCGCCGCTTTGTGGATGAGGGCACATTCCGCCCCGTCTGGGCCACCCCCGTCGACTTGTTCCCACAGACCTTCCACTGCGAGACGGTCGTCAGGCTCACCCGCGCGTAAAGCGGCTGATACTCACAAGGACGAATCGGGTATAACTCCGGCATCGCTGCATCCAAATGAGAGGATTTGCCATGTCCGGAGTTGCCGTACTTGCCGCCGATGGTTTTGAGACCATCGAATGCCTGACCGTCGTCGATGTTCTGCGTCGCGGCGGCATCCACACCGCCCTCGTCTCGATCATGGATACGCGCGACGTCGTGACCTCCCAGCAGATCCCCGTCACATGCGACGTCACGTTCGACGAGGTCGATTTCTCCGAATACGACTACGTCGTGCTGCCCGGCGGCCTGCCCGGCGCCACCAACCTTCGCGCCGACGAGCGCGTCTGTGAGCTGGTGCGCGAGTTCGCTGCCACCAAGCACGTCGCCGCCATTTGCGCCGCACCCTTCATCCTGGCGGAACTCGGCGTACTCGAGGGTCACAAGGCCACGTGCTTCCCCGGCTTCGAGGCTGCCGAAGCCATACGCGCAGCCGATTGCTCCTCCGCCTTCTT
>ERZ773155.2300-NODE-2300-length-14737-cov-20.419289_pt1 | contig 14737 bp, 11 predicted proteins | sample MGYA00511262_ERZ773155 | MGnify/ENA primary metagenome ERZ773155 (study PRJEB29015, sample SAMEA2737828) | human gut metagenome | biome: human gut; feature: human-associated habitat; material: faeces | place: China | collected 2012 ... | reverse complement strand
TTTGTTTGATGCAAAGGTAAGAATAATTACTACCATCTTTATGTGTTTTTGCATGGATTTTCTTCGTGCCGTGAGTATTATTTTAGTGGTCATGAACGTGTATTGGTTCTGCTATGAGGCCATACGCCTTTGGGGTATCGACATCGGCGTGGCGGACAGGATACTGGTGAATTTCAACCGTACCGCCGGACTGTTCCGTTCCGTCCTCTACACGAAGCTGTTCGCAGTCCTTCTGCTGGCACTCTCATGTTTGGGGACCAAAGGCGTGAAAGGTGAGAAAATCACCTGGCGCAGGATATGGACGGCTCTTGCCGCAGGCTTTGTGCTGTTTTTCCTGAACTGGTGGATACTGGAGCTTCCATTTCATGTCGCGACGGTCGCCCTTCTGTATATCCTTACCCTTTCGGCAGGATATATCTGTCTGCTGATGGGCGGACTGTGGATGTCGCGCCTGCTGAAGCACAATCTCATGGACGATGTGTTCAACAACGAGAACGAGAGTTTCATGCAGGAAACCCGTCTGCTGGAGAATGACTATTCCGTGAATCTGCCTACCCGTTTTTATTACAGGAAGAAGTGGCATCAAGGATGGATCAATGTGGTCAATCCCTTCCGTGCAACCATCGTGCTGGGTACTCCGGGTTCCGGAAAATCCTATGCCGTGGTAAACAGCTTCATCAAGCAGCAGATTGAGAAGGGGTATAGTCAATATATCTATGATTTCAAATACGTGTGACGAGCAAGTCATGTTGATGGCTGTTTAACTGAGTTAAACTCTGATTAAACCTATTGTTTCGTCAATAGTAGCCTAAGAGCAGGTGCGACATCAGTTGTGCTAAGCTGCTCTGAAAAGGTAACCCTCCCGAAAGGGGAAGAATGAACCGTGAGGGAATTTCAACGACCGCAAGCGTTATGCAGTCTGGGGGCTTGGCTCAATGGTATGGTTAGCGCAAGCGAACTGTTATTTAAAGGTCGTTAAGTCGAACAAGCCAAACAACGCTGATAGGCTTGAACCAAAAGGTAAAGCGGTTGGACATTTCTGTGAATTTTGGGAATGCACGAACATCAGAACCGCCGGCTGAGAGACAGAACCTAACCCATTGGTTTGGCATCAACATGGAACTCGGTAAGCCTATATATCTCCCACAAAGGGTAAGCAGACCGCAAGGAATGCCGAATGGTATGTAGGTATAAGATTGTGGAAAAAGCGAATGCCATTCTGTAACGGAATGGATAAGGATTAAGCCAATGTCACGTGTGTCATTGACAACATCATCCTCCACGAAAGTGGGCAGACTTCCACTAGGTAATTCTTTTACAAGATAACTTAAAGAACTTCTTAAAGGAGGAAAGCAAATGAACGAAAATAGAAATATTAAGTGTGCGCCTTCTGACCGAAACCAAAGTTGGACCAGTATAGACTGGAACAAGGCGGAGGAAACGGTCAAGAAGCTTCAAGCGCGTATTGTAAAAGCTCAGAAAGAAGGTAAGTATGGTAAAGTGAAAGCTTTGCAATGGACACTTACCCACTCGTTTTATGCCAAGGCATTGGCAGTTAAACGGGTGACCTCTAACAGTGGCTCAAAAACTTCGGGAGTGGACAAAATATTATGGACAACACCTGAAAGAAAATACAGAGCCATTGCTACACTTAAGAGAAGAGGCTACAAACCTCAACCGTTAAAGAGAGTCAATATCAAAAAGAGTAATGGTAAACTTCGTCCTTTGGGCATTCCTACAATGACAGACCGTGCAATGCAGGCATTGTACCTAATGGCACTTGACCCTGTAGCAGAAACCATTTCGGACAAATATTCATTTGGATTCAGAAAGAATCGCTGTTGTGCAGATGCCATGATTCGTTGTCATACCCTCTTATCTCGTTCTTACTCACCTGAGTGGGTTTTAGAGGGAGATATAAAGGGATGCTTTGACCACATCAGCCATGATTGGCTTCTAAACAATGTCCCTATGGATAAAGAAATACTCCGTAAGTGGTTGAAATGCGGGTTTGTCTTCAAAGGAGAGGTTTTTCCAACGGAAGAAGGTACACCACAAGGTGGAATCATATCGCCAACTCTTGCTAACATTGCTCTGAACGGCATCGAAAAGGCTCTTTCGGGATTCAAGCAAACAACCCGTAATGGTGTTGCATATAATCCCAAAGTGAGTTTAGTACGATATGCCGATGATTTTATCATTACAGGTGCATCTAAAGAAATCTTGGAAAACGAGGTAAAACCTATTCTAGTCGAATTCTTCCAAGAAAGAGGGCTGGAACTGTCAGAAGAAAAAACAGTCATAACCCATGTTTCGGAAGGTTTTGATTTTCTCGGATTCAATATTCGCAAATATAATGGTACACTATTGACAAAACCGTCAAAGAAAAGTGTAAAGAAGCTTACCGAAAAGGTGAAGGTTCTATTGAAATCGCACAGAGCAGTGAAACAAGAGGAAATACTTATGATGTTGAATCCAATATTGACGGGATGGTCAATGTACTATCGGTATTGCGCAGCCTCAGAAACTTTTAGAAAAACCGACCAAAAGATATTCAATATGATTTGGAGATGGTGTCTCAGACGCCATTCAAACAAATCTCTTGGATGGATTAAAAATCGGTATTTTCATCGTGTGAATAATCGTGATTGGTGTTTCGGTATCGCAAAAGACAGTCCGAAGGGAAATACACATATCCTACTAACTCGTCTGTTTGATACCAAGATTACAAAATATCCCCAAATAAAAGGGGATGCAAATCCGTATGATGCAGAATGGTATGACTACTTCCTTGACAGAAATCTTATTCGTATGAAAGAAAGTTTGAAAGGAAGGAAATCCCTCATATTCATGTGGGAAAGACAGAACCAATGCTGTCCATTATGCGGAGAACCCATAACCAAAGACACACCGTGGCGCACGGTGATGCTGAACGTGGATGGTATATCCAAACTGCATCTTGCACATGAAACATGTTGTAAATCTCTTAACAAGAAAGGAGGACTTTCATGAGCGTGCTTCATAGAAGTATTGAATTGCTTGAGCCGTATGATGGGAAACTATCATGTACGGTTCTTAGGGGGGAAAGCGCCCGTAAGGATGCTGACCTACCCGATCCTGACCTTTCAACGATTGCCTATAACCACCTGCTAAACCACCTTGACGCATACAGGGTAAAGCCGAAGTTCTATGTGATAAACTTTGACGACCCGCGAAGGAGCCACCGCTGCAATCCCATTCACCCGGATTTCATGACGGACATTGCGGATGCTTATGAATCTGCTTATACCATCATGCTCAACCTCAATAAGAGTTGGGTGCAGAAGCAGGGGGACTTCTTTGTGGAGTCACCGATCATCCTTTTTGCTGCGATTATATGGTACCTCAAGTGCGCCCATAAGGCGGTGTAATAAATATCTATTTAGCAATAGATTAGGTTAGAGTTCTATGAAAAATAAGACCTACTGTCATCCGACTTATCCCAGAGGGAAACCCGAGGGGGAGTGTAGCATGTCGGAGAAGCCATAAGTCAGCCAACTGCCACGCTGCGACTGAATGGCAAGACAGAAAGACGGACATGAGGATGAAGCCTGAACTGGTTGAACAACAATCCAGTGGCACATACCAGGGCTGTGGCGGAAGGCAGTTACCAACGCCATATCGCATGTACCCCAGCAAGTGTTTAGGTTGTATGGGGCAAAGAACTGACTGCGACACGTCTGCAATAAGCAGATTAACGGACGAACGTTGCATCCGACAATCTGTCATGCTTGTTATTACACCCGCTAAATGGGGATTGCCTAAACCGAAACGCCGAAAGGCTATAGAAGTCGTTCTTGAATATTCGGCATGGCAACGGAGCTTCCGTAGTAGTCCGAGCAGGGTAATGCCCTGCACATGGCGAAGGGAAGCAGTTATATAATCAATATAATCAAAGGAAAATGTGAGAGACATTATGAGAAATCCAAAGAATGTATTGAACAACTTAGTGAAACACAGCAATGTATCGGGCTATAAGTTCGAACGGTTGTATCGTATTCTATTCAATGAACAGATGTTCTATACCGCCTACCAGCGAATCTATGCCAAACAGGGCAATATGACCGCTGGGACAGATGGCAAGACAGTTGACGAAATGAGTATTCAGAGAATAGAAAATCTAATCTCCAAGCTTAGAGACGAAAGTTACAAACCCAACCCAGCCAAAAGGGTCTATATCCCTAAGAAGAACGGAAAGAAACGCCCGTTGGGCATCCCGTCTTTTGAAGACAAGTTGGTGCAGGAAGTGGTACACATGATACTAGAAGCCATATACGAGGGAAGTTTTGAAAATACCTCACATGGATTCAGACCACGTAGGAGTTGCCAGACTGCATTAACCCAAATTCAAGATACGTTTCTCGGAACAAAATGGTTTATAGAGGGGGACATAAAAGGCTTCTTCGACAACATAGACCATAACGTTCTGATTGGCATACTCGAAGAACGCATAGCAGACGAGAGGTTCATAAGGCTCATCCGTAAATTTCTGAACGCTGGGTATATTGAAAATTGGAAATACAGACACACGTACAGTGGAACTCCGCAAGGCGGCATCATTAGTCCCATACTGGCTAATATTTACCTTGACAAGTTCGACAAGTACATGGAGGAATACGCCCAGTCTTTCAATAAAGGCGCAAGCAGAAGATTGGATAAGGATTACCGTCGGATTAAAGACCGTAAGAACAAGCTGGAAAAGAAACTGAAATCCGAAACCGATACAAAGGTACGGAAAGACCTTATTGATAAAATCAAAGGGTATTACCGACAGATGCAACAAATGCCTTGTGTCATGGAAATGGATGAAGAGTACAGACGGTTGAAATATGTCAGATACGCAGACGATTTCTTGATTGGGGTTGTCGGCAGCCATGAAGAATGTGGGCAAATCAAAGCGAATATCACACAATTCATGAAAGATAAGCTAAAACTTGAACCGTCGGCAGAGAAAACGCTTATAACCAAAGCACAAGAAAAAGCTAAATTTCTGGGATATGAAATAACCGTACGCAACTCCAAAGCCACCAAGAGAGATAAGAATGGAGTGCTCAAAAGAATGTTCAACCGCAAGGTTGTACTTCTACTCCCGAGAGAGGTGGTCAAGAACAAGTTGATTGACTACAAAGCCATGAGGGTTATACAAACCAATGGCAAGGAGGATTGGAAGCCAAAGGCACGCAGTTATATGATGAACTGCAAACCGGAGGATATTGTAGCCCAATTCAATAAGGAGATAAGAGGATTCTACAATTATTACTCGATAGCGAACAATGTATCTACTCTTTGCAAAAGGTTCGGTTATATTATGGAATACAGTATGTACAAAAGCATCGCCAAAAAGCAAAGCAGCAGTGTACGGAAGATTAAAAAGAAATACTCGAAAGACAAAGACTTTGTAATCAGTTACACGGATGCAAAAGGGCAATGCAAATGCCGTGTGTTCTATAATGAGGGTTTCAAGAGAAAAGACGCTCAATGTGATGCTAAATGCGACATAATGCCAAACACCAATTTTCTGCCAGCCTCAAGTCTTGTTGAGAGACTAAAGGCGGAACAGTGCGAGGTATGCGGAGCGCATGGCAAAACGGTGATGCACCATGTTCGTGCCTTGAAAGACTTGACAGGCAAGAACGAATGGGAACGCATCATGCTCAAAATGCACCGTAAAACATTGGCAGTCTGTCCAGAATGTAATGCTAAAATACATGGCAATGTATAACACTAAGTTGAATTATAACGGAGAGCCGTGTACATGGAGACATGTAAGCACGGTTCGGGGGCAGGCTCTCGGAAACCTACCGCAGAAATGCGGCAAGGCGCCGAGTGCCGAGCCTACAATCTATCAGAACGGTAGATACTGTACCTTTCCCCATGCCATCGAGTTCCTGAACCGCAGGTACGAGGACATTTTCCCCATCCTTACCTCATATCCGGAGCTGGAGAACTACCTCAGTCCCTTTATGGATGCATGGCTGGGAGGGGCTGCCGAGCAGCTGATGGGTCAGATTGCATCGGCGAAAATCCCGCTTTCACGCATGATTTCGCCGCAACTGTACTGGGTGATGAGCGACAGCGAGTTTACGCTCGACATCAACAACCCTGAAGAGCCGAAAGTCCTGTGTGTCGGGAACAATCCCGACCGTCAGAACATCTATGGTGCGGCACTGGGTTTGTATAACTCACGTATCGTCAAGCTGATAAACAAGAAGGGTATGCTCAAGTCTTCGGTGATTATTGACGAGCTGCCTACCATCTATTTCAAGGGGCTGGACAACCTGATTGCCACGGCACGAAGCAACAAGGTCGCCGTTTGTCTGGGGTTTCAGGATTTCTCACAGCTTGTACGTGACTACGGGGACAAGGAGGCGAAGGTGGTGATGAACACTGTTGGCAACATCTTCTCCGGTCAGGTGGTGGGTGAAACCGCCAAGACGCTTTCGGAGAGGTTCGGAAAGGTCTTGCAGAAGCGTCAGTCCATATCCATCAACCGTCAGGACGTTTCCACCTCCATTAACACACAGATGGACAGCCTTATCCCGCCGAGCAAGATTTCCGGTCTGACGCAGGGTATGTTTGTCGGTTCGGTGTCCGACAATTTCAACGAACGTATCGAACAGAAGATTTTCCATGCGGAGATTGTCGTGGACAATGCAAAGGTGGCGGCTGAAACGAAGGCTTACAGGCCTATTCCTGTCATTACGGATTTTACCGACGAGAACGGCAATGACTGTATGCAGGAAAAGGTGCAAGAAAACTATAACCGCATCAAGGAAGAGGTGAAAAAGATTGTCAGCGATGAACTGGAGCGTATCGCTGACGACGATAAATTAAAACATCTGTTACAGCAGAAATAACTATATGAAAGAATCCGTAATTTATTGTAGAGTAAATTACGGATTCTTGTTTCAGTTTCTCAATCTTCAGCACATATATTAAGACATGCATTCACTTTTCTGACAGATTTTACAGTATTCCAAACATATACTATATTCTATGTACCTACAAAGACAAGACTTTTACTTGATAAATAATAATAATTTACCTTTATTCAGATACATTTTACGGAACATCTAATCTGCCAATTTGTTACTGTATCACACTATGACTTTTTTATTTCTAATCTTACTGCTTACCATGCTGAAATACACACATTATTGTAGAATTGTAACTTTTTTATTTTGTTTTCTTATATGTTTTAAAAACTGACATAATGTCATAAATAGTGTCATAATTTCATATATCATCAACCATAAAATTCGCAAAACATTATAAAATTAGTAAAAAAACGACTTGGTACGAATGTTGTAAAGTCATTTTTGATTTTAAAATTAAGAAATAATGAATAAGTACGAAAAAGAAGCAAGAGTCTATCCTGCTATCGCAGGAATGATAATTCCTATTATCTTGACTACGTTGTATGTCACATCGTTTATACCCCAAACTTTGGACATATGGGAGTCAATAATTGTAAAAATCGGATTGTTTATCCCAGTGGCTTTAATTTATGGTGCATTAGCCTATTGGATTCGTCAACTGTTTATTGATGCTTCTAAACGATTGTTTCAGTTTCGTTTGTTTAAAGAAGATGAAACTGAGATGCCAACAACAAAGCTTCTTCTTTGGAGTAGCGATGTGAGAAAGTCTGAGGCTGATATAAAACGGATAGCGGAAAAGATAAAAACAGATTTTGGGATTCAACTGTTATCAAAAGATGAAGAAATCGCTAATCTATCCGAGGCTAAACGTACTATTGTTGATGCCGTTGGAAAGATAAGGGAGGTGACTCGTAATAACGAAAATCTTCAACAGTATAACAGAAAATATGGATTCTGCCGTAACTATCTTGGGGCTTGTGTGTATGCTACAAGCGCAATTATCCTTGCACTTGCAGCAAATTTTATTTTAGATATGCCATATGCAAGCGTATTGTTTGTAGCTTTAGGGGCTCAGGTATTATTAGGTATTATAGATTATGCATCTTACAAGTCTAAAGCCTATGATTATGCTAGAGCAATGTATAACGCATATATAACTGGTGCAGAGTATGAACGAGAATAAAAATGTATTAAAATATGAGTATGAAGTTCTGAAAGTGGGAGATGCTGACGCGATACTTATCAGACACTATATTAACGGTGAGCCGTTTATCATACTGATTGATGCAGGTAATGCTAGTGATGCCGCAATTATAAAAAAGCATCTTGAAAATTATTATGACAGTAACTATATAGACTTGGCAATATGTACACATCCAGATAGTGATCATAAAGATGGTTTTTTTGATCTGCTTCAAGATGATGATATTAAAATAGAAAGATTCTGGTTAACCGATCCGGCTCAATATCTTGATGCTAATGACATAAAACGTTACAGAAACGAAGAGAATGCAACAAAGGCAGTCCGTAAGATCTGGCAAAAATCTACAGACCCCAACCTAAACCTTATTGATTTAGCATTGAGCAAATGTACAACGGTGGAAAGCGTAACCGATGGAGTTGAACATCCAATATTACCAATAAGTATTGTTGGTCCTTCTGATGAATATTATGCTGAAGTGGTAAAGATTATGGTAGCTAACTATGGTATAAAGACATACGAAGATAGTTCAAAAGAAGCATATGACGATGCATTCAAGATTGATGAGGATGATATAAAGAGTGTAATCGATAGTGAGGAAGATCTATCTCCTTACAATGCTTCCAGCCTCATTATCTTGTACGAACCTGGGGATGGCAAAAGACTACTCTTTGCAGGAGATGCAAATACCACCTCTCTTCAGATGATGCTAAACAAATATAAATGGTTGAGAAATGTGGATTTTCTTAAAGTTCCACATCATGGAAGCCGAAGAAATCTGAATACGTCAATCATAGAGGAGCTTTCCCCAAAAAATTCCTCTATATCTGCTGCTGGCAATAAGAAACACCCTAGTGGACGTTTAGTATATTGGCTTGCAAAATATGGAGATGTTTACTCTACTCATATTTGCAATTCCTATATGCATTATCAATCAGCAACCATGCCAAAAAGAAAAGGTACTGTAAACCTAACACCATTAAAAAGGAAAAAATAATATCACAATAAACAACAAATCTGTTTTACAGAATTAGTTAGTAGTATATTTTAAAGACTCCTTCTCTTTTCAAAAAGATGAGGAGTCTTTACTTACCTTGTAATAATTTCGCTTCCTACATTCATAATGTCAATCAACGAAGTCCTAAAACACTATTTCCTTTTCAGTTCCGCTTCCTCATCCCGCCTTATCCTTTCATTGAGGCGTTCCTGCATCTGCTCCAGAAAATGCGTGTGACTGATGGTCTTTCTCCGTTTGATGTCAGTATAGAATCTGTAACAGTCCTTCGTTTCAACTCCAAAGAAAGAATAGAGTATGGGAGCAAGTTGTTTCAGCGGGATTTCCCCATTGTTGATGCATCCCATTTCATGGATGCCGTATATGATTTCAACAAGGTCTATGGCATTGCCTGTCCATTGCAGGGGCTGGCTGTTCTTTTTCTCTTTTCTGTGTTCCGCCTGTAGCGTATGCACCTGTCTGCTGTGGATCTGACCGATATATTCCAGCATCTTGCGTACAAAGGATAATGCCTTGCGTACATAGATGCTCCTGCTGTTCCCGGTATTTTCAGCCTGCAGCATATCATGGAACTGAAGTTCCGTTTCTGCAAAGCTCAGGGCAAAGAATGTGTTTTCCGGGTTTGACATGTCGCTGCAGAGTGATACCACTTCCGATATGAATCCGTTGTAAGACTCCTGTATTTCATCATTGCAGGCACTGCCGCCTATCAGTCTGAAAAAACTTGTTTCTGTCAATATGAGGTGTTCCATTATCTTTCAGTTTTATGTTATTACACTTGGTTTGAAGTGTGCGCACATAAAACTATGGGACAAATTGCGGTCCTGCGGAAGTGTTTTTCTTTTCGCATGGATATATCTCACTGATATTCAGAGAAATATTTTCTGAAAATAATTTTTGGAGCTTTTCCCGACGCCTCGTTTTTTGTTCAGAATCTGAACGTACGTTCACTTTTTGAACGTCCCGGACGTTCATTTTCCGAACGTCACCACCCGTTGGCGGGGTGTTTTCCGTCCGTAGGCTATCCGTACCATGCCGTCCTTCCATTGTCTGCTTCCCGTGCATGTCCATTCGCTTTCGGGCAGCGACGACTGGAACAGCCTGCTGCCGTTTCCCGCGATGACGGGAACCATGTAGAGGATGATTTCATCCACAAGCCGCATCCGTATCATGCCGTTGATGATACCTGCCGTCTTTTCGGTTGCTTCTATCAGATAGTTCAGGGAATCGCCGGTGTTTTCCATCCGGCTGGAGAGGAGTGTAAGCGACGTGTCTTCTGTCAGGACGCAGGTTGCAGCCTCTTTCAGCGCACCTATCCCGTACTGGTCGGAACCAAGCCATTGCCCGGACAGACCGGTTGTTTCTGCCGGACAGCCGTCCATTGTCAGGACGGCGAGTAATCGGACTTTTGCCATAGCGGTCATTCTGTTGCGACCGGAAGCCGTAAAATAAAAAATAGCGTGCAATACACGTTATCTCTAATGGAGGCTCTGGTAAAGCCTATCGGGAAATATACGCGAATGCACGCTATGCCAAGGCATAGCATAAGCATCACGCAATCGCTCCCGATGTCGAAATTTACCAGATTTCCATTAGAACGCCTTGCGGTCTTATTCTATACTATATCTTAATCGGTACGGGAAACCGTGTTTCTCCGTACCGTATTTCTCCTATGTTCATGCAAAGATAGGATTTTCAGTCGAGATTTTCTCATTTTTCGCTCTTTTTCTGCATGATACCGTATTCTTTCATCTTGTTGTACAGGGTCGTGCGGCTGATACCCAGCAGTCCGGCAGTCACTTCGCGGTTCCCGTCCGCCTGCGCCAGCGCCCGCACGATGCGTTCCCTTTCCTCATTACCGTCTTTCAGCAGCAGGGAGCTGCCTGCCTGTGCCGTACTTTCCGCTTCCAGTCTGTCGGCTCCTATCAGCCTTCCTTCCGTCAGCAGGACGGCGGAACGCACCGTCTGTTTCAGTTCCCTCACATTTCCTGCCCACATCCGCCTCATGAGTTCCTTTTCCGCCTCCTTGTCGAATCCTTCCGTATGCCGTCCCAGTTCCTCGTTGGCAAGTTCCCGGAAAAACTCCGCAAGGGGCAGTATATCCTCCCGGCACTCCCTTAGCGGCGGTATCTTGATGACAAACTCCTTCAGGCGGTGATACAGGTCCCGCCGGAAACGTCCTTCCTCCACTGCCTTCTCCAGATTCTCGTTGGTCGCCGCCACGATGCGCACGTCCGCTTTCCGCTCGCGGGTGCAGCCCGTCGGACGATAGCATTTGGTCTGCAACGCACGCAGCAGTTTCTGCTGTACCTCAGCGGGCAGGTTACCCACCTCGTCCAGAAACAGCGTGCCTCCGTCAGATTCCGCCATGCAGCCCTTCTTTCTGGCTATGGCTCCCGTAAATGCGCCTTTCTCGTATCCGAACAGCTCGGATGCCGCCAGCTCCCGTGTCAGCATACCGCAGTCTATCGCGACAAACGGACCTTTCTGCCGGGTACTCTGCGCATGTATCTTTTCTGCTACGTGTTCTTTGCCCGTGCCGTTCTCTCCAAGTATCAGCACCCCTATGTCCGTCGGGGCTACCAGTGAGATACGCCGGTCGATGGTCCGGAATGCGGCACTTCTGCGCTCCAGTATGGGCATGGTATGCCTTCTTTCCGTTTTGCTTACCAGCTCTCGTATCCTCGGAAGCAGCTTTTCCTGCAGCAGGGTCTTGGGGATATAGTCCTCGGCTCCCAGCCTCATGGAGCTGACCGCCGACGCGACCTGCGCATAGTCGGTCATGATGACAAACGGGTTTCTGATACCCGTTTCCCGCATCCGCTCCAGCACTTCCGTACATTCCCCGTCGGGCAGACGCAGGTCCGACAGGATGATGTCCTCTTCGTCCAGTTCCTCCAGCAGCCTCCGTGCCCCGGCACAGTCGTATGCCGTGCGGGTCTTGTAGCCTGCCTTCTCCAGCATTCCGCAGACATAATCACGGAATACCGGATTGTCCTCTATCACTATTATTCTTCCCATACCGTTCTCTCCATTTCCTTTCGGGCGAGCCGGATAATCGTTTCGCCCTGACCGGTTACCTTTCCGGCATACTCCCTGATTTCTTCTGCCGTCCCGTTTCCGTGGAGCACGTCATACAGCTCCTGCAACGGTCCTTCGGCATGTATCAGCATCCACGAGCTGCGGATATGGTGTATCCAGTAGTCCAGCCTGTCCCTGTCACACCTTTCCGCTTCCTCCCGTATGGCGGCCATTTCCTTCTCCGTTTCCCTGACCAGACATTCCAGCCTCTGTCTCTTGTCGCCGTATGCGAACAGCGGGCTGAGGTCTATGCGTGGGGTGCTGTCCTCGCCGATACATTCTTCCGCGGCTGCCAGCAGTTCGTCGATGGAGAACGGCTTGTACAGCACCGAGCCGAAGCCCGCACCTGCCAGTTCCTCTTTCGTGATGCTTTTCGAGCCGGTCACCACCATCACGGGGATGGTGCGTGAGTTGCCTATGTCCGACGTACGGAGCAGTTCCAGCACCTCGTAGCCGCTTGCGTCCTGCATCTTCAGGTCCGTGGTCAGCAGGTCATAGTGTCCCTCGCGCAGCTTCTCCGCCATTTCCCCCGTGCTCGTACAGGTGTCGCAGTGCACCCCGTTCTGCACGAATATGTCGTGTATCATCCCCAGTATGATGCCGTCGTTGTCCAGCGACAACACCGAACATCCGCTCAGTCTTGTCCGCCTCGCTGCTGCCTTGCGGTCTGTTTCTCCGGCTTTCTCCGCCTGGGGCAGCGGCAGCACCACGCTGAAGCGGCTGCCCGTGTTCCGTATGTTCTCCACCGATATGCTGCCCTCCATCAGTTCCGTAAGGCTTTTCACTATCGACAGTCCCAGCCCGAAGCCGTCCTGCGTGGCGGCATTGCTCAGCCTCTCGAACGGCTTGAATATCTGTTCCCGTTTGTCCTTGTCTATTCCTCCTCCGGTATCTTCCACCGCAAGCGTGAATTTCCCTCCGGCATACAGGGCGGTCAGTGTCACGCCCCCGCGTTCCGTAAACTTCAGTGCGTTCGACAGCAGGTTGCTGCCGATACGCAGTATCAGGTTCCTGTCGCCCATGACCACCTCGTCAGCGGCATTGTTCACTTTGAACTCCAGCCGTTTCTCTTCCATCCGTGCGGCAAACTCCGTTTCCAGTGTTTCTACCACTCCCGCCAGTCTGAACGGCTTCACCCTGACGGTCTCCTTTCCGTTGTCTATGCGGTAGTAGTCCAGCAGGTTCTCCATCAGTGCCCCCATACGCTCTGCCGACTGCCGTATATGCTCTGCGTGCAGCTCCGTTGCCTCCCGGTTTCCGTCCTTCAATATCAGTTCCGCATTGCCGCGTATGGCGGTCAGCGGTGAGCGCAGGTCGTGCGTCACCGTCTGCATGATGTTCTGTCTGCTTTTTATCAGCTCTTCATTCTCCCGGACCGACTGGCGCAGGGTTTCTATCAGTTCCTCTCGCTGTTTCCTGTCTCTGGTGCGGCGGCGGATGTCCCTCTGGACTACTGCATACAGCAGCACCGCACACAGGACACCTGCCGCCGATATGCCGCATATCAGTGCGAATGCCGTCTCTCTCAGTTCCGCCACCCGCATGTGCCTTTTTTCCATGCGTTCCGTCTCGTCCTGTCCGATTTCCCGTATCAGCCTCGAAAGGTTCCGGTTCAGTATGCTGTTGCGTATTTTCAGTGAGTCCGACAGATGGGAGAATGCCTGTTCCTGTTCTGCCAGTGCCGTACGCATCTCTTCCTCAAACCGCCGAATCTCCGCAATGTGCCGGGTGTTGGGTGTCGTGCTTACCCGTGTGGTCGTGCGTGCCGGTTCTTCTTTCTTTTTCTTGCGGAACAGGCCGAACAGCCCGCCCCGTTTCTTTTCCTCTTCCGGTTCGGTGCGTTCCGTCACTGTCGTTGTCCGTACCGATGCCGTCTGCTCCAGTCCGGGCAGGTGGCGTTCCAGCAGGCTGTCCATGCGGTACGCCGTGGTCGGCATATCCACCATCCGCTCGATCAGCCTGCGTTTCTCGTGCAGCAGCCTTACTACCGTATCTATCCTTGCCGTCTGTGCCGGTTCTCCGTAGTAGCCTTTCAGCCGGTCTATCACCTCCATTGTGTGCGATTCCCGCCGGTCGTATGTATCCATGTCCGAGTCGTCCCACAGCATTGCGCGGTCATTATCCAGAAACAGTGTGATCAGTCCCCGGTATGCTTCGCTGGCGGCAGCACGCTGCATGAGCAGGCTGCGTTCCTCTGCCTCTGCCTGCTCAAATACCTGCTTTTCGTACCATACGGCCGTGATGATACCCAGTACGAGCAGTCCCAGTATGAGATAGCCCGACAGAATTTTAAGATGTAGGGATATTTGTTTCCTCATACTTGTTTTTATAGTTTCAAATTACATAATGAATAAAAATATGGTAGTCAGAAATAAAATGTTTTATACTCAAGTATCATATTCTGCTCATTAAAGTATATACTATCCTCGCGTAAAATATAACCTATTGCGATAAGTACCATGTCATGCGGATAATGAATTGTTTTCATTATATCATTAATACTTATCCTGTTTTCTTTATATA
>ERZ773155.2297-NODE-2297-length-14753-cov-6.155395_pt1 | contig 14753 bp, 15 predicted proteins | sample MGYA00511262_ERZ773155 | MGnify/ENA primary metagenome ERZ773155 (study PRJEB29015, sample SAMEA2737828) | human gut metagenome | biome: human gut; feature: human-associated habitat; material: faeces | place: China | collected 2012 ... | reverse complement strand
CCCCTACTTTTTCTTTGCTCCAACAAGGGGCGCGGCGAACCGCCGCAGGGGATGCAGCATGGTGCCACTTTGCGGCACGAGAATACACGGTTTTACCGTGGGGATGCACCCCCCATTTTCTTTTTGAGACATCAAAAAGAAAATGCGCCGTGCACGGTGGAAAAGAAAAAATGTTTGTTCCAACCTTGCACTTATGTGCAAGGTTGGGGAAACGGGTTCTGTGAGAACTGCTGTGCAAATGAAGCAGTGCATACTAAATCACGGGCGGGGTACACATCTTGCTTAACTCTGTGCGCCGTGACGATCAAACATCAAATTCCGGGGCATAGGCAGGACACCCCCTGCTCCTCTTTCCGCTGCCGCTGATACTCATTTGCGGAATCAGCCAGCGCGTAGCGAAGCGGAACGCGCGGGATCAGAAATACGCCAGTCCGGTTTTGCAGCCTGATGTGCGGTGTGCCTACAGGTGCGGGGACGCAATGCCGGACGGAACAGGTTTAGCGCAGCCGGCAGGAGACTTCCGGATTTGGTCGGAAGTCCGTGACAGCCAGCCCCCGTTTCGGGTGATTTGACACAGAAGTGTCAAATCATCCCTCAGCGTCTTTTCTTTTGACCATGAATGGCCGTTTTCTTTTCCGCAAGAGGAAAAGAAAATGGGGATTCAATTCTGCATGGTATCACCATGCTTTCCCATGCCGCAAAGCGGCACCCTCTGAAAGGAGCTTCTATGTCTGATCTCATCGCCGCCATTGCCACCGGCAGCACCGCCGCCGCCATCGGCATCGTCCGGGTCTCCGGGGATGGCTGCTTTGCCGCCTGCGACCGGATCTTTCGTCCCCGGAACGGAGTCCCCTTCGCCCAGCAGCCCTCTCACAAGATGGTGTTCGGAGAAATGCTGGACGATTCCGGCGCCGTCATCGATCAGGGATTAGCCGTCCGCTTCGGCGGCGGACACAGCTACACCGGGGAGGACTCCGCCGAATTCCACTGCCACGGCTCTCCCGTAGTCCTCCACACCCTGCTCTCCGCTCTCTTTGCCGCCGGAGCCCGGCAGGCCCAGGCCGGTGAATTCACCAAGCGGGCCTTCCTCAACGGCAAAATGGACCTGACGGAGGCGGAAGCCGTCATCGATCTCATCGATGCCCAGTCCGCCGCTGCCGCGAAAAACGCCGCAGCCCAACTGGACGGCGGTCTCCGCCACCGCCTGAAGTGCTTCCCTCAAAGCAAATCGAAGTAAGCAACAGAGTTGCGCAGCCCGGCGGGGAACAGATTTTTTCAACACGCTGACCGCGGGGGTGTTCTCTGTTCCTGCTGCTTTGCAACTGCCAAAGCTAATGCATAAGGTTATAAGGTATATGGAGAAAAAGAACTGGCGATGGCTGCGCAAAGAGAACTGGCTCGTATCAGACACATGAAGAACAAGCCCAAAGACAAGCTCCCTGATGAACGATTTTTCTCCATTTTCTCTTCAAAAACCGCGATGGACAATGCTCCATTTCTTCTAAAAACACCGTCACTGTACTGCTGTATTAAGTATGATTCCCAATGGGTGCCAGAGATTTTCTTTGTTGACCCCGTGCAAATCCGTGGGATGATAGATAAGAACGGCGGGAGCAAGCAATGATTGAAAAGCTCCCATGCCATGACGAAATTGTCTATGAAATTCAGCGGGCCATTCAAACATTTGGCCCGCTGACCGCTCAATCTTTGATGAAAAGGCGTGCTCAAGTTACGGCATCAAATGAATGCGAATTCTCGGAAGAGTACTTCGATTTCACCTGCGCCGAGATGCAGAAACGCAGGCTTTTGACCCATTCAAAATCCGGTGCGATCGTCAGTCTCGATGGCGAATTGCAAAAGAAAAGAGACAAGCAAGGAAGGAATTGAAGGGTGAAATTCTTGTTGCGCAAGTAGCCTATGGCACCGATTTTATTCCGCAATTGTTCTTAGAGAAACCGTAAATGGTGGCAGAAATGAACCTTGATTACGAAGCAATCGAGCATTTAAAACTGGCACTTAGTCGGCTTTCTAAAGCAAAGAGATTATTGCAGAACGAACTGATGAAAGTTGAATCATGCAATAATAATCGGTTAAGTAGAAGCGTCATTGAGGAATCATATGTCGCAGCTATCGATACCTTGAACAGCATTTCGTTTGCTCTGGAAGATATCAAATCGGTCGGACAAAACGATTTGTCTGACGTAAGTTTTGATAAAACGCTCTTCGATTTTGAACCATCATACGATGAAAATTTTGGTTTTCAATTCAAGTTTTCAAGATTACCAGACCTTAAAACATCGCGTGGAATTTCAAGATTGGCAGAGTGCTTTATCATCGAAATTGGAGAAAAAATCCTTACAATTATCCCTCGGGGATATCAAAAAATGGACAATATTGATGTCATTTTTGTATCGCATTTTTTGAAAAACGGTCATCACCAATCACACTATTTTGACAATGATAATCTCGCAATTAAATCCATTCTGGATGCCATTGTTCCGCTCGTTTGTGTCGATGATGCGACCAGATATTGCGACAACTTTTATCTTTCACAGCATGATATGAACGAGTTTTCGGAACTCTACATCGTAAGAAAAGGCTGTACTAAAGCATGGGCTGCGGCACATAAAGAACTCGATTTTGCTCGTGCAATCATCTGATACGAGACGACAGCAGAAGCAAAATCAATCTCCTGAAATGCAGCCCAAAAGATACCAATTTTTAGCACGAAATCCGTGCTAAAAAATCCCGATTTTTCGTCGATGAATTTTTAGCACGGATTCAGCAGTAAAAAAGTGAGTAATTTCAATGGTTTCCAGCGATTTTGATGGGCCGTTTTCCGACAGGGTGAAAGAAGCGTGTCGGAAAATCTTGAAAAAAAGGCAAATTTTACGACATGGCCGCAGGGACATGGAACGGACATAATTTGCAACTTGGCCACATCTATTAGGACTTCCAACATCTGCTGTTGGATAACTGCTTGCTCAACAGAATGAAGCCATCCGGTTCCCACAGCAGCGCTTTCAGTTGGCTCCGGCTTTTACCGCAAAACAGGGACAAGCTGCTGTCTGTGGGATCCATCTGATAGTTCTGCTGCACAAGAGTCGCAAGCCCCGGATCCCTTTGCGCATATCTGTGCGTCCACAAACGATGTATCCAGCCCCCAACTGTGACCGAGGAAGGGGAGCCCCCTTGCTGCGGGGCGGAATGGTCACAGCACATGGTAATACAGGAAGATATTCTGGTAGGAGCCGTCCTTCATAAGAAATCCGTTTGGGATCATTCCTACCTGCACAAAGCCAAGACGTTCATATAAGTGTCGGGCATGGGTATTGTTTTCAACCACGGCATTGAACTGCATTAGCTTAAAGCCGTTGTTTCTGGCCTGTACAAGGCAATCGGAAACCAGCTGTTCTCCGATGTGCTTTCCCCGGCAGGCGGAGTCGACCGCATAGCTTGCATTGGCAATGTGCCCGCATCGGCCGACATTGTTCGGGTGGAGAATATAAAGCCCGACAACCGTTCCGTTGTCATCTGCCACACCACAGTACGTCTGCGCGGCAAAGAATGCCCTGCCGCTTTCCTCGTCGAGAAGTTCCAACTGCGGAAAGGCAACGCCCTCTTCAACAACTTCGTTCCAAATATGTACCATGGCGGGTACATCATTTTCACTGTACTTTCTGATTTTCATAACGCGTCCCTCAATCGCTTCAAATTAGTTGCTTGAAATTTTTTGCTTCGTTTTCACTTCGACATTCGCCCATTTTGCACATGATAGCACGTCTGAACTTGAATGTATAGTGATAAAAAGCCGGGGATGCACGTTGTCACAGGGAAAGTGCTTGCTCAACTGTCGCCATGACCGGGCGGCTTCGCCTTAGCGGGGCGAAAAAGTCTTTTCACTTCGCCGCTGCCGGAAGCCTGCGACTTTAGTTGTGGGTAGTTCAAAAGGATTGACAAGACAGAACACTTATAGTATGATAACAAATCATTTGTATATTTGATGAGCAATGACGTTCATTTTTCAGCAAAAGGCACAGCCCTCTGCTGAAAAATGGACGTCTTTTTTCGTAACGGGAAAAACGCCGTTTTGAGGAAGGTGAACATCATGAAAAGAGAAGGACAGGTCCGCATCCCGTCCGGATGCGCGATCTCCGCTGTGATCTCCCGGGAGGGACGCCGGATGACAGGAGAGAAGATCGTGGAGAGCATGATCCCCATGCATGACCGCTCCAACGGCCTGGGCGGCGGCTTCGCCGCATACGGCATTTATCCGGAATACCGGGACTACTATGCCTTCCACATCTTCTTTGACAGCCGGGATACCCGCAAGACCTGTGAGGCGCTGCTGAAGGAGGGCTTTGAGATCGTCAAGGCGGAGCACATTCCCATCCGGCAGATCCCGGAGATCACCGATGTGCCCTTGATCTGGCGGTATTTTCTGGCGCCTATGCAGTCGGTGCTGAACCGGCTGCAGCTGGACGCGGAGGAATACGTGGCCCGCATCGTAACGAAGATCAACGCGGAGCTTCGGGGTGCATATGTGTTTTCCAGCGGCAAAAATATGGGGACCTTCAAGGCAGTGGGCTATCCGGAGGACGTGGGCCGGTTCTATCGCCTTGAGGAGTACGAGGCGTACTGCTGGACGGCCCACGGCCGCTATCCCACCAACACCCCCGGCTGGTGGGGCGGGGCCCATCCGTTCTCTTTGCTGGAATGGTCTGTGGTGCACAACGGCGAGATCTCATCTTATGACGCCAACCGCCGCTGCGTGGAGATGTTCGGCTACCAGTGCACGCTGCAAACGGATACGGAGGTCATGGCGTACATTGCGGATTACCTGCTGCGGCGGCAGGGACTGACGCTGGAGGAGACGGCCTCCGTGATGGCGGCTCCCTTCTGGAGCACCATCGAGCACATGGAGCCGCAGGAGGCGGAACGGCTGACATATCTCCGCAAGGTGTTTCCCAGCCTGCTGCTGACGGGGCCGTTCTCCATCATCCTCGGCTTTTCCGGCGGACTGATGGCGCTGAACGACCGGCTGAAGCTGCGGAGCATGGTGGTAGGCGAAAAGGATGACCGGGTGTTCATTTCCAGCGAGGAGGCGGCCATCCGGGTCATGGAGCCTGGTGCGGAGAATATATGGGCGCCCATGGGCGGTGAGCCGGTCATCGTCCGGTTGAAAGAAGGGACGTACTGATGAAAAATTTCTATGTGCCGCCGCAATTTGAGGTGGTGCGGGACCCGCAGCGCTGCGTCAACTGCAAGGTCTGCGTGGAGCAATGTCCCAACGGCGTTCACCGCTTTGACGAGACCCATAACCGGATGCTGGCGGATGAGAGCAAATGCGTGGACTGCCAGCGGTGCGTGGCGTACTGTCCCACCCACGCTTTGAAGATCGAGAAAAACCGCTGCGCCCTGCGGGAGAGCGCCAACTGGTCCTCCGATGCCGTGGAGGAGATCTGGAAGCAGGCCGCCACCGGCGGCGTGCTGCTGTCCTCCATGGGCAGCCCCAAGGAGCTGCCGGTCTATTGGGACCGCCTGCTTCTCAACGCCTCCCAGGTCACGAACCCGCCCATCGACCCGCTGCGGGAGCCGATGGAGACCCGGGTGTTTCTGGGCAAGAAGCCGGAGCACATCCGGCGCGACGCTCAGGGGCGGCTGATCACGGAGCTGCCGCCCCAGCTGGAGCTGTCCATGCCGGTGCTGTTCTCCGCCATGAGCTACGGCTCCATCAGCTTCAACGCCCACGAAAGTCTGGCCAGAGCGGCGGAGGCGCTGGGGATCTGCTATAACACCGGAGAGGGCGGACTCCACGAGGACCTTTACCGCTATGGGCGCAACACCATCACCCAGGTGGCCTCCGGGCGGTTCGGCGTTCACGAGGATTACCTGATGGCCGGCGCGGCCATTGAGATCAAGATGGGGCAGGGGGCCAAGCCGGGCATCGGCGGACACCTGCCGGGGGCGAAGATCGTAGGCGATGTTTCCCGCACCCGCATGATCCCGGAGGGGTCCGACGCCATTTCCCCGGCGCCCCACCACGATATTTATTCCATCGAGGATCTCCGGCAGCTGATCTGCTCCTTAAAGGAAGCGACGCAGTACCGGAAACCGGTGATCGTCAAGGTGGCCGCGGTCCACAACATCGCGGCTATCGCCAGCGGCATTGCGCGGGGCGGCGCGGACATCATTGCCATCGACGGCTTCCGGGGCGGCACCGGCGCTGCGCCTACCCGGATCCGCGACAATGTGGGTATCCCCATTGAGCTGGCGCTGGCGGCCGTGGACCAGCGGCTGCGGGAGGAGGGCATCCGCAATCAGGTGTCCCTGATCGCAGGCGGCAGCATCCGTTCCTCTGCCGACGTGGTCAAGGCCGTGGCTCTGGGGGCGGACGCCTGCTATATCGGCACGGCGGCGCTGATCGCCATGGGCTGCCACCTCTGCCGCACCTGTCAGAGCGGCAGATGCGCGTGGGGCATCGCCACGCAGCGCCCGGAGCTGGTCAAGCGGCTGGACCCCGACGAGGGCACGGAACGCCTCATCAATCTGATGACGGCGTGGAAGCACGAGATCATGGAGATCATGGGCGGCATGGGGATCAATTCCATCGAGGCTTTGCGGGGCAACCGGCTGATGCTGCGGGCCGTGGGGCTGACGGAAAAGGAGCTGTCCATTCTGGGCGTGGCCCATGCCGGAGAGTAACCGGCAAAAAAATCCCGATCCACCGGAAAAACAGCGGAGGTGTGATAGTTCATGGATATTCAAGCAAAGGGTCTGGATTACCGGGCCTTAAATGAGGCGATCCGGACTGCCGGGCCGTCCTGCCGCATCACCGGCTGCCTTGGGCAGCGGTTTATCGGCGCGGGCATGAGCGGACGCCGTGTGGAGATCGACGGCATCCCCGGCAACGCGCTGGGCGCGTATCTGGGGGGCGGCTCCCTTACCGTTAACGGCAACGCGCAGGACGCCGTAGGCGATACGATGAACAGCGGCTCCATCGTGGTCCGCGGCAGCGTGGGCGATACGGCGGGCTATGCCATGCGGGGCGGCGAGATCTATGTCCAGGGCAACGCGGGCTATCGGGCAGGCATCCACATGAAGGCATATCAGGACCAGCAGCCGGTGATCGTCATTGGCGGCCGGGCGGGGAGCTTTCTGGGGGAATATCAGGCAGGCGGCACGATCCTGGTGCTGGGACTGCATACGGACGGAAAGCCCGCCGCCGGTTATTTCCCCTGCACGGGACAGCACGGCGGGCGCGTGATTTTCAGAGGCGATGTTTCCGCCATCCGCTTCCCGGATCAGGTGACGCCCCATCCCCCCACGAAGGAGGAGACCGCCCTTCTGCGGCCGCTGGTGGAGCGCTGGTGCACCCTGTTCGGCGGCGACGCGGAAGCGCTGATGGACGGGCCCTTCACCGTGGTGACGCCGGACAGCAAAAACCCGTACCGGCAGAAGTACGCGGCCAATTGACATTTTTGATCATTTTTATGCGCAGATGCGCAGGAGGAGCAGAACATGCAGAAGTTAGAACAGATCTACGAGGGCAAAGCAAAAAAAGTATTCAAAACCGATGATCCCGAGCTGCTCATCGTGGATTACAAGGATGACGCCACCGCGTTCAACGGCCTGAAAAAGGGCACCATCCTCGGCAAGGGCGTCATCAACAACCAGATGACCAACCGTCTGATGGCCAAAATGGAAAAGGTCGGCATCCCCACCCATTTTGTCAGGGAGCTGAGCCAGCGGGAAACGCTGGTGAAGCGGGTCTCCATCGTCCCCTTGGAGGTCATTGTCCGCAATATCTCCGCCGGTTCCTTCGCCAAGCGCTACGGCGTGGAGGAGGGCATCGTGTTCGATCAGCCCACCATCGAGTTTTCCTATAAGAATGACGCGCTGGGCGATCCTCTGCTGAACACCTATCACGCGCTGGCATTGAAATTGGCCACGGCAGAGGAGATCGAGACCATCAAGAACTATGCCTTCGCTGTCAACGAGGTGCTGAAAGCGTTCTGGGCCGAGTGCGGCGTGACGCTGGTGGACTTCAAGCTGGAATTCGGCAAGGTGGCCGACGGGTCCATCGTGCTGGCTGACGAGATCAGCCCCGACACCTGCCGCCTGTGGGACGCCAAGACCCATGAAAAGCTGGATAAGGACCGTTTCCGCCGGGATCTGGGCGGCGTTGAGGACGCCTACGCCGAGATCATGAAGCGTCTGCTGGATCACGATGCCCAGTAAATCTATGGCGTGCACGGATCTTGATAAGGCGGCTCCGGCTCCCGGCGATGACCGCCACCTCCACGAGGAATGCGGCGTATTCGGCGTTTACTCCAATGTCACCGCCGATGTGGCCTCGTTAGCCTATTACGCTCTGTACGCCCTTCAGCACCGCGGGCAGGAAAGTGCCGGTATCGTTGTCAACGATGACGGCCTGTTCCGCTCCTGGCGGGACGTGGGGCTGGTCAGCGATGTGTTTCCCAAGGAGCGGCTCCGCTCTCTGGGGCTTGGAAACATCGCCGTCGGCCATGTGCGCTACGGTACCACCGGTTCGGACAACAAGCGCAACGTCCAGCCCATTCTGGTCAACCACTATAAGGGCCGCATGGCGCTGGCCCACAACGGCAACCTGACCAACTCCCAGGAGCTGCGTCTCCAGCTGGAAAGTCAGGGGTCGATCTTCCATACCACCACTGATTCCGAGGTCATCGCCTACATCATTGTGCAGGAGCGGCTGAAGCACGGTTCCATCGAGGAGGCGGTTTCCGCCGCCATGGACCGTCTGGTGGGGGCGTATTCTCTGGTCATTTCATCCCCCAGCAAGCTGATCGCCGTCCGGGACCCTCACGGCTTCCGTCCCCTGTGCATGGGGAGACTGAAGGACGGCAGCGTGGTGTTCGCCTCTGAAAGCTGCGGACTGGACGCCGTGGGCGCCAGCTTTGAGCGGGATCTTCTGCCCGGAGAGATCGTGGTGGCGGACAAAAACGGCGTCAAGTCCGACAGATCCCACTGCGGCATCGCGCCCCGGAGACTGTGCGTTTTTGAGTTCATCTACTTTGCCCGCCCCGACTCCGTGATCGACGGCAGCAGCGTTCATGTGGCCCGTCAGCGGGCCGGTGCGTTCCTCGCGCTGGAGCATCCCGTGCAGGCGGACATCGTCATCGGCGTGCCGGACTCCGGTCTGGACGCCGCCATGGGCTACGCCCGGCAGTCCGGGATCCCCTACGGCATGGGCTTTATCAAGAACAAATACATCGGCCGCACCTTCATTTCTCCCACGCAGGATATGCGGGAAAATGAGGTCAATATCAAGCTGAACCCCATCCGCTCCGTGGTGGAGGGCAAGCGCGTGGTGCTGATCGATGACTCCATTGTCCGCGGCACCACCTGCCGCCGCACCATCGACCTGCTGCGCAGGGCCGGCGCGAAGGAGATCCACATGCGGGTCAGCGCGCCGCCCTTTGTGTCCGAATGCTACTACGGCACGGATATTGACGACAAAAACAAGCTCATCGCCAACCACCACACGATTGCGGAGATCGCTGAAATCATCGGTGTGGATTCTCTCGGCTATCTCAGCCTCAGCGACGTGGTGAAGCTGGCCGACCATACGGAGAGCGGCTTCTGCACCGCCTGCTTCGGCGGCGGCTATCCCACCCCCATCCCGCAGGATTCCAACAAGGACCGCTTTGAATGTAAAATCAGCGAGCGGGAGAAGCAGGAATCTGTGTGATTGCGCCGGACGGGGCCTTTTCTCGTGGCGGGGCAGGGGGATCTCCCATGCCGATTCCCTCAGTCTGCTGTTTCTCTCCCCAAATGAAAGGATGACCCCCGGAGCAACAGGTCGATCAAGACCGCTTGCTCCGGGGGTTTTTCTGACTTTTTCTGGCGGAAACGGTCCGCCTTGCCGGGTCAGCCGACCTGCTCCAGCTCCATCACCGCGTCAATCAGCATTTGCTGGGCGACGGGGTAGGGCCAGACCCGGACATCGATGCCCGCCAGCGCCTTTTCCGTAACGGCGGGAAGGTCCTCCGGCCTGGCGTGGATGTCCGCCAGATGGGTGGGCAGGCCGATGGAGCGATTGAAGGCCAGCAGCCGGTCCCGCTCCGCGTATTGCTTGTCGGCGGTGAGCATGACCAGGATGCCGTAGGAGACCACCTCACCGTGGAGATGGTGGTATTCCTCTGTGGAGGGCAGGATCGTGAAGCCGTTGTACATGGCGTGGGCCATGCCGGTGGTGTAGTCCACCTGAACGAAGTTGGAGACATAGCCGGTGGAGATGATGATAGCCTCGATGATCTCCGTCAGCTCCGGGGTGACCCTGTGGGCCTCGCAGTCCGCCATGGCCTGCTTGCCCCAGCGGAGGATGGGAGCGGCGCACATGGAGCTGAGGGCGATGCCCATAGCGTCGGAGTGGGCGGGCACATCGTTGCGGGAGGAGATGGTGCACTCATAGTGCTTGGCCATGGTATCCCCCATGCCGGCCCACAGGTAGCGGGCCGGGGCGTTGGCGATGATCTCCGTGTTGATGAAAATGTGGTTGGGCGGGATCTTGGAGAAGGAGTATTCCCGCAGGCTGCCGTCAGGATGGTACACGATGCCCAAACTGGTGCAGGAGGCGCAGGTGGAGGCGATGGTGGGGAAGGTGAAGAAGGGCCGGTTGGTCTCGTGGGCCAGCACCTTGCAGGTGTCGATGGCCTTGCCGCCGCCCACCGCGAAGATCATGTCGGCGTCCGCCACCTGAGGCCGGAGCATATCCATGTTTTCGCGGGAGGCCTCGCCGCCGTACCAGAAGGTGCCGATGATTTCAATGCCGGAGCCTTCCACCGCCTTGCGGATCTGAGGCTCCGCGGCGGCCAGCGCCTTCCTGCCGCCGATGATGGCGGCCTTTTTGCCATAGGCAGAGCAGATACTGACAATATCCTCATAGGCGTCAGGGCCTACGGTATATCCCGGAAAAAGAGCTTTTTGCATCATAAACACCTCTTAAAAAACGCTTGGTTGATGAGACGGGCTCAGTCGGCGGCCACCGGATTGGCACGGATGCTGCTGCGAACGGCGGGAGCGGCTTCCTCCTCGGCGTTGGCATTGGCGAAGGCGTGCTCCTTGCAGTATTTGCGGTTTTTGTATGCGCCCACGGTCAGGAAGGGGACCACCACAACGGCGATGCCCAGATAGCCGCAGTAGCCGTAGCCGTACTTGATGATGTTGGTGAGGCCAGCCATGGAGATGGTCATGGAGAGGACGATGATGAACGCGGAAACGATGGCGCTGCGGACGGGGGCGGACTGGATGCCGCTGAACACGGGGAGCTTTTCAAACCGGGCCACGAATCCGAAGATGGTGGTCACGCCGGTGGAGATGAGGCAGAGAAGCAGGCAGGTGCCGTAAACGGCCACCATAGCGGGGATGCCGATGATCTTGCAGACGGTGAGGGTGGGGATGGTGGAGCCGCCCTCCACGGCGGTGTAAACGCTCTGCCAGCTCATGAGCATGAACACGGAGAGGACCAGAGCGACGGCGTTCATCACGAAGGAGATCCACATGGCCTTGGCGCAGCCAGCCTTGTTCTTCATGGTGGTGCCGCAGGCGATCATGGTGGGGAGGGTCACGCACTGGAAACCGGCGTAGGTAAAGGCGTTGAGGATGGCCTTGGGCACATTCATGAAGCCGGTGGTCTCAAAGTCGGCGGCGAGGACGGAGAAGATGCTGCTGTCGCTCTTGAAGATGCCGATGACATAGATGCTGATGGCGGTGACCAGAATGGCCATGCCCATGTAGGTGGAGGCGGCTCGGACGATGCCTGCGCCGAAGATGGTGAGCATCAGGACGATGACGCCGACAATGGCGACGCCGATGTAGTAGTTGATGGTGAAGTAGTTGTTCAGGGCGGAGGCTGCACCGGAGATGGCGGCGGCGACGGCCATCAGCACCATGATGTAGAAGAATACCTCGAAGGCCCATTCGATCTTGTCAAAGGGATGGTACAGCGTTTCAAAAAGCTGCTTGTAGCTTGTCAGGCCACGGGAGTTGTACATGATCATGGCCTCCCGCATGGTAAGGGTCAAAAGCAGCATGGCCGCGATGGCGGAGATGATGCCGGTCCAGCCCAGACCCACGTAATAGGTGTTGGCCTGGTTGCCGGTGGCGAATCCGCCGCCTGCGTGAGCAGAGAACAGGACCGCGCCGACGGAAAAAGCGGCAAAGAAGGGTGTCTTGGGAACTTTGGTGTTGGTTTTCATGATTTCTTCCTCCTGCAAATGTTGTCCGATGGTTGGCAGGAAAAACAAAAAACCTTTCGTCGCTCCTGCCGGTTGGCAGAAGAGACGAAAGGTAGAAACCCTCCGCGGTACCACTCTTCTTTGTTTCCTGTATTGGAAACACACTCAACGGGATACCATCATATCCCTGCTACTGTAACGGGAGCTCCCGTCTGCATCTACTTCCAATTCGACGCAGCCGCTGTACAGCCAGTTCGGCAGCTTGATCGCGCTGTGCCTCGCACCAACCGGCACTTCTCTGAGAGGATCGCCCTGCTTACTACTCTGTGTCATTGCGTTTTTGTTGGTTGCATCATAGCAAGGTGAAAACCAAATGTCAACAGCTTTTTTGCCAGCAGTTCATCTTTTGTAAAAGTTGCAGCAGAAAAAAGAGCGGGAGGTTTTCCGATTTCGTGCAAACAAAATAAATACGCGGAAAATGCTCCGTCCTGTCCCAGCCGGAGCGGGCGTTCGGATACGCAAAAAACGGAATCTCGGACGGCGGGATCTACACTTTTTTTGCGCAGATGCGATATAGGGAGACTGTCGATAAAGTGGTAAATTCTCCGCGACGGTAAGGAAGGGTGTGCGCGGGAAACCCAAGAAGGGTGTCCTGCGCTATTGAAATCCTTAGTTTTCAGAACTTTTATAAAGTTCTGAAAACTGGCTCAGCGGGGAGAAAAGACTTTTTCGACACGCTGAGTCCCTGCGTACATAGTACGCAGGGACTTTTTGATGGCATTGGGCATGTTGGCCGGTCAGACCAGCTTTTCAAAATAGAAGAAGGTCTCGTCCTCTCCATTCCGCCGCATACAGGCGGACAGCATCTTGTAGGATGCCTCATTTTCCTTGTAGCACTTTGCCACGATCCGGCTCAGATTCACCTGATACAGACCCCATTCCGCAGCACACCGGAAAGCCTCGGTGCCGTAGCCGTTTCCGGCATAGGCCTTATCGATCCGGCAGCCCAACTCCGCGCTGCCCCGGTAGTCAAAGTTATAGAGCACCGCCTCACCGATGAGCGTTCCATTCAACCGCACGGCGAAGTTTACCGCCATCCGATTTTCAAAATCCCGGCGGGCCACATCATAAAAGCTGCGCTCTGTCACAGGCGCGCCCAGACCGCCCACATCGTCATAGCCCCACCAGCGGTTTCGGTCACTGTCCAGCACCAATGCATTATAGGCAGGGATGTCCGCCTCCGTGATGGCGGAGAGGGTCAGCCGCTCGGTTTTCAGCTCCGGGATCGCGGAAACGTGCCGCAGCAGCTCGTTCTGAGGCAGGAAATGATACTTGGGAGCCAGCTTTGCCGGGCCGTATTGCAGCTTAGAGGTCCGCAAACCCCGGTCCCCGGCATCATCCTCCCGGTTCACATAGGCGCAGCCGTCACCAAAGGCGGCCACCTCCGCCTGTACCATGGCGGGATATGCGCCGGCATAGGAATAGAGGGCCTTTTCAATGTGGATGATGAGGGTCTCACCGCATTTTTCGCAGAGAGACAGGGCAATCAGCTTTTCTCCGTCGAACATGCCGCCCCGCAGGAGCCAGGGCTTGTCCGGCATGGCCATCATCTTTTTGGAGAGTTCCAGCTCTGCCATGGCCTTGCTGCCGCTGTCCTTGGGAAATTCCGCTTTGAAATCCACCCAGAACTGTTCAATAGCCCCGGCGTCCGCCTTGGCGCTGATAGGCCGGAACTCCGCGTTGGGCCATTGGGCATGAAACTTTTTGATGTGGTTCCGCTGGCCGGAGTATCGCCGCCCGGCGAAGAGCTGGAGGTCCTCCTTGTAGTACAGGTAGTCCCGCCAGGTGCGGATGTTGCTCACCCGCACATAAGGATACCGGGATAGCAGTACAGGGGCTTTTTCCTCCGGCACGATGGAGATCTCCGGCTGAATACCCGTTTCCATGCAGTAGGCTTCAATGGCGGACAGAGCTGCGTCCTCATCCCCATCCGGTCCGGCCACCGGATAATCGAAGGATACCCGTCCCTCGCTTTCGCACCGGATGATCAGGCAGCCTGCCGCCTCCACCCAGGCATAACGCAGCGCGCTCCGCCACATGAGCTTGACACCGGCGGAGTATTCGCATAGCGCGTAATCGCAGTTTTCATAATAGCGCCGCAGCATGGCCGCGTCCCGTACTGTAATATTTTTGAATGTCAGCATAAAACCTCGTTTCAATCGTTTTTTATCAGCATACACCCGCAGTGCCCCATCTGCACAATGGCATTTGCAACACTCAGGTTCTTTCGGTTCAGATGAAATCTCCCCCGGCAAGCCGGGGGAGTTATGTGCTGTTATCAGGTCATCTGCTTGCGGCGGCTGAGGTTCATGGTGCCGTCCTGCATGGCGTTCAGGGAATCCAGGCTCTTGCCGGTGCCCAGCACCACGCAGGAGATGGCGTCATCCGCCACAGTGGTGTGAATGCCGGTGCGGGCGGTCACCAGCTTGTCAAAGCCATACACCAGACTGCCGCCGCCGGCCATGATAATAC
>ERZ773155.2268-NODE-2268-length-14872-cov-4.029291_pt1 | contig 14872 bp, 10 predicted proteins | sample MGYA00511262_ERZ773155 | MGnify/ENA primary metagenome ERZ773155 (study PRJEB29015, sample SAMEA2737828) | human gut metagenome | biome: human gut; feature: human-associated habitat; material: faeces | place: China | collected 2012 ... | reverse complement strand
GCGCCAACGCCATCCCCACGCCGATGGCCAGTACCAGACGGGGCAACCGGACAAACCACACGATGTCGCTCATACTGCCGGAGCCGTACACCTCTGAGTCCCCTACCGGGAAATGGAGGGCCTCGGTTACTTTATAGAGAATGACCCGGTATACATCCCCCATTTTGAGATCCACCGAGCCGAAAGTGACCGCCCACAGCAGGGAAAGGAGCAGACCGGCCAGCAGAACCAGAATGGCAAGCCAGTATGCCGGCCTGCCATGGAACACACCATTTTTCCAGGTATTGATATTTTCACTGTCTAACTGTAATGAACTTACCAGTTTGATAACTTGTTCGATAGGCATTCTGTAACGAAGTACTCCTGAAATTAGTTTTGCATAATTCCAGTATTCTTTATTGAACTTTTCGGACAAGCCTTCGATAGTCATTTTATATCCGCGTTTGTTCTCAAACTGGAAGTCGTAGCGCTTGTTTCCATTTTCATCTACATTTTTGATGATACGTCCGCTTACTACGCTTTTCGGGATGAATATCCCTTCGTCGTCGTCTTGCAAACCGGTAAATATCTCGTAAGGATGTCCGTCGAGTAGACCGACCAAGGCTACCCATTTTTCCTTATTGTTTTGAAAACGAACGACGTCTGCTTCAAGTACCGTCGGACGGGTTTCTACAATCGTAGGCGGTTTACATGGAGGTAGTTCTTCTTTCTTATCCGATTTGGTTGAAATCAATACTCCCGAACGTGAGCCGTCACGATAGACCGTACAACCTTTACATCCGGATTTCCATGCTTCTACATATAAACGGTTTACAAGGTCTTCATCCACGTCATTAGGCAAGTTGATCGTAACACTGATCGAATGATCCACCCATTTTTGGATGCGTCCTTGCATTTTTACTTTCATTAGCCAGTCAACATCGTTGGACGTTGCTTTATTATAGGGTGATTGGGCAACCAAATCATCGATCTCTTCCTGTGTGTACCGTTTGGACGGATCGTAGCCGTTGGCTTCCATCCAAGTGACAAATTTATGGTGGAATACGATGTATTCCTCGAAAGCGTCTCCTGTTTCATCCACGAAGTCCACATGTACATTTGTGTCGTTCGGATTTACTTTTCTGCGGCGTTTATATACCGGTAAGAAAACAGGCTCGATACCTGAGGTGGTTTGTGTCATCAAACTGGTTGTTCCGGTCGGGGCAATGGTAAGGCAAGCTATATTGCGGCGGCCGTATTTTTTCATCTCTTCGTAAAGTTCCGGATCTGCTTCGCGCAGGCGATTGATGAATGGATTTTCTTTTTCACGTTCCGTATCGTATATTTCGAAAGCGCCACGTTCTTTTGCCATCTCTACAGAGGAACGGTAGGCACAAAGAGCCACTGTTTTATGGACTTGTTCGGAAAACTCGGTAGCTTCCTCTGTTCCGTATCGCAGTCCCAATGCGGCAAGCATATCACCTTCGGCGGTGATACCTACACCTGTACGTCTTCCCTGACCGCTTTTCTTATATATTTTTTCCCATAACACACGTTCGGTACGTTTTACCTCTTCATTTTCCGGATCTTCATTTATCTTTTGCATGATCCGTTCTATCTTCTCCAGTTCCAGGTCGATGATATCGTCCATGATACGTTGTGCCAATGCTATATGTTTTTTGAAGAGATCGAAATCAAAATAAGCATCCGGCTTGAACGGATTTACTACGTATGAGTATAAATTGATGGCCAACAGACGGCATGAGTCGTAGGGACATAAAGGAATTTCTCCACATGGGTTGGTAGAAACGGTTTTATAGCCGAGATCTGCATAACAGTCAGGGACGGATTCACGAATGATCGTATCCCAGAACAATACACCCGGTTCTGCTGATTTCCATGCATTGTGCACAATCTTTTTCCACAGAACGGAAGCGTCAATTTCTTTTGTTGTTGTCGGATTAGCGGATTCAATCGGATATTGTTGTACATAAGACTGATTGTCTATGGCAGCTTGCATGAAAGCATCGTCCAGTTTTACGGAAACATTGGCTCCGGTTACTTTTCCTTCCGTCATCTTGGCGTCGATGAATGCCTCAGAGTCTGGGTGTTTGATAGATACGCTTAACATTAATGCTCCCCGACGTCCGTCTTGTGCAACTTCTCGTGTAGAGTTGGAGTAGCGTTCCATAAAAGGAACCAAACCGGTAGAAGTCAATGCGGAGTTTTTGACAGGCGATCCCTTAGGGCGGATATGTGAAAGATCATGACCCACACCACCGCGTCTTTTCATTAATTGTACTTGCTCCTCGTCAATTTTGATAATAGCACCGTAAGAGTCGGCCGATCCGTCTACACCGATTACAAAACAGTTGGACAACGACCCTACCTGATAATTGTTTCCGATACCGCTCATAGGACTTCCCTGCGGTACGATATAACGGAAACCTTTCATTAAATCGAACAGTTCCTGTGCCGAAAGAGGATTAGGATATTTTTGCTCTATACGAGCAATTTCATTAGCGATACGCCAATGCATATCGTCGGGAGTCTTTTCATAAATATTCCCATACGAATCTTTTAGAGCATACTTGTTAACCCACACACGAGCCGCCAGCTCATCGCCTTTAAAATACTCCAACGAGGCCTGATATGCTTCGTCGTAAGTATAAACAATTGGTTCCACGAGATAAAATGTTTTTCAGTTTTCGTTAATTTACTTAATTTAGACAAAGGTTTCTTGATGAAAAAGATTTACGGTGCAAGTTTATAAAAAACATTCTACATACGCAAACAATATCATTTTTAAATTTTCAATTTTCAAAAAGTTTCCCAAGTCAAACAAACAATATCCTAATTATCAAAATATTATATTTTCAAGAAACTTAAAAAGTTTCCAACTTTAAAAATCAACTGTAAAAACGAGAGCAATATAAAAAGAAACATCTCGATAAAAACAGTTTATAAATTTTCTTTTTTACAATGAGAAGGAATAAAAAGAGTTACTAATAATTAGTAACCGAAATAAATAACTTATCAAATAAATTTTTAATTTTGCAATCGAACATCTAACCTCTAATAACTACCTTTATATGATATCGTCTTTAAAAGAAAGAAGAACCATACGGAAATATCTCAATAAGGATATTGACGAGCAATTACTCAATGAGTTACTCGAAACAGCATTTCGAGCCCCCACGACACAAAATATGCAAGTTTACAGTGTTGTCATAACCCGAGAACAGGAGAACAAAGAAAAGTTAGCTCCGGCTCATTTCAATCAACCCACTGTAACCAGCGCCCCTGTCGTATTAACTTTTTGTGCCGATTTCAACCGATTTATTAAATGGTGCGAACAAAATCATGCAGAACCGGGATATGACAATTTCCAATCCTTCGTCACGGCAGCTATCGACGCATTGCTTGTAGCTCAACAGTTTTGTACAGTAGCCGAAATTTCAGGATTGGGTTGCTGTTATCTGGGAACTACCACATATAACGCTCCTCAGATAGCGGAAATATTGCGTCTGCCCAAGTTTGTCATTCCTATTACCACTCTTACGGTGGGTTATCCCGCAGATATACCTGCGCAAATAGAACGACTTCCTATCGAAGCGATTCTTCACCACGAAGCATATCAAGACTATACCCCCAAAGCAATACATCGGCTCTACTTCGAAAAAGAGAATTTGGCAGAAAACAAGAAATATATCGAAGAGAACCATAAAGAGAATTTAGCCCAAGTCTTCACAGACGTACGTTCTCCCCGAAAAAACAATGAACTATTTTCAAAAACATTCCTTGACTTCATCGTCAAGCAGGGATTCCGTTTACCTGATTGAAGAAGAAAAATAAAAGAGCTCCTGAGTAAGGAGCTCTTTTATTTTTCTTCGAGTAATTTATATTACTATCCTTGAATACGCTGCTCTATCTCTTCCAAATCGCTGCGCAATTTTTTATCGACACCTACCTGCTCCGATATAGTCTTGCAAGCATGCAAAACCGTAGCATGGTCTTTTTTCCCTAACACATCACCGATTCCTGCCAACGAAAGAGTGGTATATTTCTTTGCCAAATACATCGACATTTGGCGAGCAACGACCACTTCTCTCTTGCGAGTACGCTCCAACAATCTCGACGTTTCCAGTCCATAATATCCGCAAACAGCCTCTTTTATCGAATCTATGGTGATCTGTTTTTGAGTCATCTTTACACTGGCAGCCAACACTTGATCGGCCATGTCTATCGAAATCTCTTTCTTCAAGACACTCGAACGTACCATAAGCGATACAATGACTCCTTCCAAATCTCTCACATTATCGGTGACATTACGAGCTATATAGTCAATAACCTCTTCGGAAATAGACAATCCATCACGACGAACCTTACTCATCAAGATATCGTATCGTAATTCATAGTCAGGGCGTTCGACCTCGGCCGTCAAACCCCATTTGAAACGAGTCAGCAGGCGCGATACCATACCCACCAACTCAACCGGAGGCCTGTCGCAAGTGAGCACTAATTGCTTATTGCTCTGATGCAAATGATTGAATATATGGAAGAATGTATTCTGCGTCTGGGTCTTTCCGGCAAATTCCTGAATATCGTCCATCAACAGAACATCTATACTCTGGTAAAAGCTGATAAAATCGTTCACCCGATTATTACGAACAGCATCGGTATATTGCACTAAAAAATCATGAGCCGATAAATATAACACACGAGAAGCCGGATTATTCTCTTTAATACGCAATCCTATCGCTTGAATCAGGTGGGTTTTTCCAACCCCCGACTCACCGAATAAAAACAACGGATTAAAGGTGTTTCTCCCCGGGTTTGCAGCAATAGATTCTGCTGCCGTACGTGCCAGCATGTTACTCGCCCCTTGATAATAGCTTTCAAAAGTATAGATAGGGTTCAGGCGGGGATCGAGCTCATCGTAAACGCGTTGTTTGAAAGGGTCTAAAAGATCGGGCATCGACTGCTGCATCTTCTTTACGGCAGTCGATTTAGTAGTAGCGGTCAAATCGACGGTAGCTTCCGGCTGACAAACGATTTGTACACGATACAACAATTTCACGCTTGCCCCATATATGCGAGGCAGAACCTTTTTCAGCAAACTGAGATAATGCTCCTCAATCTGCTCAATAACGAAATGTGAAGGGACAAGCAAAGTCAACACATTATCATCAAACCCCAAAGAGACTATCGGCTTGAATAAACTATCGAAAGCCTCTTCGTTTATATTGTCTTTGATAATTGTTAAACATCGGTCCCACAACTGAACATGCTGTTCTGAACCCATTTTTATGTAAATCTTCTATCAAAAAACTTTTGTGAGTACAAAATTCAAATTATTTTTCATCAAAAACAAATTCAAAAATATTTGCTTTTTACAGTTCTAGCACAAACAATTGATTACAAGGTGTTTATAAGACCCGACCCTACAAAGCAAATTATCTGACATAGAAAATTATTATCACACTTATTTACAATATCTTACAATCTTCCACATGTTCTACAACAAAAATCGTTCCCTTTATACGAAATTTGGAAATAAACACATATAAGCGTAGCTCTGGGAAGATTACAAAAAAATTACACGGTTCTCTTTATTTATAACGATTCTAAATAATAAAAATATTCACGAAATCAAAATAGAGAAAAATGAACATAACGTTTCGGATTGAGTCTTAAATCAATCATCAAAGAATCTACGCTCCCCAAAACGCCATTCGCTTTATCGTACAGCAACCGGTCGTTCAACAATAGTCCCAGACTATTGTCGGGAGAAGTCAAACGATTGGTTATTTGCTGCAAATTATCGGAAGTTTTCTGCACCGAAATCATAGTAGATTGGAGAGGTAACGAATTCAAAGTTCCCGAGAACTGATTTACCTGCGCCGTTATTCCTTGTACATTGTCGAGAATAGCCGGCACATCGTCTTTCATCATCTGTGATAATTGCACGGACGAACGCTCCAAATTAGCGGTAATATGATCGATACGTTTTACCGAAGCAGATAAAGCAGGATCATTGACTAGCGTCTGCAATCCCGAAAGAATACTGTCGAGTTTCGGTAGCAGCAAAGCAAACTGGGGCAACAACTCTCCTTGTATGTTTTGCATTAGTCCAGACTTCACTTCCCCTTCAATAACGGCTCCATGATCATAGTATTCGCTCACATGAGGATTCAGATCGATAACAATCGATGCCGTTCCAAGCATATCGGTTTCGAGATAGACTTTACTATTGACCGGGATTTTTAATTTTTTATCGAGATTCAACAGCACCTTAATCGCGCCATTCGCATCATAATCATAAACGATTTCCTGCACGAGTCCCACTTTGTATCCATCGATAGATACCGGTGCAGACTGGGCCAAACCTGCAACATTCGGGAATTGTACATAATAATAATTAGAAGGTTTCATTACATTGATTCCCTTCAAATAGTTAATTCCCACATACAAAATCAAAATACTCGCAAGAACCGATAGTGCTATCTTAACTTCTTTTCCAAACCACTTTTTCATATTCTATTTTTTATTCAGCATCGCAATACCTTTCAATAGACCCGTTTTCCATCACGGAACTTTATGATAAAGGCATCGCAAAACAAAGATTTTACTTTTTTATATTGTTTCTGTATTTCGTCTCGGTCGGTAGATTTTCCATAGGTGTATTTATACATTCCTCCGTCTTTATAATATTCGACAGGAAAAAGCCCTTTAAATTCTTTGGAATTAGCCGGCAATTTCCGAGGCAAAGCCATGAACTGTACTTTATAATAAGTAACCCCGGATTTCTCGGCTTGTTCAGAGATTTTCACATTCGAATCACTCGTTTGAGTCTTTTTATCGGGCGATACAACTGCGGAAGAAGACGGTGACTCCTCTACCCTTTTGCCGGCATTTTGCTTGCGATCATAGTCTGATTTATACTTGACAAAAGCATTGTATATAGACTTTGCCATTTTCTCCTGACCGGATTCGGAATTCAAAAATCTCTCCTGCGTCGGATTGCAAATAAAGTCGAGCTCCACCAAAACCGCAGGCATACTCGTTTTAGCGAGTACCCAAAATCCGGCCTGTCTTACCCCCCGATCCACCCGGCCGGCAGTCGAAACAAATTCACGTTGTATATCCGAAGCAAAGTTTATACTCTGCTCCATGTGTTTATACTGCATGAATTCAAAAATAATATACGACTCGGTCGAATTCGGATCGAATCCTTCATAACGAGTCGAAAAGTCATTCTCCAAATATATAACGGAATTTTCCCGTTTTGCGACTTCCAAGTTCTCCTTGCTTCTGTGTAACCCCAATGTCCAAGTAGAAGCACCGGCGACTTTCCTACGATTAGGGGACTTTTTATCCAAAGAATTGGTATGAATAGAAATAAACAAATCGCCTTGAACCTTATTAGCTATATTAGCTCGCTCTTGCAAGGTCAAATAAACGTCTTTTTTACGGGTATAGACCACCTTCACACCTTGCATATTATTTTCAATCAGACGTCCCAATTTCAAGGCAACTCCCAAATTGATGTTTTTCTCTTTCGCCTTGCTGCCGAGAGAGCCGGGATCGTGCCCGCCATGACCGGCATCGATCACCACGACAAAATCTTTGGCCAACAAGACGGAAAGGCCCAAAGCAAAAGCCATAAAAACCGACAATAACCTCCGGCTGAAATATGAATGCTTCATAAATTATAATCCGTCATTTAATCCCGATAAGTAAAAAACCTATTACTCATTATATGCAAAGATAGTGTAAACCAAGAACAGAAACAAGCTTTATCGCTTATGCCCAAGCACGTCCTGTTCCTCACATATATCGCAAAGGTACGAATAAAGACCGAAAAAGCCTCGAATTAATAGATATTTATTGTCCTATACACCGTATAACAAAACAAAAATGTTCTTTATGGGTTTCTCAAAAGAAAAAAGTAAATTTGCAGAAGAGACATAAAAAGAGAGTATTATGATACAACCCGAGAAAACAAGCAAATATGCCGTCGTCGTAAGTTTACTTACCCTTTGTTTTATCGCTTGCAACGGAAAAGCATCGGAGATATCGAACCATTCAAGTAATCCGATCGTGACCATAGAACGATTCGATAAAGAACTACCTTCTTACGTCCAAGAAACAGACTCGGCCAAAATATTTCTTTTTATAGATAAATACACCCCATTTTTTCCGGTTTATTGTCGACACATACTCGGTTTGGGAGATGCTCCATCGTTCCAAAAGGGATTAAAAATGTTTTTATCCAACGAGGCTATATCCCAGTTGTATGCGGATACAGAAACAAAATTTTCCAACGATACCGTATGGATTACCGAATTACACAACGCATTCCTAAGATACAACGAGTTGTTCGCTCCACAGAAACGTCCCCGCATTCTTACCCACATTTCGGGACTGAACCAGTCGATCGTCACAATAGATACCACTTTGCTATCGGTTTCCTTAGACTGTTATTTGGGAGAAAACTATCCCCTTTATGAACAACGCTATTATAATTACGAACGGAATTTACATGAAAGCGACCGCATTCCCATTGATGTCGTCGAAGTTTGGCTACGCACTTTATATCCCTACCAATCGCAGCGAAACGCACTATTAGATCGAATGATATACGAAGGGAAAATTCTTTATTGCTTGTCTCGGATATTTCCTCGAATAAACGAATATGTCCTATTGGGATATTCCGACAAACAAGCTCAATGGTGCAAAGAGAACGAAGCTGAAATATGGAAACAACTTATCGGTAAAAAGCACTTGTTCAATACCGAATCGATGCTTATCAACAAGTATATCGAGCCGGCCCCTTTCGTATCGGTACTTCATCAAGATGCACCGGGACGATTGGGCCGCTGGATAGGGCTTCAAATCATCAAGGCTTATGCTAACGAAAAGAAAAAAGAAGCGATCGAAATTATCGAGACGACCGACAATGGAGGGGAAATATTATCGGCTTCGAAATATAACGGTTAATTTATCGACTTTATGAAAAGAAAATACGGATTAGTGGGCTATCCTTTGGGGCACTCGTTTTCCCGCTCTTTTTTCCAACAAAAATTTGAAGACGAGCATATAAACGCCACCTATGAAAACTTTGAGATACAGGATATTTCCTGTTTGAGACAGCTTATCTCGGACAATCATGAATTGTGCGGATTGAACGTGACGATTCCTCATAAAACCACAGTTATCCCCCTACTCGACGAATTGCACCCTTTGGCCCGCGAAATCGGAGCGGTCAATGTCGTCAAGATTACGAGGCAAGGAGACAAGATATTTCTCAAAGGATTCAATAGCGATATCATAGGGTTCACCAATTCTATCGCTCCGTTATTGGACGACCGCATGACAAAAGCGCTTATTCTCGGAACCGGTGGTGCATCAAAAGCTATTCATGCCGGGCTAAAAGCCTTGCATATCACACCGACATTCGTTTCCCGACAAAAAAGAGGAGATATACTCAGTTACGAAGACTTATCTCCCGACCTAATCGATAATCACAAAATCATTGTCAATACCACTCCGTTAGGCATGTTTCCTCACATAGACCAATCTCCGAACATACCCTACACGGCACTAAGCCCCGAACATCTTTGCTACGACGTTATTTACAATCCCGAAACGACTTTATTTCTCCAAAAAGCAGCCCGACAGGGTTGCAAAATAAAAAACGGAATAGAAATGCTTCATTTGCAAGCACTGGCGGCATGGAAGATTTGGAACGAATAAATTGACTCTTATCATGATAGATTTCAGATTAAAAGTTTTTTGCAGTGTGGCTCACAACCTCAGCTTCACCAAAGCCTCGAAAGAGCTATATGTAAGTCAACCGGCAATCAGCAAGCACATACAAGAACTTGAAACAGAATACAGCACCCGACTGTTCGAGAGAATGGGTACTCACATAACGCTGACCCCCGACGGAGAACTGCTGTTAAGCCACGCCGAAAAAATTCTCAAACAATACAAACAGCTCGATTTCGAGATGAACTTATTGACCCAGCGTCACATCGGAGAGCTCCGTTTGGGAGCAAGCACAACGATCGCTCAGTATGTGCTTCCGCCCTATCTGGCTACATTTCAACAGAAATTCAAACAAATAAAACTCTCGTTAATCAACGGGAATTCCAGCGATATAGAAAAAGCAGTCGAAGAACATCGTATCGACTTGGGGCTCATCGAGGGTTGCAGCCGACAAATACATCTACATTACACTCCTTTTATGCAAGACGAACTGGTTTGTATAACCAGTACGCGCAGCCGATTGGCCAAACTTGAAGAAATAACGATAGAGGAACTGAAAAGAATTCCGTTGGTTATTCGAGAACAGGGGTCGGGCAGTTTAGAGGTCTTTGAAAAAGCGTTGGGTACACGCCAGTTGAAATTATCCCAACTCAATATTATCATGCAATTGGGAACCACCGAAGGTATCAAACGGTTTTTATACAATACCGACAGCGTGGGGATTGTTTCCATACAAGCCGTATCATCGGAAATAGCTGATGGAAAATTGAAAGTCATCGAAATCAGCGACTTCGATTGCGAACGGGAATTCTGCTTCGTTCAAAATACCGGTCAAACCGGTGGTGTCGAATCGGATTTCATGCGCTATATGACCCGAAAATTCTGAACATAAGCCCCATTCAAACAATCGACTTATGAATAGCTCCTCCCTATCGGCAGCCCGCACTCCATTCATACGGTTGTTAGTTCCTCTATTGGCAGGTATCCTGTACCAAGAGTTACTATGTCTACCGATATGGGGAAACCTCATTCCCGCTTTATGCGGCTTAGTTTTATGGAGTTCATTCATAAAACGAGACAGTATCGAAGAACAATACCACAAACGAAGTATTTTCGGAGTCGGATTATTCCTTATCGTCTTTTCTATCGGAGCGATACTGCATGGCACTCAAAACCGCATATCCCAACAGCCTTCCGGTTTTTATCCTATCGCGATAGCTCACGTAAACGACAAAGCCATAGAAAAAAAGAACTCTTACTACTGTCCCGTTACGATAACAGCCCTATCGGATACAAACGGGTCGATCGTGAAATATAAAGAAAAAATAGCTCTCTATTTTGAAAAAGGTATTCAAGCCCGACGGCTCGAATACGGCGACATCATCGGGTTTGAATTTCGACCGAAAGTAATACCGTCCAACACCAATCCTTATGCTTTCGATTTCGCCTCGTTCATGAAGCACAAAGGTATATCGAGAAGTCAATATTTGACCGGGAAACAATGGAAATATATCGGAGAAAAACCAAAATCGAATCTTCGAAAGGCTACTTCGGATCTACAAAAACATCTTTCCGACCAACTTCAATCCTGTAATTTGTCTAAAAACAGTACTCTTTTGTTGAGGGCCCTGTTGTTAGGCGAACGGCAGGAATTTCCACAAGACCTAAGATCGTACTTTTCGGCAGCCGGACTTTCACATGTGTTAGCCGTAAGCGGACTTCACATGGGTGTCGTAGCCTCTTTGATTTACTTCTTGTTCTTTCCCCTCTCTCTTTTCAAGTCTTGCCGAAAACTAAGGCCTCTATCCACTTTATTCGTTTTATGGATTTATGCTTATATAACAGGCTTGTCGCCATCGGCCGTACGAGCTTGTATCATGGCATCCTTTCTTTTAACCGCCGAATTTCTCAACCGACGCAACAGTTCTCTCAATGCACTTTTCGCCGCAGCGTTTTTTATGTTATGGTACGACACGAACCTCATTTTCGATGTGGGATTTCAAATGAGTTTCTCGGCAGTAACCGCTATCTTGCTATTCTATACCAAACTAAATATCGGGGGCAATTCACCCTGCTTTATCGTTCGTTGGCTCAGTTCTTGCGTTGCAGTATCCATCGCCGCCCAAATCGGAGCCCTACCCATTGCCGTCTATTATTTTCACACTATTCCTCTATTATTCCTAATCGGTAATATTTTCGTACTGCCTCTTTTACCCGTTGTTTTCGGACTCTCTTTTTTACTATTGTTACTCTCGGCCCTACATATTCCCTATGATTGGTTAGGAAATATCGTCGATTTTTTACTGCAATATATACAACAGATAAGCCTGCATATATACAAACTACCGTGGAGCCACATCGAAAGCGTATGGTTGGAAACTCGCTATCTATGGCTTTATTTCATTTGCGGCATACTATCTTATATAACCGTAAAAAATCGTTCGAAAAAAACTCTTTGGCTGACTCTGGTTTTTTTTATCGGTTTTCTTATTTTTGACTTGTGCACTTATAAATCGCCCCAGCCAGAAATTATCGTATATGACAGTAAAAAATCGACAGTCGTTCAACTCAGCGACAAAGATCGTTGTTATATTCTCTTATCTGACACCCTCACCTCCGGTCAAAGGGTAGCGGGAGAAGAATACCGTATGAAAAACGGAAAGACACGATACGAAATATTCCGGCACGGCTCCCCCGAAACCAAAGACAACACCGGCTTTATAGACTATCCCTTCGCCCAATTTTATGGGAAACGGCTCGTCCTCCTCGGTAAACAGGAATGGGATAAACTATCGATAGAAAAAAAACTAACGATAGACTATGTTATTATCGGCAAGATGTTCAACGGCAGAATAGAAGACATACTCGAACTATTTTCCGTTCGGCAATTTATCATCGGTCCCGATGTTCACCCCAGACGAGCCACCAAATTACAAAACGACTGTTTCGAAAATAGTATTCCCTGCCACGATATTCGCACCCAAGGAGCTTGGATACGCACCCTCGATCCATAAAATAAGCCTGTACGGGAAACCGCACAGGCTTATATCTACCGTTCATTAGAATGGCTTCTTATTCTGCTTTTTTCTTTGTTGCCTTTTTGGTCTTGGGCTTTTCCTCTTTCTCATTTACAGAATCGTCCGTAGCTGCCGTGTTCTCGACATCGGCATCCTTTTGAGATTTTTCTTCTTCCACAAAATCGGAGTTACCGGTTTCGACCAACAAGTTATACCAACTGATCAGTTTTTTTATATCGGTCGGATAGACACGTTCACGATCGAAATTAGGCAACACTTCCGCCAAATATGCACGCAATGTTTCATTATCGGCTTTCTTGATATCCAATATTACTTTCGCTCCATTTTCTTTTTCTTTTATCGCATTCAATACTTCACTCAAAGGTACGTCTTCTTCATCGGTGAAAATAGCGATATCTCCTAACGATATGATTTTTTCATGGGCATAAGCAGGTTGCCGTTTCCCCGTTTGCAGAGATTCCACGATCAGCATATTTTTTGCCTGAGATATCAATTTGAACAAACCGGGTTTACCGGAAATAGATAAAATCGTTTTTAACATAAAATTTTCGTTTTATATTTAATTACTTAAATCATTCGAACCACAAAAATAATATTCTTGTCCGGTTTAACCGTCTTCAAAACGAAAAATTCTCATTCCAATGACTTCAATAAAGATAAAACCCTATGGATAACAGATACATTACCGTCATTCCAAATAATATGAACAGCTCTTCTCTGTTTTTCTTCCTCGGACAATTGAGCAGCCATACGCTTTTTTACCTCTTCCTCGGTCAAACCGCTACGCTGGCGAACCCGACTTATTCTTAACTCTTCCGGTGCTGTCACCGTCCAGACTTCATCTACCAGTTCGTCAAACCGGGATTCATACAAAATAGCCGATTCCACAAAGCATATCTCCTCGTTTAGAGATTCGGACCATCGATAGAAATCGAAGCGTACCACCGGATGTACTATGGAATTAAGCAATACTATCTTATCCGACTTTCCAAATACCCGAGAGGACAACAAACCCCGGTTCAATCGACCGTTATGATATATATCTCTCCCAAAGCACTCCGATAGTTTCTGCACGACTTCCAACGAAGATTCCATCAGCCTCTTCGCTTCCGAGTCTGTATCATATACAGAATATCCCATTATACGCAGCAACCGAGAGACAACCGACTTGCCACTACCTATGCCACCGGTAATACCTATACGTCTCATATCGAATCGGGTGTTACTCGATTGGCAGAATCGACAGGAACTACAAATGCAGGTCTTTTCTGCTCCAAAATATAATCGACACTGTCTTGCGACAACACTATATTTCGGACATTTTCCGGTGCATTATCAATCATTGCCTGAGCATAATACTCAAGCGCCGCATATCTGTGACTCAGAAGGTTGATTTCCACATCTTTATCTGCCGCATATACTCCACTGGTTCCCATCATAACCGTCATTGACGCTGCAAGCCCACCTGCTACTAATTTTCTCCATCTGTTCTTCATAGATTACCTCCTATGGGTTTAAAATAACTTTGATTGCTCCGCTGTTCTTATCACATAACAGGTCAAAACCTTCTTTTACTTTTTCAAGTGGCAGCCTGTGTGTGATAACTTTATCGATATCTACTTTTTTCATTTTCAGGAATTCCAGTGTTGTCTCACATTCATCCGCATATCCTGTACTTCCGTATACATTCAGTTCTTTGTATATGATCTGCTGAATTGCAATATCGAGTTCCGGTTTTGTAAAGCCAAGAGCAACAACCGTTCCTCTCTTTTTGCACATATTCAGTGCCAGATTATAAGTAACTCCAATTCCAACAGCTTCTACAACTACATCCGGTCCTGTGCCATGAGTCTCAGCCTTGATCTTATCCATAAATTCCGGATCATCTGATTTCAGGCAGATGTCTGCACCAACATCTTTTGCAATTCCTAGTTTATAATCTGAAAGATCCACTGCAATGACTTTGACTGCTCCTGCAAGTTTTGCTGTCTGGATTGCCAGAAGACCGATCGTTCCTGCACCAATGATCACAACAACATCTCCGAGTTTTACGCCACCCAAGGAGGTCATTGACAAGGCCT
>ERZ773155.2255-NODE-2255-length-14927-cov-3.853819_pt1 | contig 14927 bp, 10 predicted proteins | sample MGYA00511262_ERZ773155 | MGnify/ENA primary metagenome ERZ773155 (study PRJEB29015, sample SAMEA2737828) | human gut metagenome | biome: human gut; feature: human-associated habitat; material: faeces | place: China | collected 2012 ... | reverse complement strand
TCTTCGGTAGACTCGTCACGCCAATGCCAATTATTTAAATCCCCAGCATGAAAAATTGTTTCACCCTCGGCTGTTACCAAATAGGATACCCCCATATCGGTGGAACCGAATGCATTCACCCGTAATCGGTCATCTTCATAACTTTCTCCCCGATCGAGATACACGATATTCGGCAACCCCGAAAGCTCGTCCAACGAGGACATTTCGCAAGGGAAAATATAATGTATATCGTTATTCAAGTTTTTCCAAGTCAGTATTTCGGGATTATAATGGTCGCGATGTTCATGCGATACTAAAACATACATAGACTGCCGCCTACGCAAAGCCTTCTCTATGATATTTTCACCTCCTCGATAATAATCGAATATGATTGAAAAATCCTCGGCTTCAATCAAAAACCCGCTATGAAAAAGATAAATCAGCCTCATATATTCGTTTTATACAGAACGATCGAAAGACGACGATTGTTTAATTTGCATAGCCAGAGCTTCGGCACAACGTTCTCCATCGATAGCGGCCGAAACAATTCCTCCCGCATAACCAGCTCCCTCGCCGCAAGGGTAAAATCCCCGCAAACGAATATGAGTCATCGACTCTCTATCACGTGGTATTCTCATAGGAGAAGAGGTGCGAGTTTCCACCCCTATCATCACGGCTTCCCGGGTGAGGAATCCATGAGATACTTTTCCAAAATATTTGAATCCTTCCTGCAACCGGAAGACGATAAAATCGGGCAACCAGAAATGCAACGGCGAAGCGATGAGTCCCGGTGAATAAGAGGAGCGAGGCAAATCGAACGAATTGCGACGATTGACAAAATCGGTCATGCGTTGGGCAGGAGCCGTCTGTTTGCAGTTCCCGTTCAAATAGCACTGCCGTTCGAGATCCTCCTGAAATTTTATCCCCGCCAAAACTCCAAACATAGAAAACCGGGCTCCGAAATCCTCCGGCTGTAACTCCACAACCATACCCGAATTGGCCCATACCGAACCCCTATTCGACGGGGACATACCGTTTACAACAATTTGTTCGGGACCACTAGCTGCCGGGACTACAAATCCGCCGGGGCACATGCAGAACGAATAGACACCTCGCCCTTTCACCTGCGTGACAAAGCTATATTCGGCAGCCGGAAGATATTTCCCCCGACCTTCGGGATTGTGGTATTGAATGGAATCTATCAACTGTTGCGGGTGTTCCAATCTCACACCTACGGCAATACCTTTGGATTCCAACTCCACCCCGTTCTCGTGCAACATATAATAAACATCGCGAGCCGAATGCCCCGTTGCCAAAATAACAGGGCCGGTAAATTCACGACCATCGGCTGTAACGATTCCACACACCTCATCGCCATCGATAATCAAACGCTCCATTCGGGTCTCGAAATGTACCGCACCACCCGATTCGATAATACGATTCCGCATGCGCTCGATTACCCTCGGCAACTTGTCGGTCCCGATGTGAGGGTGAGCATCCGAAAGGATTGAAACCGATGCTCCGTGCTGACAAAAAATTTGAAGAATACGCTCGACACTTCCCCGCTTCTTGCTGCGAGTATAGAGTTTACCATCGGAAAACGCTCCGGCTCCCCCCTCTCCAAAACTATAATTCGACTCCGGATCGACTCTCTGTTCCCGACTGATAAGAGCTATATCCTTGCGACGGTCATGCACGTTTTTTCCTCGTTCGACAACGACCGGACAAATACCTAACTCAATCAGACGCAATGCCGCAAAAAGCCCCGCTGGCCCCGCCCCCACGACAATCGCCCGAGGCTTACCCGAAACATCGCCATACTCGATACGGGGGAATTCGTCATCTTGCGGGAATTCGTCGATGTATACCCGCACTTTCAAATTCACCATGACCGTGCGCTGACGGGCATCTATCGAGCGTTTCAATACCCTCACAGACTTTATCGACCGTATATCCATACTCTGCTCCCGAGCCACATATACTGCTATGCTTTGTTCCGAAGCTGCTTGTTCGGGCAGAATTCTTAACTGCAATTCTCGAATCATAATCTTCTTAATTTCATCTCTGGGGCAAATTAAAATTATTCACTTATATGCCTTATCATTTTTTATTTTGAGAAAAAAGTTCTTTCATCTTTCTTATAAACCCTTTTTTCTCTTGTCGACACTTATGATTAACCCCATCAATATAACGCTGAATTGCCTCGATTTGAGCCTCATTTTTATATGAAAGGGATCGGTAAACTTCCAAAGCTCTACCATAATAGGACAACGCCTGTTTGTAACTTCCTAAATTATCATAGGCAACTCCTATATTACAATACACATTGCCCAATAAAAGATGATTTTCTCCAAAAATTTCTACCAGACACTCCACAGATTTATAATAATACACCAATGCCTTATCATAATCTCTCTTACTGTTATACAAAAGTCCTATATTATTATAAAGCGTCGCTATATCGGGGCTATTCTCAAAGGCCTCTTTGCCAGCTTCCAAAGCATTGAAATAATACTCCAATGCTTTGTCATACTCACCGCAATTACCATAAACAAAACCTATATTATTCCAAAGTCGTATAATATCCACATGATTATGACTTAAAACAAAAGTATAAATTTCTAATGCTCTAAAATAATACTCCAAAGCTTTGTCTACCTCACCTCGGCTACTGTACACAGCCCCGATATTATTGCAAGCCCGTGCTGTATCAGGGTGATACTTTCCTAAAATAAACTCATAAATCTCCAATGCTTTGGAATAATGCTTCAAGGCCGTATCATATTCGCCTTTATTGCTGTAAACAAGCCCAATATTGTTATAGATTCGTGCCGTATCAGGGAAAGATTTACCTAAAATAACCTCATAAATCTTCAATGCTTTGGAATAACATTTTAAAGCTGTTTCATATTCTCCTTTATTGTTGTAAACAAGTCCAATTTCATTATATGACACAGCCGTATCAGAATGATTATCTCCTAAGATTTTTCGGCGAATTTCCAACGATCTAAAATAATATTCCAAAGCTGTTTCATATTCTCCACGACAGTTATATACCCACCCAATATTAGTATAAAGGGTTGCCATATCCAAATGATCATCTCCTAAAACCATCTTGAGAACCGCTAATGATTTCAGATAATATCCCAATGCCTTACCATATTCACCACAATTACTATATACAAATCCCACATTATTGTAAGAAGACCCTGTATTCCGGTGACTTTCTCCTAAAATTCGCCGATGAATAGATAAAGCTTTGAAATGATACTCCAAAGCGACTTGATAATCTGCTATAATTTCAGAAACAAAAAAAGCTATATTATTATATATCAAAGCTTGACTCTCATTAGACAAGGCAGATAACGATGCATAAGCAAGTAAAGAATAACGGGTAGAATCAATAGAAATCAATATGCGCCAATAATCACCCAATTCATATCGATCCTTATTATTCCAATAATCGAATATTTCAAAATCGACTAAAAAACAATAAAGGTTTTCATACTTTTTCAATGCCCGATACTGATAAGGTAACTCATCGTATGCACGGTATTCTTTTTTATTGGAAAAAAAGTCCACAATCTCCTGCCTCATAGCCAACTCATACTCCGCATACCGATCAAGACAGGCTTGGCGTATAGAAGCATGAGAAAAAGAAATAACACCATTTTTAACTACAAGATGATTACGGAATGCACAATAAAACTGAGACCAGTGAAGTGGAATGATACAAGTAATCGACATAATCTCTTGTTCGCTAAGCCCCCATCGAGAAAAAGTAATGAGAGCCAAAATATGACGAACATCACTCGCTCCATAATCCGTTTCGTAACGATCTAATACCCGCTGAAAAAAATCGGGAATATCATTTGCTTGCAGATAATAATCTATACGGGAATCAAGACGTTCGTGCACTCCGAAATTAATTAATTCGTCGAGCAATGTTTTCAACACAAGTGTATTTCGATTTTGAGGATCATCGACAATACGACTAATTTGAACCGAAGCGAGCTTTTTACCATAGAGTCGCAGATATTCATTTACCAATCGAGAACGCCTCTCTTTATCGAGCGGCTGCAGCGTAAGGAGTGGATAATTCCTTTCCTTAAACACCTGCATAGTTTCATCGTCAAACAAAGTAGAAAATAGTATTTTCGTATTTCTAGCCGGAACAGGTAGCCAAACTAACTGCTTGGCTCGATCTTCATTTACCAACTGATTGATTCCATCAAGCACGATAAGTAATGGCTTTTCCTTAGCAATGAAAACAAAAAGCTTTTCAAGCTGCTTGAAAACATCTTCACCAAGCTGTTTTTCAGAGGGTAAAGGTAGTCGGTACAAATCACGAATTTCATTACATAACCGACTGGCAATATGCCTATGACTTCCTTCCTGTCCACCATTCCCGACAAAATGATAGATAATATTATATCCACTATCCTGCGACAAATCATTCAGCCAATTGGCGATCAAAGCACTCTTGCCCATACCACTTTCACCAGTAACGACAAAATGAGAGTAATCTCCTCGCAAGAAATCGTTCAATATTTGAAAGTTACTCTCTTCTGGAATATAAATACGACAATGATCACGCAAAAAAGTCTGCTGGATAAACCGGTCTTTTTCTAATTCGCTCAATCTCTTTTCAGGATACAAACGATCGAGCAATCCAATAAAGTCTTCCTCTACCTGTTTTCCTAACACCTCCACCGAAGTATAGTCGTAAACTGGATAACCAAACTTATTCCCTCGAACGGACATTTTCAACCGTTCCAATTTTTCGGTGTATTCGGCCACTGGAACATCTCCTTGACGAATATAGAAAAAGGCATCCATAGGTTCTTCACTACGCAACACACCGTATTGCATCTCTATTTCCGTAACACTTAACCCTTTCTTTATATCGTCTTTCAACCACCCAAAACGTTCTTGTAACAATTCGTTACACCAAAACTCTTCCAAAGAGGGACACCAACCATACCGGTCTCCGATCAACCCGATGAAAAAAGGGCGGGAGTATAAAATCTCTTGCAGACAAATCTCAATGACCTTGCCTGTCTGTGATTCTTCTTCCGTCACTCCCCAACGTAAATCGAGAGGAATGATAGTAACATCTCGTCTAGCCGCTTCGGCTTGTAACCTCGGAAAAACTTTCGTGATAAGATAATCTCGTTCAGACTGCATATCCTGAAAAGTAGAAGATATGAAGACACGAATTTGCCTATTCTCCACGTCATAGCTTGTTTTCATCATATCCCATGCTCAATCAATATTTTCAAATATTATGATAAAATCGAATACAAAAAACCGCGTTCGTTTAACGTTTTTATTAAGTACACATCCTATGCTACAATATATAACGGAAAGTGAGCAGAATCATTAAACGAGTTTGAATATTCCTACAAAATATATGTAGACCTTATCCGAACAGTTGCCGGAAGGCCTCCTCGACCTTACGAACAGCAACTAATTCTATCGCCAATCGGGAAGTATCAAAGCCTTTCAGATTATTTTGCGGTATGAGCATACGTTTAAAACCTAATTTTTCGGCTTCAAGAATGCGTTGCTCTATCCGATTGACCGGGCGTATCTCTCCCGAAAGCCCAACCTCGCCGGTCATACAGGTTCCTGCCTCAATCGCCATATCCATATTGGAAGAAAGTATCGCGCTGATTACGGCCAAATCCATCGCAGGGTCATTGACTTTTATGCCTCCGGCAATATTGAGAAAAACGTCTTTTTGTGCCAATTTGAACCCGACCCTCTTTTCCAAAACGGCAAGTAACATATTCATGCGCCGTAGGTCGAATCCTGTCGCCGACCGTTGCGGCGTACCGTAAGCTGCCGTACTGACCAACGCCTGTGTCTCGATAAGGAAAGGGCGTATACCCTCTATCGTGACAGCAATGGCAACACCGCTCAAACCTTCGTGATTTTGAGTCAATAACATTTCCGACGGATTGCTCACCTCACGTAACCCGTTTTGCCTCATCTCGTAAATACCCAATTCGGAAGTGCTTCCGAACCGATTTTTTATCGAGCGGAGAATACGGTATAAATAGTGTCGATCTCCCTCGAACTGCAATACTGTATCGACAATGTGCTCCAACACTTTCGGCCCGGCAATGCTGCCTTCTTTGTTAATGTGGCCTACGAGAAGAACCGGCGTATTGGTCTGTTTCGCAAATTTGAGCAACGAGGCGGCGCACTCCCTCACCTGTCCCACACTACCCGGTGAAGACTCCATCGCACTGGTAGCAATCGTCTGTATGGAATCGATAACGACAATATCGGGAGCGACATTACGAATATGCACGAATATATCTTCGAGCGATGTCTCGCACACGATATAACAGTCGGGAGCGTTTCCACCGATACGCTCGGCTCTCAATTTCAATTGCCTTGCGCTTTCCTCCCCCGATACATATAATATCTTCTGTCCTTTTAAAGCAAGTACGGTTTGTAGGATCAACGTCGATTTACCGATACCGGGCTCACCGCCTATCAGCACCAATGATCCCCGCACAAGACCACCACCCAATACTCGGTTTAATTCGCCGTTTCCCAAATCGATTCGCGACTCTTCCGTAATCTGAATATCGTCTATCCGTTGAGGACGTACTTTACTCTGTTCTATCGTGCCGAACTCGCCCCGACCACCGGCCACGGATTTCGTGCTCACTACCTCTTCCACATAGGTATTCCACTCGCCGCAAACGGGACAACGCCCTATCCACTTGGGCGACTCTGCCCCACAGTTATTGCAAAAGTAAACCGATTTTGTCTTTGCCATACTATTTATACTATTTGCCTCCTACGAAACTCAGCACATGTGATCGCTGCTGCAACCGCCACATTGAGCGACTCGGAAGTAGGCTGCCCGACCGGATAATTAGGAATATACAGCCTTTTCCCAATATAAGGTTCCAACTTGACCGATATACCATTTCCTTCGTTCCCCATCACAATTACCCCCGATTTCGTCAAAGAGGTATGATAAATATCCTCCCCATCGAGAAATGTACCATACACGACCGACGAATCCACCTGAGAGAGAAAATCGGGTAACGACCTATAATAAACTTTTACCCGAGCCAATGCCCCCATAGTGGCTTGCACAACCTTAGGGTTATAAAGATCGGCGGTATCGGGGGAACAAACGATATGGCGAATACCGAACCAATCGGCCAAGCGAACGATAGTTCCCAAATTGCCGGGATCTTGCACCGTATCCAAAGCCAACACCAACTCCTTTTTCAGAGTCTCGATATTTAAATGATATTCGGGTATGCGATATACAGCCAAAACATCAGGCGGCGTAACCAGCTGAGAGACTTTCGACATCTCTTGTTCATCGACTTCCTGTATCTTAGGCAACGATTCGTGAGCGTGCGAAACAATCCAAGACGAAGTAGCCAATATCAAATCACACTCGAAAGCCGACAGTGTGTCTTCCACGAGTTTATTACCTTCGGCAATAAAACAGCCCTCCTCTCTCCGTCCTTTCTTTCGAGCTAACGATTGTATGCGTTTAATTTGATTTTTACTAAGCATTCTTATCCGGTAATTCGAAACTAAAACAAGATTTTTCTCCCGAGGTAACCCAAAGGCTCTCTTAGTTTCCCGCCCTCATAATCCATGCATTCGCAAAAAGAGGCTGCTCCTGTACCAAACGAGAATGGTATCGACGAGCTTCATCAAAATCATCGAACGATGCTACATAGAGTCGTGATTTACGTGCCATCTCATAAATCTGTAAATCGGCAGAAACGCCCTGTCGGTGAAAACACTCGATTTGCTTCTCGGCCATCTGTTTTGACGGAAGCGAAGCCACTATAATATAGTAGGTATTTCTCGCTGTTTCGATATCGTGTATAGCGGTTTCCAAAACATTTTCTTCCCCGGCGGCAATCGTATCGGGCATTTCATCGATTCCCAAAACGGATTCAAAATCATTAACGACAGCTTCGTCGGTCGTAGTATCCGCCTGACCGAATAACTCGGCAGACAATAATCCGGCATAATTGGCAGTGGTATCGGGTGTATTGATTGGCTTAGAAAGCATTAATAAAAACACAATTATTGCCGCTGCTACTGCTGCCGCACGCACCGTACGACGATGAAACGATATATATACACGGTCACGAACTTTTTCGGCTTCAACCGTCGGTATCTCCCTATCTTCCACATCTTCCTCACGAGGAGTTATTTCCAATGGGGTGAAACCGAAGCGGGGATTCTCGATAGAATTATTTTCCTGTGGCTGAAAACATACGTTACCATCGACTAAGACCAATCGTCCCAACCGCCCGAAACCATAATCGCCACCTTGCTCCAAGTGTTTATAAACAGATTCGACCTCTTCGGCAACAGCCTCAACAGCCTCGTCCCAAGAAATAAAACCGGCACGCATAACCGAACGAACCAATAACCCGGAATCTCCCGTCGCAACGGATTCAAATGCGACTTTTCTCACAGGTGGGAGAAACGATGTACCGCCCGATTGTATCTTCGCTTCGTCACAGAGAACTGTAAAACGACCCAAACCGGGTATAAAAACATCATCGTTATGCAACAATAAATACTCAATATGGCGTACCAATCCAATCATACAACAAAGGTATATATTTTCTTTTGCCGGTACAACAAAACAAATAAAAATCTCTCTTTATTCTTGTCCCTGAAAAATATAAAAAGGATTCTATTCCTCTTCCAATAAACGCTCGGCCTCTTTGGAATCATAACCAAGTTCCACGGCTCGTTTCAAATCGGCCTTCGCCGATTCTCTTTCATACCTAGCCAATTTGCCCAACGCCCTCAATACATATACTACCGGGTCATCGGGAGCCAACTCGATAGCCTTTTCTATGTCTTTATCGGCTTTGGCATATTGTCCGGCGAACAAATAGGCTTCCGCCCGCCCTACATAGAGTATCTCCTTCTCGGGATTTACCCGAATTACCTGCGAATAGACCTCTATGGCTTCGGGATAATAACCCATCACTTTCAACAACGAAGCAAAACCTATGCGACCGTTGGCACTCGCCGGATTCAATTTCAAGATTCGTTCAAAATCGGCACGGCTAGAAATCGTATCTCCCCGCTCCAATGCAATCAAACCTCTATGATACAGCGCATCTTCGTCGGTATCGTCAATTAACAGTATCTGGCTATAATCCTGATAGGCACGATCTATACTGTCTATTTCGGAAAAAAGAGCCGCCCGATTCCGCAACAAAGTGACCGAATGAGGTGTCATCAACAATCCGTTCGTATAACTCCGAAGTGCAGCTTCATAATTACCTGCATAACGTTGTACCGTACCCAAATTGGACATAAGCAACGAATTTTGCCCATTCGCGGGCTCGGTTCGCAACGCACTTACCAATGCCGACTCTGCTCCCGCCCAATCTTTCGCCTTGATGCAACTATCGGCCCTCTCTACCCATTGATAATAAGACTGTGACAATACATAAAAGGGTAACCCTACCACACAAACGAGAACCAAAAAATTTTTCATATCCCATATTTTATATAACAAAGGTACGGGTTTAGACGTTACATTCACATATTAGATATGCAAAAACGAATCAAAAGCAACAGACATTCTAAATTTTTCTGTTAATTTTGCAAATGATGAGTAATCATAAATTTATATATAGTATTTTATTCAGCCATCGGATTATTCTCCTCTTAGGAATTGTCATTCTGTTTTCGGGATGCGCCAACGAAGATGAACCGGAGCAAGAACCTGTAAACCGTACGGTACTGATTTATATGTTGTCGAACAACAACTTAGGATCGACATACCGTTTCGATACGCAAAATATCAACGACATGTTACAAGTCGCTGCATCGGGAGGTCTAAATGGAGGAAATCTCATTATTTACCGCGACGGATACGATACAAATCCCCAGCTTATACAGATTAGGAAAAACGAATCTGGTTCGGCTGAAAAAGCGATTATAAAGGAATACCCGGACCGTAACTCGGCTATCACGGAAGTCATGCGTTCGGTAATCGATGAAACGAAAGAACTATTTCCAGCGAAAGAATACGGATTGATACTTTGGTCTCACAGCACCGGCTGGGCTCCGGGAAACTCTTCGTTAGCTCTTTCACCGGCTCGACGGTACGAATTGCCCACACGCTCTTTCGGGCAAGACGGCAAAAATTATATGGAAATAGACGAGCTGGCAGAAGCTATACCCGATAAACAATTCCACTTCATTCTCACGGACGTTTGTTTCATGGGTGGAATAGAATGTGCCTACCAATTACGAAACAAGGCCGATTATTATATAGGATCGGCAGCCGAAGTTCTGGGAGCCGGAATGCCCTACTCGTTGACCATTCCAAAACTATTCGATTATCATCTCGATCTCAAAGATGTTTGCAATACAATCTATACTTATTACAATGCTCAAAGCGGAGCATATCGCACATCTACCGTGGGATTGGTGGACTGCCATAGATTGGAAGCATTAGCCGATAGTATCCATGAAATTTTCGAGGCTCATCGAAACGATGCCATGCCCGATATTTCCAATATCCAACATTTCGATCGTCAATCGCCATATATTTGTTTCGATTTACAAGATTTTCTATCGCAAATCGCTACTCCCGATGAAAATACAGGGTTGGAGCAAGCCCTCTCCCAAGCCATACTCTACCATGCGGCAACCCCTTCGGTCATGGGAGATGTCTCCATTTACAAACATTGCGGTCTGAGCTGCTACATTTTAGGAACAGGAAACACGACCCTCGACCGATATTATACGACCCTCGATTGGTACAAACGAGTCTATCCCGACAATAATTAAACTCTTAATTCTATTCATAATGTCAATTTTCAATTCTTTACAATCCTTACTGGCTCAAACGCCAGAAGTTCCGGCTCCGGAAGAGATCGCCCAAACGTGGCAACAAAAATTATCGGCACTTTCGTCTCTATCGTTCCAGCAATTCATGGAACAAGCCATCAGTGCCATATTACACGGAGCGGTAAAAATAGCTATCGCACTGGCTGTATTTTTTATCGGGAAGTGGCTCATCAACCGTATCTATCATTTTATCTCCAAAGCATTCATACGCCGTAACGTCGAACTGTCCCTGCGGACCTTTCTACTCAGCTTGATACGCATCATTTTGATGCTTATTCTCATCGTTATCGTGATAGGAATACTCGGCATCAACACCAGTTCGTTCTTAGCCATATTCGCCTCTGCCGGACTTGCCATCGGTATGGCTTTGAGCGGTACGCTTCAAAACTTCGCAGGAGGGGTCATGATACTTCTGTTCAAACCCTATAAAGTCGGAGATTTTATCGAAGCGCAAGGTTATTCGGGAACCGTAAAGGAGATACAGATATTCAATACCATACTCAATACACCGGATAACAAAACGATTATCATACCTAACGGCGGATTGTCGACAGGCAGCCTGAACAACTATTCCAAAGAGGGTCGCCGACGTGTCGACTGGAAAATAGGCATCGCATACGGCGACGATTTCGATACGGCTCGCAAAGCCATTCTCGAACTGCTTGCAGCAGACAAACGAGTATTCGATGACCCGGCTCCGTTTGTAGTCCTAAGCAGTCTAGCCGATAGTGCGATCGAAATAACCGTACGAGTATGGACAGCTTCCGAGAATTACTGGGGAGTATTCTTCGACTTTAACGAACAAGTCTACAAACAGTTTGACAAATACGGGCTGCACTTCCCTTATCCACAAGTAGATGTACACATGATACAAGACAATCAATAATCATCGTATTGAACGAGAAAGGGGCGAATAAATTTTTGCCCCTTTCTCGTTTTCTTATAAAACACGAACCCACGTATATAACAGTTTACCGATTCTTTATATATCCGTATCGTAAAACAGAGAAACAATGATAAGAAACGTAAAGCCACAAGATGCCACAGCAATCACGAAAATTTATAACGAATATATCACAAACAGCATAATTTCATTCGAAACCGAACCTTTAACCGAAGAAGATATGCTGTCACGTATCGTGCAAATATCGTCGAAATATCCCTATCTTGTCTATGAAACAGACGGCATAGTGGTCGGATACTGTTATGCCCATGCATGGAAAGAAAGAGCTGCTTACCGATATACAGCAGAAACAACCGTTTATTTATCTCCCGCATACACAGGCAGAGGCATAGGAACTCTGCTCATGCAAAAATTAATCGAAGAGTGCCGTAACAAAAATTATCGAGCATTGATAGCTTGCATAACAGACGACAATATAGCCAGCAAGTCACTCCATATCAGACTCGGATTCAAACAAGTATCCCATTTCAAAAAAGTGGGACTAAAATTCGACCGATGGTTAGATGTCGTGGACTATGAATTATTACTAACGCCATAACACTATTTACACTCATTGTTTGAAGGAGGTTAAAAATTTGAAGATTTATAATTTTAATTCCTAAAAACGGCTCAACATTGAATGTCTTTTTATAACTTTACGGCAATAATAAGGTGTAAAAGGATTGTCTGTAAAAAATACATCTCCTTCTCACCGCGATAGCCTCATGAGGGTAAGGAATTTAAGATAATCCTACCTCGTACACTTTCCCGGTTATATCGTCGAAAATATCTTTCTCGATTATATAATGGGGCATTAAGACAGATAAAAAATAAAAAACATATAAATGATAAGTAAATGGAATTACTTACCCCTTACATCAAACGAACAACAAATAGCCCGGACATTAGGGGACCGATATCCAAAGGTCCCTGCACTCTGTAAGCTACTCGCTCAACGAGGGGTTACTTCTGCCGCCGAAGCGGAGAAGTTTTTCAAGCCCCAGCTGTCCGATCTCCATGACCCGTTCTTAATGAGAGATATGGAAAAAGCTGTAGTTAGGCTTAATCGTGCATTAGGGAGTAAAGAAAAAATTATGATTTACGGAGACTACGACGTAGACGGGACGACTGCCGTATCTCTGGTATATAAGTTTTTACAAAACTATTATTCGGGACTCGACTACTATATCCCCGACCGTTATGAAGAGGGATACGGTATTTCCGACAAAAGTATCGACTATGCCGCCGAAAACGGTATCACGCTGTTCATCGCTCTCGACTGTGGCATCAAAGCCGTAGAAAAAATAGCTTACGCCAAAAGCAAAGGAATCGATTTTATCATCTGCGACCATCACATGCCCGATGACCAATTGCCTGATGCCGTAGCTATACTCAATCCCAAATTAGAAGGAGAAACCTATCCCTATAAACACTTGTCGGGGTGTGGTGTCGGCTACAAATTCATGCAAGGGTTTGCCATCAATAACGGTATCGACATAACTTCCGACCTGGAACCGCTGCTCGATCTCGTCGCCGTGAGCATAGCGTCAGACATCGTACCCATAACCGGAGAAAACCGAATCCTCGCCTATCACGGTCTTAAACGACTCAACTCCAATCCCAGCATGGGTTTAAGAGGTATATTGAAAGTATGCGGATTGAATAACAAAAATATTACAATCAGCGACATCGTATTCAAAATAGGGCCTCGCATCAATGCTTCGGGACGTATGCAATCGGGAAAAGAAGCGGTAGACCTGCTGGTCGCCAAAGACATGGCAGGAGCTTTGGAAAAAAGTCAAAATATCGACCAGTACAATGAGGATCGTAAAGAGCTCGATAAACGTATCACCGAAGAGGCGAGCAGAATATTGGAAGAACATATCGACATAAATCGAAGGAAATCGATTGTCATTTACAATAAAGACTGGCACAAAGGAATTATAGGTATCGTAGCCTCACGCCTGACGGAACTATATTATCGCCCGGCCGTCGTTCTTACCCTATCCGACGGACTGGCCACAGGGTCGGCTCGGTCGGTACAAGGATTCGATATTTATAAAGCCGTAGAATCTTGTCGAGACTTACTCGAAAATTTCGGAGGACACACCTATGCCGTGGGATTATCGATGAAAGAAGAACACATCAAGGAATTTACAGCTCGATTCGAGGAACACGTCGCCCGGCACATCTTACCAGACCAGATGGAACCGCAAATCGACATAGATACAGAAATCAATTTCAATGAAATCACACCCGATTTCTTTACTATGCTGAAACAATTTAATCCGTTCGGCCCGGGAAACCAAAAAACTATTTTCTGCACCCGGCGTGTAACCGATTACGGAACAAGCCGCCTTGTTGGAAAAAAGAACGAACACGTGAAATTGGAACTGGTGGATGGCAAATCGAAAAATATCATGAATGGAATCGCATTTAATATGAGCCAGCATTTCGAACATATCAAAGCCGGCAAACCATTCGATATTTGTTACACCATAGAGGAGAACACCCACAACAATGGTTCGATACAGTTATTTATCAAAGATATGCGCCCCTCGGAATAATCCTATTTGACACAATATAACAGTAGGGAGAGATTTCTTGTAAATCTCTCCCTACTGTTTACCATTTACATTTTCAAAAATAAAATTACAAGACAGGATTGAATATAATCATATCTTTACCTTAACCGTTCTACCTGCATATTTAACAAGATAAATACCTCTTTCTTGTAACCGAATCTCCATACGCTCGCCAGTTGCCGGCAAAGTTTTTACCAATACTCCGTTTATATCATAAATCCAAACATACCCTTCGGTTATACCATCTATTATTATTCGGTCTTCTTTTCCCGAAATTCTCACAGAATTTTGAATTTCTACAATCCCTGAAAAATCAGATTCTACAATCATAGGAAAATCTTTCCAAACATGAGCATTCCTATAAGCAGCCAATCGTCCTTTCGGAACATATAGTACACAATCCTTCTTATTTACATTATCAAAGCTACTAGAATCACAAACAGGTGGAACCTGTCCCAAACAATAGATTTGCGCTAAAGAAGTTACGAAAAGAGTGTAATTTATTGGAAATGAGCATTGGGTAATCGCTCATA
>ERZ773155.2249-NODE-2249-length-14942-cov-4.002015_pt1 | contig 14942 bp, 13 predicted proteins | sample MGYA00511262_ERZ773155 | MGnify/ENA primary metagenome ERZ773155 (study PRJEB29015, sample SAMEA2737828) | human gut metagenome | biome: human gut; feature: human-associated habitat; material: faeces | place: China | collected 2012 ... | reverse complement strand
GTCTCCCCCACTGCCAGCTCCGGCATCTGGGCAAGGCCCGAATAGGTGGTCTCATAGCCGCCGCTGTGCTGGATCACCACGGTGGTGCCCATCAGGGGATCGTCGGTGATGGAGGAGACCGTCCCGGCGCAGGCGGCCAGGACGGCATCGCCTTCCGCCGCGGCGATATCCACCCCGTCGTGGGTCCGCCAGTCGTCCAGCGTCTCATTGTACAGCAGCTGGTCCACGGAGAATGCCGTCAGCACCTCTCCCTGGATGGGCAGGACCACCACATGGGGCTCCTCTGCCACCACGGGCGTGTCATCCACCGGGATGGTCACCTCCGGCATGACGACGGGCTCCGTCTCCTCCTCCGGTTCCTCCGGAGGCACGGTCTCCACCACCGGTTCGTGCTCCGGCAGGTCCTCCACCGGTGCGGAGGCTGCCGTGTCCGGGCCGGTGGGCGCTTCCGTCTGGGCCGGTTCCCCAAACAGCAGAAAGTAGCCGCCCACGCCCACCGCCAGGACGCACAGGGCCAGGACCGCGTAAAAGCCTGGCCCGCCCAGCAGGGATTTGACTTTATTTGCCATGTATCATACCTCCCTCGATCTTGGGTCTGAGGGAAGTATGGGCAGGATTTCCAGGAATTATACAAAAAGAGACCGCTGGAAAGCGGTCTCTTTTCTCTCAGAAATTGGTCACTTCACGATCAGCGTCTTGCCGTCCATCTCCTCTGGACAGGCCAGGCCCATCACGTCCAGCATGGTGGGGGCGATGTCCGCAAGGCGTCCGCCCTGGCGCAGCTCCGTTCCGGCGCCGCACAGGATGAAGGGCACCGGATTGGTGGTGTGGGCGGTCATGGGAGAGCCGTCGGGCTCGGTCATCTGCTCGGCGTTGCCGTGGTCAGCGGTGATCATGGCGATGCCGCCCATCTTCAGCGTGGCGTCCACCACCTTGCCGACGCAGGTGTCCACGGTCTCCACGGCCTTCACGGCGGCGTCAAACACGCCGGTGTGGCCCACCATGTCGCAGTTGGCAAAGTTCAAAATCACCACGTCGTAGGCGCCGGACTCGATCCGCTCCACGCACTTGTCGCAGACCTCGTGGGCGCTCATCTCCGGCTGGAGGTCATAGGTGGCCACCTTGGGAGAGGGTACCAGCACCCGGTCCTCCCCGGGGAACACCGTCTCGGAGCCGCCGTTGAAGAAGAACGTGACATGGGCGTACTTCTCCGTCTCAGCGATCCGCAGCTGGGTCATGCCCATCTGGCTGAGGTACTCGCCCAGGCCGTTGCGCACGGAGGTCCGGGGGAAGGCCACCTCCACGTTGGGCATGGAGGCGTCATACTCCGTGTTGCACACGAAGGTCAGGGGGAAGATCTGGCGGGTGAAGCCGTCGAACGCCGGGTCCACCAGCGCCCGGGTGATCTCCCGGGCCCGGTCAGGCCGGAAGTTGAAGAAGATGACGCTGTCGTTGTCGGAGATGGTGCCGTCCCGGTCGCAGACCACGGGCTCCACAAACTCGTCGGTGACGCCGGCGGCGTAGGAGTCCTTCACGGCGGCCACGGGCACGGGGTTGAAGGTGGACCCTTCACCGTAGACCATGGCGTCATAGGCCATCTCCACCCGGTCCCAGCGCTTGTCCCGATCCATGGCGTAGTAGCGGCCCATCACCGTTGCGATCTTGCCCACGCCCACTTCCCGGCACTTTTCCACAGTCCGGGTCACGAAATCCGCACCGGAGGTGGGAGAGACGTCCCGCCCGTCCAGGAAGGCGTGGATATAGACCTTGGTAAGGCCCTTGTCCTTTGCCATCTGCAAAAGGGCGAAGAGGTGATCCAGGTGGGAGTGGACACCGCCGTCGGACAAAAGGCCCATCAGGTGCAGGGAGGTTCCCTTTTCCAGGCAGGCGTCCATGGCGTGCACATACGCCTCGTTGTGGAAGAAGGTGCCGTCAGTGATGGACTTGGTGATCCGGGGCAGGTCCTGAAACACCACCCGGCCGGCGCCGATGTTGGTGTGCCCCACTTCACTGTTGCCCATCTGTCCTGCGGGAAGGCCCACGTCCAGGCCGGAGGCCTGGAGGGTCGTGTGGGCGAATTCCTGCAAAAACTCATCCAGCCGGGGGGTGGCGGCGGCCTTGACGGCATTGCCGTCGGTGGCGTCGGAGAGGCCGAAGCCGTCCATGATGATGAGAGTAGTCGGTGTTTTATTCATAATGAACAGGATTCCTCATTTCCATAATCAGCTGTCAGACTCGCCGGGGCGGCGGCGCCGTGCCCGGATGGAGCGCGGCAGGCTCATTCCTGGTTGGCGGCGTTGATAATGTCCACGAACTGCTCGGGCTTCAGGGCGGCACCGCCGATGAGGCCGCCGTCGATGTCGGGTTGGGCCAGCAGCTCCGCGGCGTTCTTGGGGTTCATGGAGCCTCCGTACTGGATGGTGACGGAGCGGGCCACCCGGGCGCCGTACAGGGCGCGGATGGTGGCGCGGATGTTGCCGCAGACCTCACCGGCCTGCTCGGCCGTGGCGGTCTTGCCCGTACCGATGGCCCACAGCGGTTCGTAGGCGATGACCACATGGCGCAGCTTATCGGCGCTCACGCCGGAGAGCGCGCACTTCACCTGATAGGCGATGAGCTCCATGGTCACGCCCAGTTCCCGCTGCTCCAGGCTCTCGCCCACGCAGACGATGGGGCGCAGCCCCACCTCCAGGGCAGCGTGTACCTTCTTGTTGACCGTGAGGTCCGTCTCGTTGTAATACTGCCGACGCTCGGAATGGCCGATGATGACATACTTTACGCCCAGCTCCTTGAGCATCTCGGCCGACACCTCGCCGGTGTAGGCGCCGGTGGCCTCATAGTGGCAGTTCTCCGCGCCGATGGCCACCCGGCAGTCCTTGAACAGGCGGATCGCGGCGGGGATGTTCACATAGGGCACGCAGAGCACCACGTCACACCACTTGCCCTTGGGCAGGATGGGCTTAAGCTCCTCGGCAAAGGCACGGGTCTCCGAGAGAGTCTTGTTCATCTTCCAGTTTCCCGCAATGATCGTTTTCCGGTATCTTCTATTCATGGGTTTCGCGGACCCCTTTCTATCTGTTTGATCTGTCGCTTCTTGCTCATTGCGCTGTCACGGCGCGGGTTGGGCAACGACCGGCACATCAGCCCGGCCTTTTACGAAACATATCCTGCGGGCGGAAGGCCGCAGGCGCTTTTTCATTTTCCCGTCTCCCCCATGCGCCTGCCTGTGCTTTTATTTATCCAGCAAACATGCCACACCGGGCAGTTCCTTACCCTCCAGGAATTCCAGAGAGGCGCCGCCGCCAGTGGAGATATGGGTCATCTTGTCGGCGTAGCCAAGCTGCTCCACCGCCGCGGCAGAGTCGCCTCCGCCCACGATGGTGATGGCGCCGGACTCAGCCAGCGCTTTGGCCATGGCCTTGGTGCCCCCGGCAAAGGCGGGGAACTCAAAGACGCCCATGGGCCCGTTCCACACCACAGTGCCCGCGCCCTTCACCGCATCGGAGAAGGCTTCGATGGCCTTGGGCCCAATGTCCATTCCCATCAGTTCGTTCGGAATGTTCTGCTCCTCCAGCACAGGCTTTGCGCTGGCGGAAAACTCCGCTGCACAGAGGTTGTCCACAGGCAGCAGGAACTTCACGCCCTTTGCCTCGGCCTTCTGCATCATTTCCCGCGCGTAGTCCAGCTTATCCTCTTCCAGGAGGGATTTGCCGATGGTGTAGCCCTCCGCCTTTTTAAAGGTATACGCCATGCCGCCCCCGATGATGATGGTGTCGGCCTTCTCCAGGAGGTTGTTGATCACATTGATCTTGTCGGAGACCTTCGCGCCGCCCAGCACAGCCACGAAGGGGCGCTTGGGGTCGTCCAGCGCCTTGCCCATGATATCCAGCTCCTTGCCGATGAGGAAGCCGGAGACGGCGGGCAGATAGGCCGCCACGCCGGCAGTGGAGGCATGGGCACGATGCACGGTGCCGAAGGCATCGGAGACATATACCTCCGCCATGGAGGCGAGCTCCTTGGCAAACTCCGGGTCGTTCTTCTCCTCCCGCTTATCAAAGCGCAGATTCTCCAGTAACAGGATCTCCCCGGGTTTCAGCGCCGCGGCCTTGGCCTTGGCGTCCTCTCCCACGATATCCGTGGCAAAGAGGACTTCCCGGCCCAGCAACTCGGAGAGGCGCTTTGCAACAGGGGCCAGGCTCAGGGACTGCTTCCACTCGCCTTTGGGCTTGCCCAAATGGGAGCACGCTATCACGGCGGCCTTCTGATCCAGCAGGTACGCAATGGTGGGCAGGGCGGCCACGATGCGCTTGTCATCGGTAATGGCTCCGGTGGCCTTGTCCTGCGGCACGTTGAAGTCGCAGCGGAGCAGGACCTTCTTGCCCGCTACGTCGATGTCCTTCACGGTCTTTTTGTTATAGTTCATTTGCAAAGCTCCTTTCAAGGTTACAGGTGGAGGTGTGATCGAAACGGTGAATTGCGGCGGCTCAGCGCCGGATGGCGCAGGCTTTCTGTTCCTCCCAGGCCCGGTGCCCATCCTGTATCAGGCCGGGGAAATCCAACTGGCGGAGGGCCTCATAGGTTACCGCCGCCACGGTGTTGGCCAGGTTCAGGCTGCGGGCCTCCTCCCGCATGGGGAGGCGGACGCAGCGCTCGGGGTACCGCTGCAGCAGCGCCGGCGGCAGCCCGGCCGTCTCTTTCCCGAAAAAGAGCCAGCAGCCGTCCCGGTACGCCGCGTCGCTGTACCGGCGCGCAGACCTGGTGGTGGTGAGCCACAGGTCCGGCTGGGGATTCCGGGCAAAAAAATCATCCAGGGACGCATAGACGTGTACGTCCACCAGATGCCAATAATCGAGGCCCGCCCGCTTGACCGCCTTGTCCGAGATGTCAAAGCCCAGGGGCTCGATGAGATGGAGCGTGCTGCCAGTGGCCGCGCAGGTGCGGGCCACATTGCCGGTGTTCATGGGGATCTCGGGTTCGACCAGGACGATATTTATCATACACAAGTCAAGCCCCTTTCAATCGACAGTTTCCCAGCGCACTACATTGTAACGCAATGGAGGCGGAATTACAACATAAAAAACACGAATTTGCGCAAAATTTTCTTGCTTTTCCAGAGCGAAACGGCAAAAATCTTACCGTTCAATTTTACTCTTCCTCTTTGCCCGCGCTTGTGCTATGATGTGGTAAAGTGGGATGGGATTTTTTCGTAACAGCAGGAGCGTGAGTGTGATGGAAACGGAAAAGCATTGTCTCCGTGTCGTGGTAAAGGTGGGGACCTCCACCCTGACCCACGACACCGGAAGGCTCAATCTACATAATATGGAGTTGCTGGCCAGAACGCTCTCCGATCTGGAGGGGATGGGCCATGAGGTCATCCTAGTGTCCTCCGGCGCCATTGCCGTCGGGACGGCCAAGATGGGACTGAAGGCGCGCCCTACCGAGCTGCGGATGAAGCAGGCCGCCGCCGCGGTGGGACAGTGCATGATGATGCACCTCTACGACAAGATGTTCGGGGAATACAACCGGGTGGTGGCCCAGATCCTGCTCACCGGCGAGGATGTGGACGCCCCTGTCCGGGCCGAGCACCTCCACAATACCTTTGAGTCCCTGCTGGAGCTGGGGATTATCCCCGTGGTCAACGAAAACGACTCGGTGTCCTCTGCGGAGATCGAGACCGGCAAGTGCAAGGTTCTGGGCGACAACGACACCTTGTCGGCCATGGTAGCCCGGCTGTGCCGGGCGGACCTGCTGGTGCTTCTGAGCGACATTGACGGTCTCTACGACGCCGATCCCCATGCAAACCCCTCCGCCCGGCTCATCCACCGGGTGGAGGCCGTCACACCGGAGCTGCGGGCCATGGCCGGCGGAGCCGGGTCCTGGCGCGGCACCGGGGGCATGGCGACGAAGCTCAGCGCCGCCGAACTGGCCATGGGCGCAGGCGTGGACATGGTCATCACCAATGGCGCCCGCCCCGAGGACCTCTACGGCGTAGTCAACGGCGAGGATGTGGGGACCCGCTTTGTCGCAAAGCCCCCTTGCTCCGCCCTGTCCTGAAAAGGCACCGGACTCAGATGGTTCTTAATTCTTATCTTTGAAGGAGGGATCCCCACTATGACCGCATTGGAGACCCAGGGCCTGGCCGCGAAGCGCGCCGCCCGCGTCCTTGCCGTGGCGGGCGCCGCAGAGAAAAACGCCGCTCTGGAGGCCATTGCCCAGGCGCTGTGCCTGCACCAGGACGCCATCCTGGCTGAAAATCAAAAGGACCTGGACGCCGCCCGGGCGGGCGGCATGAAGCAATCCCTGCTGGACCGGCTTGCCCTCAGCCCGCAGCGCATAGCGGGCATTGTCGAGGGCGTGCGCCAGGTGGCCGCCCTTCCGGACCCGGTCGGTGAAGTCACCCGAATGACGCGCCGCCCCAACGGCCTCATCATCGGCAAACGCAGGGTCCCCCTGGGCGTCATCGGCATCATCTACGAGGCCCGGCCCAACGTCACGGTGGATGCCGCCGCTCTCTGCCTCAAGTCGGGCAACGCCGTCATCCTCCGGGGCGGCAAGGAGGCCTTCCGCTCCAACCAGGCCTTCGTCTCCGTCATGCGGTCCGCTCTGGAGACCGCCGGGCTGCCCGGGGACTGTGTGGCCCTTGTGGAGGACACCAGCCGGAAGAGCGCAAATGAGCTGATGGGGCTCACCGGCTACCTGGACGTTCTCATCCCCCGCGGCGGCGCAGGCCTCATCCGGGCTGTGGTCCAGAACGCCAAAGTGCCTGTCATCGAGACCGGCGTGGGGGTCTGCCATGTCTATGTGGATGCAGAGGCCGACCTGGACATGGGGGCCGATATCATCTACAACGCCAAGACCTCCCGCCCCTCCGTGTGCAACGCCGCCGAGTGCCTGCTGGTCCACGAGGCCGTGGCGGAGGCCTTTCTCCCCAAGGCCAAGGCGCTGCTGGATGAGAAACATGTGGAGCTCCGTGGCTGCCCCCGGACGGCGGAGATTCTGGGCCCCTGCGTGGTCCCCGCCGCAGCGGAGGACTGGGACACCGAATACGGAGACTATATCCTGGCCGTCCGTGTGGTAAAGGACGCCGACGAGGCCATCGCCTTTATCAACGACCACGGCTCCGGACACTCCGAGGCCATCGTGACCGCCAACTACTTCACCGCCCAGAAGTTTCTGGACGAGGTGGACGCGGCGGCGGTGTACGTCAACGCCTCCACCCGCTTCACCGACGGCTTTGAGTTCGGACTGGGGGCGGAGATCGGCATCTCCACACAGAAGATGCACGCCCGGGGCCCCATGGGGCTGGAGGAGCTCACCAGCTCCAAATACATCGTCTACGGCACCGGCCAGATACGGACATGAGCCCGCTGTTCCGGTAAACTGACAGGACGTACCGCTGCCGACAGCGGTACGTCCTGTTTTCAGCTCTTATTTCTTTGTGTCGGTGGGTCTGCCGTCCGGCTCCAGCAGCGCCTTGGCGGACGCACACAGTCCGGCCAGGCCCTGGATCTCGGATGGGATGATGATCTTGGTGGCCTTTCCGTCTGCGGCGGCCTGGAACGCCTCCAGTGCCTTGAGCTTCACCACGGCGTCGCTGGCATTGGCCTCGTTGAGGAGCTTGATGGCCTCGGCGGTGGCCTCCTGGACCTTTCGGATGGCCTCTGCCTCGCCTTCGGCCTTCTTGATGGCGGCCTCCTTGGCCGCCTCAGCCCGGAGGATGAGGGACTGCTTCTCGCCCTCGGCCACCAGGATCTGGCTCTGCTTCTGTCCCTCGGCCTGAAGGATGGATTCCCGGCGCTCACGCTCGGCCTTCATCTGCTTCTCCATGGCGTCCTGGATCTCCCGGGGCGGGATGATGTTCTTGAGCTCCACGCGGCCCACCTTGATGCCCCAGGGGTCGGTGGCCTCATCCAGCAGGGCCCGCATTTTGGAATTGATGATGTCGCGGCTGGTCAGCGTCTGGTCCAGTTCCAGCTCGCCGATGATGTTCCGCAGCGTGGTTGCGGTGAGGTTCTCAATGGCGCTCATGGGGTGCTCTACGCCATAGGTGTAGAGCTTGGGGTCGGTGATCTGAAAGTAGATGACCGTGTCGATCTGCATGGTCACATTATCCTTGGTAATGACCGGCTGAGGGGCAAAGTCCACCACCTGCTCCTTCAGGGAGACCACCTTGGCCACCTTTTCCAGGAAGGGGAGCTTGAAGTGGATGCCCACGCCCCAGACGGAATGGAACGCGCCCAGGCGCTCCACCACATAGGCCTTGGACTGCTGGACCACCTTGATGTTGGCGGCCAGGATCAGAATTACCAGTACGATCAGCACGACAGGCACCAAAAAGGTGCCCAGGGCGGCAAATGGATGCATGGAACTTCCTCCTTTACTCTTCAGACGGCTCGACCGGGCCGGATGCTGGCGTAACGTAGACCTTGACTCCCTCGATGCGGAGGACCCGGACCCGCTCCCCCACGGGGATGACCTGCTCCTCCTGACTGCGGGCGGTCCATACCGCCCCGGACACGGAGACCTGTCCCTGCCCCTCCAGGTTGTCGATCTTCTGGATGACCACGGCCTCCCTGCCGATGACCCGGTCTGCATTGGTGGCCACATGCCGGTCATTGACGTACTTCTGCGCCATGGGGCGGACCAGCAGCAGGGTGAGGAACGACACCCCCAGGAAGACGACGACCTGCACCAGCATCGGCGCGTCTGCGGCACAGGCCACGAGAGCGGCCAGGGCCCCTACGGCAAACCAGATGGACGTCAGGCCCACCGTAACCGCCTCCAAAACGCCGAACAGGATGAGGGCGATGAGCCAGAACAGGCTCATGTTCATGATAGATCCCCTCCTTTTTACGGGATGTCATCAGTGTACCATATCCCCGGGTAAAATACCAGAGTATTTCTGAAAAGTCTCTGTGCCCCGTTCCGGGCTGCAACCGGTAATTTTGTGGGTAAAACAGGAAAAGGATTTGCCAAGCCGGGGGAAGTCCGCTATAATCTATCATAAAGTAATGAGATCGTCTGGAGATCGGAGCAATGATGGAACATCTGGAATTGGCCGTACCCACTCTGTTCGGGCTGGAGGGTCTTGCGGCGGAAGAGCTGCGCCGCCTGGGCCTGACCGACGTACGCCCGGAAAATGGTCGGGTCCTCTGCGGGGCCCGTGCGGCGGACATTCCCCGCCTCAATCTGAATCTTCGCACCGGAGAACGGGTGCTCCTCGTGCTGGGCTCCTTCCCCGCCGGGGACTTCGATGCCCTTTTCGAGGGGACCCGCGCCCTCCCCTGGGAGGATCTCATCCCCCGGAACGGGGCCTTCCCGGTGAAGGGCCACTGTCTCAACTCCGCCCTCCACGCTGTTCCCGCCTGTCAAGCTATCATTAAAAAGGCCGTGGCGGCCCGGCTGGGCGGCGCTTATGGATTGGACAAGCTGCCCGAGACCGGCCCGCTCTATCAGATCCAGTTCTCCCTTATGAAGGACACCGCCGTCCTCATGCTGGACACCACTGGCCCCGGCCTCCACAAACGGGGCTATCGGGCGGTGGGCGTCACGGCGCCTCTGCGGGAGACTCTGGCCGCCGCCATGGTGCTCCTCTCCAAATACCGGGGCCGCGATCCTTTCTGCGACCCCTTTTGCGGTTCCGGCACCATTGCCATCGAGGCCGCCCTCATCGCCAAAAACCGCGCTCCCGGCCTGGACCGCTCCTTTTCCGCACAGAAGTGGGGCTTTCTTCCCCCTGGGGCCTGGATGGACGCCGCAGACGAGGCCATGGACCGGGAATTTGACGGGTCCTACGACATCTGGGGCGGGGATATCGACCCCAAGGCGGTGTCCATCGCCCGTTCCAACGCTGAAAAGGCCGGCGTGGAGGATCTGGTCCGCTTCGAGGTGGCGGACGCCCTCCGGTTCCGCCGTGAGGCCCCCTACGGCCGGCTCGTCACCAACCCGCCCTACGGCGAGCGTATCCTGGAGAAGCGGGAGGCTGAGGAGCTCTATCGGGAATTCGGCCAGGCCTTCCGCTCTCTGCCCGACGGCTGGACCCTGTCCCTGCTCTCGTCCCACACGGAGTTTGAGCGCACCTTCGGCCGCACTGCCGATAAAAGGCGCAAATTATACAACGGTATGATAAAATGCGATCTGTTCCTGTACGGAAAGCGAGGCGTACGATATGAGAAAGGCAAAAAGTAATCCGGGCCGCAAGCTGGCCGCTCTGGTCCTCTCCTGCGCTGCGGTGATTTCCGCCGCCGTCGCGGCCCCTATCGTATACGGTTACCAGGAGGGCCTGGCCCAGGCGACAGAGAACGGCCTGTGGGGCTTTGTAGACACCACCGGCAGCGTCGTCGTCCCCATCCGCTATCAGTCGGTCCTGGACTTCACGCTGGGCACCGCCCTGGTCCGCACAAACAATAAAATGGGGCTCATCCGCCAGGACGGCGCCTATCTGCTCCAGCCGGAGTACGACACGCTGGAGAACTTGGGCTACGGGCTGTATCTGGCCCAGAAAGGGGACCAATGGGGCGTGGTGAGCATCCTCGCTTTCCCCGACGGCCAGGGGGGCGAGACATGGGAATTTTATCCCATCGCCTACGATGCCGTCCGGGTGGACCGGGTAGACGGGCTGGATGTTCTGGTCTTCGCCACCGGCGGCGTGGACACGATGGTGTCCCTCTCCAGTCTCCCCTCCCTCATGGCCCAGCGGCAGGTACCTTCCGCCCAGTTCCCGCTGATCAAGGGCCGCCTTCCCTCCTTCTCCGATGTGGGGCCCAGGGACTGGTTCGCCGTATGGGTGGATATCGCCTACAATGTCAGCCTGATGCAGGGTACCGGAAACGGCGCCTTCTCCCCCAACCAGACTCTGACGGTGGCGGAAGCCCTAAAGCTGGCTGCTTTCATGGAGAGCCAGTCCAAGGGGGACAGCTTCCACCTCCAGCCCATCACCGGGACCCCTTGGTATCGCTCTTCTGTCGCCTATTGTGAGGCCAGCGGCGTGATCTCCCCGGGTGAGTTCGACGACTACGAACGCCCCGTTACCCGGGCCGAGATGGCGCGCATCTTTGCCGCCACCACACTGGGCCGCAGCATACCCGAGCGCAACAGCCTGGCGCAGGTCAAGGCATCCGTTCCCGATGTAAAGGCCGGGGATTACGCCGCCGACGCCATTTTCAGCCTGTATGCCAAAGGGATCCTCTCCGGCACCGACGCCGGCCTCACCTTCCGGCCCGCCGACAGCCTCACCCGCGCTGAGGCCGCCGCCATCGTCTCTCGTATGGCCCGTGCCGAGCAGCGCATCACCTTGTGGCCCTCCGCCTACCGCAGCGCCGCGGCCGACACCGCGCCGGAGTCCGCCCCGGCGGTGACAGCGTAACTCTTCCATACATATTTCACGCTCCATTTCCAACACGAAAGGAAGACAAGCCATGAAGCATCTCTTCCTCGTCAACCCCGCCGCCGGGAAGAGGGGCAGCACGGAGGCGTTGCTCCGCCGGGTGGAGGAGGCCTTTTCCCCGCTGGGCCTGGAGCACGAGGTGGTCCTCACCTCTTCCGCAGGAGACGCGGAACAGCTCGCCCGGCGGGCGGCCTGTTCCGGCGGCCCGGTGCGCATCTACGCCTGCGGCGGGGACGGGACCCTCAACGAAGTGGTCAATGGCGCGGCTGGCTACCCCAACGCGGCCGTCACCAATGTGCCGAAGGGGACCGGCAATGACTTTCTGAGGATTTTCGGTGCCAATTACGCCGCCCGTTTCTCCGATCTGGCCGCCCTGTCCAGGGGACCCCAGGCCGCCTTTGATCTGATGGACTGCAACGGTAAGCTGGGCATCGGCGTGATCTGTGCCGGCGTGGACTCCCGGGTGGCCGCCGACGTCCACCGCTATAAGCGCCTCCCGCTGGTCACGGGCCCCGGTGCCTACCTCCTCTCCCTGGGGGTTAACGTCCTCCTCACCGACATCGCCCGCCCCACCGTGGTCCAGGCGGGCCTGGACCGCCTGGAGGAGGAGACCTCTATCATCTGCATCTGCAACGGCCGCTATTATGGCGGCGGATTCATGCCTGTGGGGGACGCACAGCCCGACGACGGCGTGCTGGATATGGTCGTGGTACCCCGGGTGAGCCGCTTTACCTTTTTCCGGCTGGTGGGAGCGTATGCCAAGGGCCGTTATCGCAGCTACCCCGAGGTCATCCGCCACTTCCACGGTCCCGCCTTCTCTTTTTCCTCCCCCGAAGAGCTGGTAGCGGTGATAGACGGCGAAGTGATGCGCGCCAAGTCCTTTACTGTCCGGATCTCAGAGCGCAAGGTCGCCTTTTTCTACCCAGGCGATTTGGATTACCGCGGCGAAAACTAGCACTCTCCCGTTCCGTTTGTGAACAAAAGATGAATTTTTAAAAAATCAACCCCTGTTTTTAAAAAATAGGGGTTGATTTTTTTGGCAAGTCGAGGTATTATCATACTCGAAGTTAGCACTCATATAATTCGAGTGCTAACCCCTTAAATTTGCTAAACACAAAACACATATAAGGAGGAACCTCAAATGAAGCTCAAACCCCTTGCAGATCGAGTCATCATCAAGATGGTGGAGGCCGAGGAGACCACCAAGAGCGGCATCATCCTGACCGGCGCCGCCAAGGAGAAGCCGGAAGTGGCCGAAGTCATCGAAGTGGGCCCCGGCGGAATGGTGGACGGCAAGGAAGTCAAGATGGTGGTCAAGAAGGGCCAGAAGGTCATCACCAGTAAATACGCCGGCACCGAGGTCAAGGTGGACGGCGAGGAGTACACCATCGTGCGCCAGAGCGACATCCTGGCCGTTGTCGAGTAAGCTTTCGTTTTGATCCCAGCATCATATTACAATTTGGAGGTAATACGCTATGTCCAAGCAGATTCTCTACGGCGAGGACGCCCGCCGCGCCCTGGAGCGCGGCGTCAACACCCTGGCCGATACCGTTAAGATCACCCTGGGCCCCAAGGGCCGCAACGTCGTGCTCGACAAGAAGTTCGGCACCCCCCTCATCACCAATGACGGCGTGACCATCGCCAAGGAGATCGAGCTGCCCGATCCCTTTGAGAACATGGGCGCCCAGATCGTCAAGGAAGTCTCCACCAAGACCAACGACGTGGCCGGCGACGGCACCACTACCGCCACCCTGCTGGCCCAGGCCATTATTCGCGAGGGCCTGAAGAATCTGGCTGCCGGCGCCAACCCTATGATCATGAAGAAGGGGATCGCCAGCGCCACCGCCGCCGCCGTGGCCGAGCTGGCCGCCAAATACGCCGGGTACTCCTCCGGCGCCGGCAGCGACGTCGCCCTTGCCTTCCACATGAACCTGTCCTTTGCCTCCCAGGTGGCGCAAACCGACGCGCTGGTGTGCGACACCGGCGGGCAGGTCGTCACCTGCTCCTGTCAGGAGCTGGTGTGCCGGCACATCGGCCTGACCCTGGACCCGGACTACGTCCAGCAGGCGCTGCAAACCGGGCAGGACTTCCGAACCGGCGTCCTAACCGGCGTATACGACGACGAGCGCTATCTGGCGGCCCAGCCCTGCCTGATGTCCGACGGGACGGTGGGCGGTCTGGTGGTGGTCTCCGAGCCGGTGCGGGGCATGGGGATCATCCTATCCCAGATTATCCAGATGTTTATATTCGTCGCCCTGATTGTTCTGCTGCTGACCGTCATGTGCATTTCCATCTTCACCCAAAATCAGTGCCGCCCCTTAAAGGCCATGGCCAACGCCGCCAAGGAATTCGGCCACGGAAATCTCAAGGCCCGGGTGGAAACCGGGGGGGACAATACGGTGGAAATCGACGAGCTGGCCGTGGCGTTTAACAATATGGCCTCCTCTCTGGAGCAGAGCGAGTACCAGCGCCAGGAGTTCGTCGCCAACGTCAGCCACGAGCTGAAGACGCCTATGACCACCATCGGCGGCTATGTAGACGGCATTTTGGACGGCACCATTCCGCCGGAGCGCCAGTCGCATTACCTGCACATCGTCTCCGACGAGGTCAAGCGCCTCTCGCGTCTTGTCCGCACTATGTTAAATCTCTCCCGCATCGATAACGGCGAGCTGAAGCTCCGCCCAAACGATTTCGATATTTCCGAGACCGTCCTCTCTACCGTGCTCACGTTTGAAAAGAGCATCGACGAAAAGAAGATCGACATCCGCGGGCTCGATACCTTGCAGCCCATGCAGGTGCACGGCGATGAAGACCTTTTGCATCAGGTTGTCTATAACCTTGTCGAAAACGCCGTCAAGTTCACAAACACCGAGGGCTACATCTCCTTCAACGTCTCGGACAGCATCGACCGCATCGTCGTCACCATCGAAAACAGCGGCTCCGGCATCCAGTCCGATGAGCTCCCCCTCGTGTTCGAGAAGTTTTATAAGACCGATAAATCGAGAAGTCAGGATAAAAACGGTATGGGTCTCGGCCTGTACCTTGTCCGCACCATCATCAAGCTCCACGGCGGCGACATTTCCGTCTCCTCCGTCGTGAACGAGTACACCCGCTTCTCGTTCTATATTCCGAAGCCGCAGGAACCCCCGCAGCACTTTGATTCCAATGATCAGCAGCTGGAAAACCAGCGCTGACACCTGTACTTCCAAGAAGATCTGGCTTTCTGTTCCTTCAAAATCACAAATCACCTGGATGTCTTTTTTCCGCACCCGCAGATTTTCCTCCAGCAAAGGCAGGAACATCCCCACTCCCGCGGCAGCGGCCCCATAGGCCATGGCGGTTTTGGCGGCATCCCCCGTGGCAATGGCACAATCCAGCAGAAAACGATCCACCCGCAGCGCCCGCCGGAACTGCCCCATGGCCGAAAGCCCCAGATGGATCAGATCCATAATATAGGGGATGTCCAGCTTCTCCATGCCGCCGGAAACCGGAGCACTCTCTTTTTCCTTGCGGATCTGAGGCGCCGGCCCGGCCGACTCCCCGGATCTTTCTGCCT
>ERZ773155.2237-NODE-2237-length-14987-cov-10.370814_pt1 | contig 14987 bp, 11 predicted proteins | sample MGYA00511262_ERZ773155 | MGnify/ENA primary metagenome ERZ773155 (study PRJEB29015, sample SAMEA2737828) | human gut metagenome | biome: human gut; feature: human-associated habitat; material: faeces | place: China | collected 2012 ... | reverse complement strand
AACGGCCCCCACTTTGGCGGAGCGCAGAGGAGGGCGACAGCCCTCCTCGCAAAAGGCCCCGGGTGCCCCACCTACCCTTCGGTAGAAAATAAAGGGGAAGCGCAGAGGGAGCGAAGCACCCTCGCAAACTATTCCGGCAGCGCCTCCGCCAGCAGGGCGGCAAACTCCTGCGCCTCCATCGGCACAATCTCCGCCTTGCCGGCCTGGCGGACCAGAATCAGACGTATTTTGCTCCCCGCCCGCTTTTTGTCGTGCAGGCAGGCGTTGCTAAGCGCCGGCACGCTGCCGCCGTAGACAGTGGGGAGGTGGTAGCGGGTGAGCACCGCTGTCAGGCGCTGCAGCAGAGCGCGGTCGCAAAGGCCGAGTTTGATGCCCACCCGGGTGATCAGCACCATCCCCATCGCCACGCCGTGGCCGTGGGTGACGGCGTGGTTGGTCACCTTCTCGATGGCGTGGCCAAGGGTGTGGCCGTAGTTTAAAATCATGCGCAGGGCGGTGTCGTGTTCGTCCTGCTCCACCACCTGCCTCTTGATGTCCACGCAGTAGGCCACGATCTTCTCGATCTTCTCGTGGATGTCGCAGCTTTCCAGCAGCTTTAGAAAATCCTCGCTCCAGATCATCGCGTACTTAATCATCTCCGCGCAGCCGTCGGCGAAGGTTTCCTCCGGCAGGGTTTTGAAGGTGTCGGGGTCGCAGATGACCAGGGATGGCTGGTGGAAGGCGCCGACAAGATTTTTGCCCGCCGGGATGTTCACCGCCGTCTTGCCGCCCACCGAGGAATCGATGGCGGCCAGAAAGGTGGTGGGAATCTGCACAAAGGGGATGCCGCGCAGGTAGGTGGCGGCGGCAAAGCCGGCCAGGTCCCCCACCACGCCGCCGCCCAGAGCAACCACAAAGTCGGAGCGGGTGATGTTATTTTGAATCAGAAAATCATATACTTGCAGCAGCACCTCGTGGGATTTGGAGTCCTCCCCGTGGGGGACGTCCATCGAGCAGATGCGAAAGCCAGCGGCCTTGAGCGATTCGACGACCGGACGCAGGTACAGCCCGGCCACTGTGTCGTCGGTGATGATGGCGGCGGTGCTCCGGCTGGGGGCAAAAACGTTGGCGGTCAGCTCCCCGGTGCGGGAGAGCAGGCCCTTTTCGATCAGCACCTCATAGCGGGTGCTGGCGTTGACAGTGACGGTTTGCACAGTGAACAGCTCCTTTCTGCGTGGTTAAAAGGCTTAGTCCATCGTCTTGCCGAAGAAGGTGACGGCGCGCTTGACGTCCTGCATCACCTCGTCGAACTGTGCCGGGGTCAGCGACTGAGCGCCGTCGCACAGCGCCTTTTCGGGGTTGTTGTGCACCTCGATAATCAGGCCGTCCGCGCCGACTGCGATGGCAGCCATCGAAAGCGGGTGAACCATCCAGCGAATGCCGGCGGCGTGGCTGGGGTCGATGATGACCGGCAGGTGGGACTGCTTTTTGATGATCGGGATGGCCGAGATGTCCAGGGTGTTGCGGGTGGCGGTCTCAAAGGTGCGGATGCCGCGCTCGCAGAGGATGACCTGTTTGTTGCCGCCGGCCATAATGTATTCGGCGCTCATCAGAAGTTCCTCGATGGTGTTGGCAAGGCCGCGCTTTAAGAGGATGGGCTTGTTGACCTTGCCCAGCTCCTTGAGCAGCTCAAAATTCTGCATGTTGCGCGCGCCCACCTGGATGATGTCGACATTCTCGAACAGCGGCAGGTGGTCGATGCTCATGATCTCGGTGACAATCGGCAGGCCGGAAGCTTTCTTGGCCTCCAGCAGGTACTCCAGTCCCTGCTCGCGCAGGCCCTGGAAGGAGTAGGGGGAGGTGCGGGGCTTGAAGGCGCCGCCGCGCATTAAGCCTGCGCCCGAAGCCTTGACGGCCTTTGCAACCTCCACCATCTGCTCGCGGCTCTCCACCGAGCAGGGGCCTGCGATGACCTGGAAGTATCCTCCGCCGATCTTTCTGCCGCAGACATCGATGACGGTGTCGTCCGGATGGAACTTGCGGTTGGCGTTTTTGTACGGCTCCTGGATGCGCTTGACCTCCGCGACCGAATCCATCGACTTGATGTCCTCGGTGTCCAGCCGGGAGGTGTCGCCGATGAGGCCGAGGATGGTTTCGTGCACGCCGCGGATCTCCTGCACCTGGAAGTTCATCTGCTCAAAGTGGCTGACCATCTCATTGACTTTTTGCGGGGCGGTACCTTTTTTTAAAATAATAATCATACGAACAAATCCTTTCTTTTTTCTCTTTCTCTGCTGCGGCAAAGCGGCAAGATGAATCGGGTATACAGACAGAAAAAGCCGGCGCTTTTTCTGTCAAAAGCGCCGGCTGATTTTGAAAAACCGGAAATTGTTCCCACAACGGAAACAATCTTTGGGCGGGTGTCAGTTTATCCCAACACCGCCGCAGATCTACTGCTTTTGGCATCCGTATTTTCTTTTTTTGCACGGCAAAATCGCTCTGCGCTAAAATAGCCAAAGCAAAAGACGGATGCAAAAGAAACGGATGTCATCAGCTTGCGGTTCATACAGATCCTCCCTGTTTTGAGTCTGCTCAAAACGGTAAAAAGTTGTTCGCCCTTTTTTCGGAGCGTCCGAAGAGGAGCGATGTAAAAACGATACACCTATTTTGAAAATCTGTCAAGTGCTTTTGCCTGCTACAGCAAAAAATTGACTTTTTTCACACAAATTTCCTGGCGGAGGTGGGCAGATTGCAGGAAGAACAGGGATGAACAAGGCGAAAAAAGACAGTAAATCTGAACAGAACATGAATTTCAATTTGTGCTAATTGACACTTTTTTAAGGAAGCCTTATAATGTATTGTACACTGAATTTTGGTGTGCCCTAATAAATAGGAAAAGAATGTCAAAATAAAACCGCAATGTCCGTGGGCAAAAGCTGCCCGGCGGGGAAATAGGCAAAGATGGACCGGGTGATATGCAAAGCAGCACAGCGGCCATTTCGTAGGGAGAAAAGTAATGAAAAATGTAGGAATTGATATCGGCTCCACAACCGTCAAGGTTGTGGTAATGGAGGGGGAAAAGATCCTCTACAGGATCTACCAGCGCCACCTGTCCCAGGTGCGTCAGGCAACCCTCAAAGCGCTGGAAGGGGCAAAACAGTTTTTAAACGACACCTTCCAGGTGGCCATCTCCGGCTCGGCAGGCTTAGGACTTGCCGAAGATGCGGGGGTGGATTTTGTACAGGAGGTCTTTGCCACCTACAAAACGGTGATGGAGTATGAGCCCGACACCGACGCCGTCATCGAGCTGGGCGGCGAGGACGCAAAGATTATCTTCTTGAGCGGCGGACTGGAGGAGCGCATGAACGGCAGCTGCGCGGGCGGCACCGGCGCCTTCATCGACCAGATGGCGACGCTGTTAAACGTCACCACCGAGGAGCTGGACGAGCTGAGCTTAAAGCACGAGCGCATCTATCCCATCGCCTCGCGCTGCGGCGTCTTTGCCAAGACCGACATCCAGCCGCTGTTAAACCAGGGCGCCCACAAGGAGGACGTGGCCGCCAGCATCTTCCAGGCGGTGGTCGACCAGACCGTCACCGGCCTGAGCCAGGGCCGCCGCATCGAGGGCAAGGTGCTGTTTTTGGGCGGGCCGCTGTTCTTCTTTAAGGGCCTGCAGCAGCGCTTTCAGGAGACCTTAAAGCTCGGCGAGGGCAAGGCGGTGTTCCCATCCTGGGCGCAGTATTCGGTTGCCATCGGCGCGGCCATCTACACCAGGGGCCTGGAGAAGAGCTACACCTATGAGGAGTTTACAGGCAAGCTCGAGAACGCCAGCTCCCGCTCCAAATCCACCCACTACTTAAAGCCGCTCTTTGCAAACCAGCAGGAGCACGACGAATTCATCGAGCGCCACAGCAAGGCCACCGTGCCGTGGAAGGACCTGGCCGAATACAGCGGCGACGCCTATCTCGGCATCGACTGCGGCTCCACCACCACCAAGCTGGTGCTGATGAGCGACAACTACGAGACGCTCTACCGCTACTACAGCTCCAACCAGGGCAACCCGGTGCAGGTGGTGCGCGAGCAGCTCTTAAAGCTCTATGAGGCCTGCGGCGACCGGGTCAATATCCGCTATGCCGTCTCCACCGGCTACGGCGAGGAACTGATCCAGCACGCTTTCCATCTGGACGACGGCATCGTCGAGACCATCGCCCACTTCAAGGCCGCCCAGCACTTTGACCCGCAGGTCGAGTTCATCCTCGACATCGGCGGCCAGGACATCAAGTGCTTCAAGATTAAAAACGACGCCATCGACTCGATCATGCTCAACGAGGCATGCTCCTCCGGCTGCGGCTCCTTTATCGAGACCTTTGCCAAGTCGATGGGCTACACCGCAGAGGAATTTGCCCGCCTGGGACTGTTTTCCAAGTACCCGGTGGACCTGGGCTCCCGCTGCACCGTCTTTATGAACTCCTCGGTCAAGCAGGCGCAGAAGGACGGCGCCAGCGTCGAGGATATCTCGGCCGGCCTTTCGATGAGCGTTGTCAAAAACGTGCTCTATAAGGTCATCCGCGCCAGAAGCGCCGACGAGCTGGGCGAGCACATCGTGGTGCAGGGCGGCACCTTCCTAAACGACGCGGTGCTGCGCAGCTTTGAGCAGGAGATCGGCCACAACGTCACCCGCCCGAATATCGCCGGGCTGATGGGCGCTTACGGCGCCGCCATCTACGCCAAGGGCATCTGCCAGAACCAGCGGGAGCACACCCGCTCCTCGATGCTTTCCCGGGACGAGCTGGAAAACTTCCAGCACGAGTCCCGCCCGGTGGTCTGCAAGGGCTGCACCAACCACTGCAACCTCACCGTCAATACCTTTGCCGGCGGCGAACGCTACATCTCCGGCAACCGCTGTGAAAAGCCGCTGGGTCTGGGCAAGGACAAGGAGCTGCCGGACATGTACCGCTACAAGCTCGACCAGATCCGCGAGGTCAGCGAGCAGTGCGCCGCGGACGCCGCCGCTCACAAGCGTCATCGCGGGGTGATCGGCCTGCCGCTAGGACTGAATATGTACGAAAATCTGTTCTTCTGGGTGGCGTTTTTCCACAGCCTCGACTTCGACCTTGTCATCTCGGACATCTCGTCGCGGCAGCTGTACGCCAAGGGGCAGTATTCGGTGCCGTCCGACACCGCCTGCTACCCGGCGAAGCTGATGCACGGCCACATCGAAAACCTGCTGGACAAGGGTGTGGACACCATCTTCTACCCGTGCATGAGCTACAACTTCAACGAAGAAAAGGGCGACAACCACTTTAACTGCCCAGTGGTCGCCTATTACCCGGAGCTTCTGGCCTCCAACGTCGAGAAGCTCAAAAATATTCGCTATCTCTACCCGTACTTGAACCTTGCCGAGCGCAAAACCTTCCCCAAGAAGGTCTGGGAGGCGCTGCACGAGCAGTACCCGGACATCACCCTCAAGGAGGTCAAACACGCCTCCGACAAAGCCTATGAGGCCTATCAGGCGCAGCGCAGGGACATCAGGGAGAAGGGCGCCCAGATGCAGACCCAGGCGCGGGCGCGCGGGGTCAAGACCATCATCCTCAGCGGACGGCCCTACCATGTGGACCCGGAGATCAATCACGGCATCAACCAGCTGATCACCTCCCTGGGGCTGGCAGTCATCAGCGAGGACTGCGTTTCCGATCTGGTGACACCGGTGCGCCCGGACGTGCTCAACCAGTGGACCTACCACACCCGCCTGTACAACGCCGCCAAATATGTCACCGAGCACAACGACTGCGAGCTGGTGCAGCTGGTATCCTTTGGCTGCGGCATCGACGCCATCACCACCGACGAGGTTTCGGCCATCCTCTCCCGCGGCGGCAGGCTGTACACCCAGCTGAAGATCGACGAAATCAACAACCTGGGCGCGGTCAAGATCCGCATCCGCTCGCTGATCGGCGCGGTCAAGGAGCGCGACGCCCAGAAGGAAACCGAAAAGCGCGCATAACCTTTGCGCAGCAAAACGCATCCGTGCGAAAACGGACGAATCCTGTTTTTAAGGAGGATATGATCCAACGATGGAACCAATCAAAAAGGTGCCTTTTACCAAGGAAATGAAAAAGACCCACACCATCCTGATTCCCACCATGCTGCCCATCCACTTCCGCATTTTGGGCAACGTGCTGGAAAACTACGGGTACAAGGTAAAGGTGCTGGACAACTGCGGTCCCGGCGTCATCGAGCAGGGACTGAAAAACGTACACAACGACACCTGCTACCCGGCGCAGCTGGTCATCGGCCAGATGATCGATGCGCTGGAGCACAGCGACCTGCCGCTGGACAAGGTGGCGCTGCTGATTACCCAGACCGGCGGCGGCTGCCGCGCTTCCAACTACATCTATCTGCTGCGCAAGGCGCTCAACAAGTGCGGCTACGGCGACATCCCGGTCATCTCCGCCAGTTTTATGAAGAGCGAGCAGTCCGGCGGATTCTCGCTGCCGGTGACGATGCTGCTGCAGGCGCTGTACGGCGTGCTGTGCGGGGATCTGATCATGACGCTCTATAACCAGTGCATCCCCTATGAAATCCATAAGGGCGACAGCCAGAAGGCGGTGGACGACAGCGTTGCCATGGCCGAGAAGCTGTTCTGCAAAAAGCTGCTGCGCTGGAAGGCTGTCTCCGAGCTGATGGTCAACATCATCAAGCGATTTATGCAGGTGGAGCGCAGCGGGGAAAAGAAGATCAAGGTCGGCATCGTCGGCGAGATCTATGTCAAATATTCGCCGCTGGGCAACAACAACCTCGAGGAGTTCCTGCTCTCGGAAGGGTGCGAGGTGGTCTGCCCGGGCCTGTACGACTTTTTGCTTTACTGCACCCACAACGTCGTCTTTGACAACGACCTGTACGGCGTGGGCAAACCGGTTGCGGCGGTGCTGCGCCGGGTCAACAAATTCCTGCGCGGCAGAAAGAGCGACATGATCCGCTTAATCGAGCAGTACAGCGACTTTCAGCCGCCCTGCCACTTTGAGAGCACCATCGAGTCGGCCAAAGGTTACATCGGTCAGGGCGTCAAGATGGGTGAGGGCTGGCTGCTGACCGCCGAGATGGTCGAGCTGATCCAGCACTACAAGGTCAACAACATCGTCTGCACCCAGCCGTTCGGCTGCCTGCCAAACCACATCTGCGGCAAGGGCGTCATGCGGGTCATCAAGGAGAAGAACCCGCAGGCAAACATTGTGGCGGTGGACTACGACTCCAGCGCCTCCAAGGTCAACCAGCAGAACCGCATCAAGCTGATGCTGGCCAACGCCCGTCTGATCGAACAGAACAGCCAGCAGCCAAAGCAGGACAACACCTCCGCAGCTCCACAGCAGGAGACGGTTGTCGCTGCCCCGCAGCGCCGGGAGCAGGTGGCGCAAAACTAAGATTTTGATTTGGGAGCTGGGGCATGCTGCGTCCCAGCCTCCTTTTTTCTCTGCCTGCAGGGCATGAACAAAAAAGAAGAGAAAGGAAGGGAATCCCTTGCGTGTCTTTTTGCTTTTTTTGTGCTACAGCTTTCTTGGCTGGGCCTGCGAGACGGTCTACTGCTCGATTGGCAAAAGAAAGTTTGTCAACCGCGGCTTCCTCAACGGACCGCTCTGCCCAGTCTATGGCTTTGGAGCGCTGGCGGTGCTGTATTTTCTGCGGCCGGTCAGCGACAATATCCCGCTGCTCTTTGTCAGCGGCATGCTGCTGACCAGCGTCATCGAGTACATCACCGGCTATCTGTTGGAAAAGCTGTTTGCAACCAAGTGGTGGGACTATTCTTCCCGCCGCTTTAACATCCACGGCAGGGTTTGCCTGCGCAATTCGCTGATGTTCGGCGTGCTGTCGGTGGTGGCGGTGCGGGTGATCGACCCGGTCATCCGCGGCGGAATCTACGCGCTGCCGGCTACTGTCTGCGCGGTGCTGAGCATTGTGTTCGGCGCGATGATGGTGGCGGACCTGGTGGTCACTGTCCGTACCATCCTGGATATCAACAGCGCCCTCAAACAACTGCAGCAGATGGTGGAACAGGCGCGGCTGGACACCCAGGAATATCTGCGCCAGAACCAGGAGGAGCTGCAGCAGAAAATGGAGAAGGCAAAGGCGCAGACCGAGGAGCGCCTGCGCCAGAACCAGCAGGAGCTGCAGCAGAAGATGGAGCAGAGCCGCCTGGACCTCGAGCTTGCCCGCATGGAGCTGCGCGACTTTTTGGAACAGCTGCACTCGGAGCGCCTGGAGCGCAGGGAGCAGCGGCGCAGGGAGTTTTTGTCCCGCCTTACCCCCGAGCAGCAGCAGGCCATCCAGAAGCTGGAGGAGCGCATGGAGGCCCTTTCCAGACGCAACGCCATTCTGCGCCGCAGGCTGCTCAGAGCCTTCCCGGAGATGCGCTCCACCCGCTACGATCTGGCGTTGGAGCGGATGCGCGAGGCGCTGCGCAAAAAGAAAAAATAGATTGGATCTTCCCCTTCTTGCCGGCAAGAGGGGGAATTTTTTTGCACGGAACGGCAAATCCGGTTGCCTTTTTATGGCGAATAGTTTATAATGGTTCTACAAATAGCGTGAAGTTTTCCCGCAAACAGGGGAAGCTTTTTCTGGAATTTTTAAAATGGGTGCAATAAAACGGCGCCCGTTGGACACTGAATTTATGATGGGTGGTGTAGAGGTGAAATTGGACACAGCGATTGTGCTGGACGCCCAGAGCGGGAGCAGGGAAGGATTTACCCGGCTGTATGAAGCGGTGGCTCCCGCATTATACCGGACGGCATTGTACACCCTGGGCAACAGCCACGACGCAGAGGACGTTGTTTCCGAAACCTTTATCGAGGCCTACCGTGGCCTTGCCGGCCTGCGCGACCCGCAGGCGTTTATGACATGGATTTACCGCATCCTTTCGGCGCGGTGCAACCGCAAAATCCGCGAGTATGTCCGCGCGCGCAACGAAGAGGTGGACCTCGAGGAGATGGTGCAGCAGCCGGGGGATCAGGGAGCCTTTTCGGAGACGGTGCTCAGCCGCGCGGACTTGGTGCGCGCGTTGGAAAGTCTGAGCGCGGCGGAGCGGCAGATCGTCGTGCTGTCGGTGATCGAAGGGTATACCACAAGGGAGATTGCCGCCATCGTGGGTTCCCCGCAGGGAACCATCAGCTCGAAGCTGTTTCGAGCATTAAAAAAAATGAGAACTTATTTGGAAGGAGGGAAGCAGCGTTGACAGAGAAAAAGGATTTGGGCCACGGCCCAGTGGAAGAACAACCCCTGACCGCACAGCAGCAACAGGAGCTGCACGAGCAGGAACAGTATTTCCGGCAGGCGTTTTGCTCCGTTTCCTGCCCACCGCTTCCCGAAAGTTTGAGCGCGGACGCGATGTGGGAAAAGATCTGCTCCGGCGCGGGCGACCATCAGGTGACGGTGGACCCGGCCTCGCTGCAGGAGGAGTTCCAGCAGGAGACAGAAGCCGCTCCGCAAAAGGGAAAGGTTATCCCCTTCCCGCAGCGCACCGGGAAAAAGGAGCGTGCGCGCCGCCGGCGCACCCTGGCGGTAGCCTGTACCCTGGTGCTGGTGGTTGGACTGTCGGTGGCTTACTGGCAGCTGCAGGGGCCGCTTGGTCAGATGCAGAATCTGGTGTCCAGTAACTCGCAGGCCTCCACCGCAGAGTCGGCCGAGTCCGCGGCAGCAGAAGCGACCGCAGCGGACGCGGATACGCAGACGGAGGAATCGGCTGAAGCGGTCGAGGAGGCTGCGGCGCCGATGATGGCAGCTCCGCCGGAGGAAGAAACTGCTTCGGATGAGACGGCGTCCGGCGGCGCCGGGCAGACCGAACAGCGCTCCGCCGAGACACAGGACGCAGCCATTGCGCCGCAGAGCGCTCAGCCGCAGCAGGAGCAGGCGACTGTCCAGCCAAAGATGCAGCAGGAACAGAACGAAACCGATTCTCAGCGGGAGGAGCTGCGCCAGCGGATTTTGGCCTCGATCGACGCGGGGCAGCAGGAGCAGTCCACAGAGGGAAATCCGGACACCGGCGGCAGCAGCCAGCAGCAGGCAAACCAGCTGACAGCGCAGAGCGCCGAGGCCACCGGGGAGGAGCCGGTGGAAGAATCGGTGGAGGAATCGGTCGAAGCGGTTGTGCCGGAGCAGGCAGAAACAACCGACGACACACAGCAAAGCGACAGCGTCTCGATCCTCAAAAATATGATGGAGAACGCCAAGGAACACCAGCCGCAGAGCTTTCAGCTCAAAAACGGCAGTGTCAACTATGATCCGGCCAGCGGCGAGGTCACGGTGATGGATCTCAATCAGCAGCAGACGGCGACCCTTTCGCTGCCAGCGGGGGCGCAGGTCTTTGCGTCGGATGTTACCCTTGCGGCAATCGTACCGGATGAGCAGGCCCAGACGGTCACCCTGACCCTGTACAGCGTGGAGGACCTGCAGAACCCGCAGGCGGTCAGCACAGTGACCCACCAGGGAGAGCTGTTTGACGCCTACCAGTCGGTCTCGGACAGCTACACGCTGGTCACCAGCGTCTGGTTCGACCGGGAACAGGTGGAGGGCGGCAACTTTTTGCCGCAGGTCAACGGCGCGGAACTTTCCCCCGATCAGATCAACATTATCGAGGGATATGAGCAGGGTAATCAGGTCAACTACCTGATTACCACAACCATCACGCCGGACTCGGTCAAGACCAGGGCGGACCTGTATTTAAACTGACACAAGGAAAGGGAAAACAATGGCATTACAACTGGTGCGCCTGACAGACAGGCCACAGCTAAAGGAGCAGGCGGCGCAGTGGTTCCACCAGAAGTGGGGTGTGCCGCTGGCAGCCTATCAGGAGAGCATGGAGCAGTGCCTGTCGGCGCACAGCCCGGTGCCGCAGTGGTACCTGGCGATGGAAGGGGAGCGGATTGTCGGCGGCATGGGGGTCATCGAAAATGACTTCCACGACCGCAAGGACCTTGCCCCCAACGTCTGCGCAGTCTACACCGAACCGGACTGCCGGGGACAGGGCATCGCGCGAAAGCTGCTCGCCCTCGTCTGTGCGGACATGAAGAAGAAGGGGATCGACACCCTCTACCTTCTGACCGACCACACCTCCCTCTATGAGCGATACGGCTGGGAGTTTTTCTGCATGGCGCAGGGGGACGGGGAGGAGAAGCCGTCCAGAATTTACAAGCATCAAGCATAATCAGATGAAAAAGGAACCCGACGAGGGTTCCTTTTTTTACACCTGAATAAAAGCGGGGAGTACGCTTTGCAGCCGGTGTGCGATGTGCTATAATGGAGATCAAATGGGACAAAACCTTGTGGGGACAGGGAGGAAGAGGATGGAGTACAAAATTGCAATCTGCGACGACGAGCAGAAGGACCGGGATTTTGTCGCCGCGCTCAGCCGCCGGTGGGCTGAACAGCGGGGGAACACGGTGGAGCTGACCGAATTTTCCTCGGCGGAACAGTTTCTGTTCTGCTATGGGGAGCAAAGCGACTACGACATTCTGCTGCTGGACATCGAGATGGGGCAGATGGACGGGGTGCAGCTGGCAAAACAGCTGCGGCAGAAAAACGAGACGATTCAGATTGTCTTTGTCACCGGCTACTCCGATTACATCTCGGAGGGGTACGAGGTGGCGGCGCTGCACTACCTGATGAAGCCGGTGCGGGAGGAAAAGTTCTTTTCGGTGCTGGACCGCGCGGCCGATAAGCTGCGCAAAAACGAGCGCACCCTCACGCTGGAGTGCGCCGGAGAGGTGGTGCGGGTGCCGCTCTATCAGATCCGCTATGTCGATGTGCAGCACAACTATGCGACTATTCACGCCAAGGCCGACTACACGGTGAAAAAGACGCTGGCCGAGATCGAAAAAAGCCTGGACGACCGCTTTTACCGGGTGGGGCGCTCGGCCATCGTCAACCTCAGCTGCATCGCCAGGGTGACCCGGTCGGACATTTTCCTCAACGAGGGCGACCGCATCCCGCTGCCCCGCGGGGCTTATGAAGGGGTCAACCGCGCCATTATCCAGAGGGGATAGGAGAGAACGATGGGAATTTTTGCAAACTTGCTTTCCAAAAAGATGAACCGCCAGGTCGAAACCTACCAGCAGGAGCTGGTGCAGACCCACTATCAGGAGGTGGAAAACATGTACCGCCAGATGCGCGGCTGGCGGCACGACTGGCGCAACCACCTGCAGGCGCTCAAAATCTACGCGGCAAAGGGCGACCTGCCGGGCATCCAACGGTATCTGGACAAGCTGGACACCAGCCTTTCGGCGCTGGACATGGTCATCAAGACCGGCAACCCGATGACCGACGCCATCCTCAACTCCAAGATTTCGCTGGCAAAGAACCGGGGGATTTCGGTGATGGCCGACGCGCACATCCCGGTCAAGCTCAGAATCCCGGAGATTGACCTCTGCTGCATCCTGGGCAACCTCTTTGACAACGCCATCGAGGCAAGCGCCAAGCTGCCGCCGGAGGAGCGGCTGATCCGCGTCTACATGGACATGAAGGGCAGCCAGCTGTACATCTCGTTCACCAACTTCACCGCCGGCAAAAAGATGGTCAAGCGCGAGGGCCGCTTTGCCACCACCAAGGGTGCGGGGCATGGACTGGGCCTGATGCGCATCGACAGCATTGTGGAGCGGCTGGACGGCTATGTCAACCGCAACTCGGAGGACGGGGCCTTCACCACCGAAATCCTGCTGCCGCAGCAGGAGGAGCCATCCTCCGGTGAGGCAGCGGCTACTCAACTATAGAAAAAATGCAATTCGTCCCCCGGAAACGACAATTCGTCCCCAAAATGTGCCGGGGGCGAATTTTTGTGTTATGCTGATACCAGAAAGAGAGGGAACAGAAGATGAAACAAACAAGCAAACAGCATTACAATGTTTTCTAAAACGTCGGCTGGATGATCGGCAACGCCTGGCGCTCCTGCAAGAGCGTGCTTTGGATGTGCGTGCTGGCCGCGACTTTGACCGTCGGGGTCAATCTGGTGCAGCTTTTTATCGCGCCGCAGATCCTCTCGAGGGTCGAGCAGCAGGCGCCGCTGCCGGAGCTGCTCGGCACCATCGGCGTCTTTTCGCTGGCGCTGTTTCTGGTGCTGGGGCTGCAGGCCTATGTCGACCAGAACACCATCTTCGGGCGCATCGAGGTGCGCACCGGAATTCTTAACCAGATCGGCTACAAGACCAATACCACCTCCTTCTCCAACACGCTGGACACCGCTGTGCTGGACCTGCGCGACAAGGCCAACCGGGCGGTGCAGCAGAACAGCATGGCGGGCGAGCACATCTGGACGACGCTGACAAACCTCTTGGCAAACGTCGCGGGCTTTGTCCTCTACCTGCTGCTGATGCAGAACCTCGACCCCGTGCTGCTGGCGGTGGTGCTGGCGACCACCCTGGTCAGCTTCCTGGTGACCAAGCGTACCAACGAGTGGCGCTACCAGCACCGCGACGAGGAGGCCAAATTTTTCCACCAGCTGCGGTATCTCAAGGACAAATCCGAGTCGGTGGAGCTTGCCAAGGACATCCGCATCTTCGGCCTGCAGCCGTGGCTGCAGGGCATCTATGACAGCGTGCTCAAGCTCGAGGAGGCCTTTGTTTACCGCTATACCAAAATCCAGCTGCTGGGCAATGCGGTGGACGTGCTGCTCAGCGTTGCGCGCAACGGCATCGCCTACCTCTACCTCATCAATATGGCGCTGGAGGGCGGTCTTTCCGCCTCGCAGTTCCTGCTCTACTTCACCGCCATCAGCGGCTTCACCAACTGGATCACCGGCATCCTCAACGAGAGCATGACGCTGCACCGCGAGAGCCTTGACCTCTCCAGCGTGCGCGAGTATCTCAACCTCGAGGAGCCGTTCCGGTTTGAGGGCGGCAAGGAGATCCCGGCCCCCGGCAAGGACGGGTATGAGCTGCGGCTGCAAAACGTCTCCTTCCGCTACCCCAAGGCCGAGAAGAACACCATCCACAACTTAAACCTCACCGTCCGTCCCGGCGAGAAGCTGGCGATTGTGGGCCTCAACGGCGCGGGCAAGACCACGCTGGTCAAGCTCCTGTGCGGCTTGCTGGACCCGACCGAGGGCGCGGTGCTGCTGGACGGGCAGGACATCCGCCAATTTAACCGCAGAGACTACTATGCGCTCTTCTCCGCTGTTTTCCAGGAATTTTCGGTACTGGCTGCGACAGTGGCTGAAAACGTCTCTCAGGCGGTTGGAGGCGGCGATAAAGAAAAGGTGCGCGCCTGCCTGGACAAGGCGGGCCTGACCGAGAAGATCGACTCGCTGCCCAAGGGCATCGACACCCAGGTGGGCCGGGAGGTCTATGAGGACGGCGTGCTGTTCTCCGGCGGCCAGACCCAGCGGCTGATGCTGGCCCGCGCTTTGTATAAGGATGGGCCGGTGCTGCTGCTCGACGAGCCGACGGCGGCGCTCGACCCGATTGCAGAAAACGACATCTACCTCAAATACAACGAGATGAGCGCGGGCAAGACCTCGCTGTTCATCTCCCACCGTCTGGCCTCCACCCGCTTCTGCGACCGCATCATCTTTGTGGCGGACGGCGACATCGCCGAGGAGGGCACCCACGACGAGCTGATGCAGAAGGGCGGCGGCTACGCCAAGCTCTTTGAGGTGCAGAGCCGCTATTACCGGGAAGGGAGAGAGTTTTAATGAAAGAGCAAAACACCAATCAGATGAGCACCCGTCAGGTCATCGCGATTCACCGCAGGGCGATTGGGGACATGCAGAAGATGTGCCCCTATCTGCTGCCCTCCACCGCGCTCTACGCCATCGTCTCGGGCGTCGTCCCCTATGTCACCGTCTTTTTCTCGGCCCGCATCCTGAACGAGCTGGCCGGACAGCGCAGGCCGGAGGAGCTGTGGCGCTGGGTGATCCTGTCGGTAGCGGTGGGCGGCGTGCTGGCGCTGCTGAACGCGGTGCTGCTGCGGGTGAAAAGCGCGCAGCGGGATTTGTTCTATGACAGCAAGGAGCGGATGTACACCGCCAAGAT
>ERZ773155.2226-NODE-2226-length-15032-cov-4.160847_pt1 | contig 15032 bp, 9 predicted proteins | sample MGYA00511262_ERZ773155 | MGnify/ENA primary metagenome ERZ773155 (study PRJEB29015, sample SAMEA2737828) | human gut metagenome | biome: human gut; feature: human-associated habitat; material: faeces | place: China | collected 2012 ... | reverse complement strand
ACCCAGATAGCTTCCGCCGATACCAGCAACAACTACAACTTCACAGTTTTCGCGCAGAACCTGTGCTGTAGCTTTTAAGTCGTCCAGATGTTCTTTAGTAATGGAAGAAGGCAAATGTAACCAGCCCAGGAAGTCGTTTCCCAGTCCTGTACCTTTTTCCAATGTTTCCATACATGCTCTTACCTTAGGTTCGTAAGCAGCTAGTTTGTCTTTGGAAATAAAACCTAAAGACTTGTTGATTTCAAGTTTAATATTTTCCATAAATATTCTTCTTTATTATCTGAATGAATCAGTCAGTAATTTGATTTCAATCATTGGAGAAATCCGTTCATACAAAATGTTGTAAACGGCGTCTACTATCGGCATATTGACGTGCAGATGCTTGTTCAGTTCCTTGATACATTTGGTGCCGTAATAGCCTTCGGCTATCATTTCCATTTCTATCTGTGCGCTTTTTACCGAATATCCTTTTCCTATCATTGTTCCGAATACACGGTTACGGCTGAAGTTGGAATATGATGTAACCAACAGGTCGCCCAAGTAGGCCGAATCGTTTGTACACCGGTCTACCGGATGTACTGTATCGAGAAAACGGTTCATTTCCTGAAGAGCATTCGAAACCAGTACTGCCTGAAAGTTGTCTCCGTATTTCAGGCCGCTGCATATTCCGGCAGCTATGGCATACACATTCTTCAAAACAGATGCATATTCTATACCTGCTACATCGGTATTGACCGATGTCTTGATATAGTGTCCCGAAAGCTGTCGGGCAAACATCTTCGCTTTTTCAATGTCTTTACATCCGACGGTCAGATAAGACAAGCGTTCCAATGCCACTTCTTCTGCATGACATGGACCAGCCAGTACAGCAATGTTCTCTTCTGGAACATCGTACATTTTATGAAAGTAGTCGGACACAATCAAGTTTTCATCGGGAACAATTCCCTTGATTGCCGTCACAATGAATTTATCCTTGAGTTTTGTCTTTAGCTTTTTAAGGTGGCTTTTCAGATATGGCGAAGGAGTTACGAATATTAGTGTATCCGATTCCTTTACTACCTTATTTATATCTGATGAAAAGTTGATGCACCTCATGTCGAAGCGCACACTAGTCAGGTAAGCCGGATTATGCCCCAGACGCCGAAATTCTTCAATTCGGTCGTCGCGGCGCATATACCAGTTTATCGAGTCGGCCTGGGACAATATAATTTTGGCTATTGCCGTTGCCCAGCTTCCTCCACCCATGATTGCTATTTTCCCGGGGAGTTTCATTTTAGCCTATTTTCTGTATCCAGCCAGCTACTTCGTCGACGCTAGGATTCTTCAATTCTAATTTATATTTTTTATTCACTCCGCAGATGTCCTGATGTAATTTTTGCGGATTAACATCTTTCATGTCTGAAACCAAGTTGTAACCGGCTTTCTGAATCACCGGAACCCATTCTTCGGCAATACCCAGTTCCATGAACTTAGCAGGAGCGTCTTTCGGGATAACCTTTTCCGGACGCATCTGCGGGAAGAACAATACTTCCTGAATAGTGCTTTGTCCTGTCATCAGCATGACCAGACGGTCCATACCGATTCCCATACCAGAAGTAGGAGGCATACCGTATTCCAGTGCGCGAACAAAGTCTTTGTCGATAATCATAGCCTCGTCGTCACCCTTTTCGCTCAGACGCATCTGCTCTTCGAAACGTTCAAGCTGGTCGATCGGGTCGTTAAGTTCTGAATATGCGTTACAAAGTTCTTTTCCGTTAACCATCAACTCGAAACGTTCAGTCAGATCCGGATTGTTGCGATGACGTTTAGTCAGCGGTGACATTTCGATAGGGTAATCAGTGATGAAAGTAGGCTGGATATAATTTCCTTCGCAGAATTCGCCGAAGATTTCGTCTATCAGCTTGCCTTTTCCCATTGTATCGTCTATCTCCATGTTCAGTTTCTGGCAGACTTCGCGGATCTGTTCTTCATTCATTCCGGTGAGGTCGTATCCTGTAAATTCTTTGATTGAATCGAGCATGGTAACACGCTTGAACGGAGCCTTGAAGTTGATTATGTTATCACCTACCTTAACTTCTTGTTTCTGATAACCCACGTAAGAAAACACGAGTACAGCATTCTTATCCGGTACAGAAATCGTATAATTTCCGTCCAAATCGGTTGCCACAGCTTTTGTCGTACCTTTCGCCTGTACAGTAACACCCATCAATGGTTCAACATCGTCACGGACATTACCCCGAACGGTTATACTTTGTGCGTATGCAATTTGCATGCCCGACAGCATGACAATTACAACAGACAAAGCCTGTCTAATCATATCCTTTATTTTCATGTAATTATATTTTAAGATACTTATTTAATCCTGAACTTAAAAACATCTACTCCTTCCGACGACCTCACCCGAGCGATATACACACCCGGAGAAAAACGATCGGTCGATATGGTATATTGCTTTCCCGATATTCTTTCGTCCCGAAAAAGGACACCCGAAGCCGAGAAAAAAGCGATCTGCGATAAATCGGCATCCGATGTCGAAAGCACTACTATTTCCCCCGACCGGTCATTACAAATGAGATTGGTCTTTTTTTTTCCCTCTTTCGATAAAACCGGCAGTGAAGACACCCCGTCTGTCCGAGTGATTAGTGTATCTACATTGGCCGAAATAACCGAGTTCGCAGCACGAATCAAACTCAACGGGTTGGAAACTGCCACATCGTTCCCCATGTCAAAATACATGACTGTACCGCTATTCTGTTCGAGAATGAAGTTCATCTTGTCCTTTACGCAATCGACACCATTAAAAGTATAAGAGGACCCCGACATAGTCGCCGTATTCGCATCGGTAGACAAATCGGGATTGGCAGCTACAATATTTTTATATCCTGTAACGTTGCTTCCTGTCGTCGCCGTAGTAGGATAAGACATACCTATTTTTTCTTTCGGAAATCCCCACGACACAAACTTATTATACGCCGAAACATAATTGTCATACGCAAACCAAGTCACCTGAGGCCCATAAATCTGGAAGGTATAATAATCGGGCATATCGATCCACTTCGTAGGCAGAAAATAAGCTACCGGATGCAACGAAACACTGAACACTTTATCCTCGGGAATAACAGCACGCAAAGCCTCTACCATCGGGCCATATCCCGAAGTCCACCTCGAATCGCCGCTATACAACCACTCGAAATCGACATCTATACCGTCGCAATAAGGCAGCAACTCGGCGACGTCCGCAGCCAATCGTTCGCGCCATGCAGCATCCGAAATATGCGAAGGCCACACCTTGTTCCCGTTCTCACTGTCGGAAGAGATCAAACCCAAACGTATCTTGAAGCCCCTGTAACCATCATACATTTTCCTAATCTGCGACAACAGTTCTTTCCAGCTCCGAGTGTTTTTCCCGGGGCTATCCGCATCATTGAATTGCCAATACGACAACAAATAAATAGCTCCGTCGCCACCGCTGGGAAAAGTGAGGTCGCCAGACGTTCCGGCGGCATCCTGTGCTATCTGGGCACTTGTCCGGGCATTTCCCCAAACCGCTACTTCGTCGATGTATCCTTTGAAATTCTCCCCAATAACGGCATCGGCCGAAGTATTCATAAATGTAAAATCGTCTTCGTCGGGTATCGTCGTAATGTCATCGGCATAAGTTTGACTTGCTCCGCTATCGGTAAACAGCCGAATACGGGATATAGCCCGACCGGTCGTCGAAACGATAGACACGGCAATATGTTCCCAACCTGCGGCAGTGAGCGCATTCTCAAAATTATACGTATAACCGTTGATTCCTACCAACAATTCCTTCTTCGACTCATCGCCCAATTTTATGGAAAACTGATTGGATTCATCGCTCTTATTAAAAATCGCTGCCCCCGTTCGCCATTCTTCAATAGAAATCCAAGCCTCGATAGTAGCGTAATTCATTGCTGGAAGCCCGCCGGTATTCTGCAAAACTTCTTCACTCACATTCATGCCGGCGCCTTCGCCATTCAAATGAAGAACTCCGTTTCGCCCTTCATATTCGGCCACATACGAAGCATTGGACAGCACACCTTGATTATCGGGGTAAGTCATCGTCACTGCTCCGGTATAGCCCGACACTTGTGCATCGAGAAATATCAAATCATTAGTCATCAAATGCATATCCCTATCTATCTGCAAACGGTCACAATGACGCACGAAAGAAGAATAACCCGTTACCACTCTATATTTAAAGTAATCGTTATCGATAACGGCTTCACGCGTCACATTCGTGGGTTCGCCATGATGTGCCAATTTATAGTCCACAATATCTTCGCACTGGTCTTGGTCAAACTTGTAATAGAACAGAAGATCGTCATATTTCGGGTGGAATTTGTTCACCGTATTACGGAACATCAGGTTCTCGGGTTCAGCTCCCGGCATCTCCGTTTTCCAGAAACGGAATTCGTCGATACGTCCTTTAAAGTTTTCTCCTATGACAAATGGCTCCGATGTCTCAGGAATAACTGCTCCACCGGTATTGGCAATCCACTTTTTCTCACCATTAGTCCACACATCGATTCCATTGGCAAATGCCGAAATGGTAAGTTGCGTCCACGAACCTATCGGCAAATCGTTCGCTACGATAAATTCTTGTGTCGCTGTTTTATAAATCAACTGCCCCGAGGTTCCGAACCGTAAAGAATATTCTTCGTCTCCGTTTCCTCGTTTAAAAACATAAGCATTTTCCACCCATTCGGACGGATTCACCAAACACTGAACCGAATAAAGATCCAAATTATTTAAGTCCGATATAGTTCCGCAATCGACTTTTCCGTCACCATTGAAACGTAACGCAAAATTTGTAGTCTGTGAAAACAGCGAACCATAAAAAAACGAACTGAAAAGAATAAGCAAAAGAATCCTCGTTTTCATGCATATTTTATTTAAGAGTATAACAAAACAAAGAAAAATAAAGCCGAGGAAATTTATCCTCGGTTTTATAGGTCTCATTTATAAGTCATTAAAGCACGACTTTCGATGCTTTGTTTCCATATTTCACCACATAAGCACCGCGAGACATCGGAACTTCCACGAACGAATCGGTTACCTTCACGGTTTTCACCAATGCACCGTTCAACGAATAGATAAATACCTCGGTTCCGAAGTCTATATCGTTCAAATAGATATACTGACTATCCCATGCCACGAATCCGTTGGTTTCACCTATCGCGTCAATACCAGTAGCAGGTGATCCATTCGGGGTATCCCAACCATCGAAATTCACAGGATCGAACTCAGGACATTCTCCGCTCGGATTAGCCGTAAATTGTATCGTTGCGATATAAATGGCTCGATTGCCCAAGTGTCCTCCGGGAATATTGTACCGTATCCGCAAAGGAATCCTATCGTCGCCTGTAATTCCGGCAATATTCAAATCGGCATATATCGGCCACCATTTCGTATCGATCGAACTGTAAGTAGTAGTTTCGGGGAGTGGTACATTGGTCGTTGCCCCTCCGAAATTCCAAACAGAAATCTTATAATCCGCAGTTATAGGATCTCCTACTACTTTCGACACGAAATGGAAACGTACCGGAGTATTAACCGGGAAATCTGTTTGTGTAAACATACTGACGTTTATATACCCGGCCAAAGCATCAGCGGCTGACAATGTGGGTTCTTCGGCACTACCGTCCCCTTTTATCAACAACATATTTCCATAATCCGAAGCAACGATGTGACACCCTTTATTAAAGCCGGCCACACTGGCATCTTCATTTTTAACTTGACCTCCGGTCAACACGACAGTACCCTCCTCTTTCAACTTCTCGGTAGGATAAGGTGAAACAGGATTGGCTCCCTGCGAAGAATAATGAACAAATTCATACGAACCGACCGCTTGATCGGCAAATTTCAAATGACCGGGAGTAACATCTTCATCGGCAGCCCATGAATAATTAGCACCCAGCAAACATAAAGTCGAAATAAGTAATGCTTTCGTTTTCATACATACAAGAATTAAGAAATTAAACAATAAAATAATTTGCTTTCACGAATGCAAATATAAAATCGCCCCCAACAAAGGCATGTTCGAAATTGTCTAAATCATTTTCGAAATCGTCTAAAACAAGTATAACAGGCTATTGAGAAAAAACAAAACGTTTGAAATTAAGCCGATGGCTCGTTCCTTTTCTGCTCTCGGTACTCCCGAGGAGTCATCGATGTAAACTGCTTGAAGCAGGTGCTGAAATAACGAGCATTGGAAAACCCGATACGCTCCGATACCTCTGCGATCGGGATATCGGTATCGGTAAGCAATCTCATGGCTTGTTCGATTCTTATGCGATTGATTAAATCGTTCACGCCTAAACCTGTCAATGCCTTCACTTTGTTATACAAAGAAGCTCTGCTCATGCCCATTTCGACCGTTAAATACTTCACATCTAAATCGGAGTTATCTATATTATCCAACACCAGCTTATTCAATTTCAACAAAAATTGTTCGTCAGCATTACTGAATGTCTGGTTTTTAGGCATGATAGAAACCTGTACGGCATCGCGATAATAGTTTTTTATTTGTTCCCTATTCCATAACAAATTGCGTATAACTGTCAAGAGCACATCGTCATCGAATGGCTTGGCAAGATAAAAGTCTGCGCCCAATTTATATCCGGCTGCGAGGCTATCGGGGTTATCCCTTGCAGTGAGCAAGATAACCGGGATATGACTGATTTGAATATCGCTCTTCAACAAACGACAAAATTCGAATCCGTCCATGTGGGGCATCATAATATCGCAAATCACCAAATCGGGTTGGCACTGATGAACGACATGCAAACCGTTCACTCCGTCATCGGCCGTATAAATTTGTTTAAAAACACCGGAAAATGAAGTTTTAATAAAAGAACGTATATCCATCTCGTCATCGATAATGAGAATAGAATAATCTTGGAGAGGAAAATCTTTTTCGGGAACGGTTGTCTCCGGCATATCGGTTGCATATCCTATATCGTTCAAATACATACCCGGAGCACATGCGACATCTTCGTCGTTATATGCCAACGGTAACTCAAACCAAAACGTGGCTCCTTTGTCTTCGTTATTGTATGCGCCTATTTCCCCGCCATGCAATACCAGCAGAGTCTTAGAATAAGACAGACCTATACCGCTGCCGCTCAACCGATGATCTCCCTGATAGAACCGAGTGAATAAATGGGATAGGTCACTCTCGTTCAATCCTATTCCGTGATCCTTGACAGAAATGCGCACACAACTTTCTCTACGTTCGGTGATGACCGTTACCACAGTTCCTTCCTCACTGAATTTAAATGCATTCATCAACAGGTTGGACAATACGATCTCGCATTTCTCTCTATCGAAAGAGATTTTATCTATCGTCTCATCGGGATTGAAAAGAAGCATTATTTTCTTGGACTCGAACTCTTCCGAAAAATCCCCGATGACAGCCCTTACCCACTCATTCAATGAATAAGGAGCCAAATGCAATGCTTCATATCCCACCTCCATACGCCGCATATCGAGTACCATATTGATGATATTGCGCATACGACGGGCCTGTTTGAAAATCTGCATTAACTGTGTTTTCAGCGTATCATCGACAGTACCGCTCTTTAAAAGTCGCTTTAACGGAGCATAAATCAAAGTTAAAGGTGTTCGAAGTTCATGACTAACGTTGATCAAGAACCTTACCTTATCTTCATACACTTTACGTTCCCTCTCTTTCATTTCGAGTTGCAACCGGGAATTTTTTCTTTTTACAGTGTAACTTATCATCAAATAGCACAAACCGGCCGCTACAATCACCACGAGAGCGATAAACCAAAACGATTTCCACCACGGTGGAACAACCTCTATCTGTAATATGCACCGGGATTGGCTCCAACCGCCGTCTTCCGTACTACACGAAGCCATAACCCTATATGTGCCTGCCGGCAAAGTATATAAAGTCAGAGTATGGTCGTAAGTTTCTATTTCCGATCGACCGAGGCCTTCGATGTTGAACCGGAACATCTTCTTCCTGAAAATATCCTTCTCCCGTACCATCGTCTTCAAAGTGAGCGAAGTATAATTCCATGCAACACGCAAGCTCCGGTCTGTATCGCCCATTTTGTTCATCACCGATTTTCCGTCGAGAACGACATCAGACAACTCGACCGACGAAGGAGAGAGGGAATTGTACTCCTTGTATATTTCCCGATCGATATGTAAAAGTCCGGTTACACCGCCCATATAAATGTGAGCTCCGTCCCGAGTTACCAAAGTAGATTTATGCAAATATTCGTTAGGTATAGCGCCGTCGGATTCGCCGTAAATAAAAAATTTATCCTCGCCTATGGAATATCGGAAAAGCAGACCGTCGGCGCCTAACCACAGATATTGATTGGCATAGGCAACCGCAGTCACCTCCCTAAACATATTCGTTTTTACTTCGTTCAACGCTTGGGTATTCACATCGTAGTGGAACAGTCCCTTGTCGGTCCCTATCCAAAAGTTTCCTTCGTCGTCCCTACAAGCCGCATTGATGACCGCTTTTGAACCGAAAGCAAGAAGACACACCGCAGCATTCTTCGCATGGTCGAGCCGCAAGATATAATTGCGGCCAAAAAGATAGGTAATATCCTTATCGGAATAAAACCGCTGAACCGTACCGTAATACCGAGACGAATCGGCAACGTGCGCAATGGTAAAAGAGCCTGTCGATTTATCATAAGTATATATCTTGTCCGCAAATAAATGGATTTTATCGGTATCGAAATAATCGACATTGACCGATATGCCCGAATGTATAATCTCCTCGTTACGCCTATCGTTCAATAAAGTAAAAGGCCTTAAATTACCCGTACGTTTATCGAACAAATATAACCCTTTGGAAAAAAAATACATCAATAATTCTCGCTCGTTATAACGGGTTATCGAGGCAACTTTATATCCGTAAGTATTGGGATAGTGGGTAAATCTATTGCTCTTCGGCTCCAAACGGTTCAGTCCCCCGCCATCGGTCCCGACCCAGATAATTCCGTCCTCATCTTCATATAAGCACAACGCCGTTTTATCGCTCATGCCGTAATGATTGCCCGGAGAAACATCGCGATACGTTCTCATATGTACCTCTTTGATGCCGAATAATCCACCTCGTATCGTTCCGGCCCACATATTGTCGTCCCTGTCCTTATATAAACAAAATACCGAACTATACGGAAATGAATAGATATTGCCGGGCGTATATCGAATATTGGAAAAAGTCTCGTCTTTCAAGTTCAGGATACTGATTCCACCGCCATCGGTAGCCAGCCATAAAGAACCGTCCCGCTCTTCTATATCGAGAATCACATTATTGGTTAGATCTGAGTTCGACACATCGTAATGCTTTTGTTTTCTACCGCCGTCGATATACCGGTCGAGCCCCTTGCCATAGGGCGAAATCCACAGATCCCCCTGAGTATCGACTTTGACCGACATGATCTCTTTCTCCTTACAGAACATCGGTCGTTCTATTTCCCCTGTACGACAGTCCAATAGCCACAATCCGTTCCATCTCGACGATAGTACCCAGTAATGCTCCGACCACGGTATCATGTGATTGAAAAATGCGTATGACTTATCTTTCCACCGAACAGGAACCGTATCCATGACAGCCCGGTGATAATCCCATCGGTATATTACTCCCCTTCCTCCCAAAAAAAGAGCATCTTCAGTCAACAAATAAGAATGAGCCTGCAAAGCCTTCTGCCTCCAAAGAACAGTCTTGAAATCGTCGCTTTCCCGCTGATAAACACATACACCCTTATCGGTCGAAATCCAAATATTATGACGGGCATCCTCAACAATGAAATGAACTAAATTGCCCGGTAAAGAAGCGGCTGAATCGGGAACAGACGAATAATTCTTAAACTCGTGATAATCGAAACGACTTATCCCCGACTTCGTCCCGACCCACAGAAAACCATCGTGGTCGAGCATGATAGAACGCACAAAATTTTGAGAAAGCCCATCTTGTTGGGATAATTGTTTGAAATAAAAATTGGGAGCCGCTTCGACAATAACTGTCTCACACGCTATAATACCTGCGATTAATAAGAGATAAATATAAAGCAAGCGTCTTCTCATACAAAACAAAAATTCAAAAATAAAATACGGCGACAGCGAGTTTCCTCAATGGTTTTATCACCCCGATTCCGATATCCTAAATATCTCTTCCCGGTGTCGGTTAGATTAACCTCTGTAATCTAAATAACTAGCCATATACAAATATATTCCTCTCTCTCTAAATTTCAAAAACGATTTCATAGAATGATATCAATCAAAAACAAAATTATGAAAATCTTGATGTCTTTCGATATATTTTCACGAGAATTTCCATACCACATTCGGAATAATGAATTTTAAAGCAAACAGAAATTCTATCCTATTCCCAAAGTAATAAAAGAATTACAATTCTCTTAAAAAGTTCAAATAAGTCTCGATACCGATAAAATCTCGCCGATAAATCACATTACTGCGTTGCCCGACAAATAGAAAAATATGTATCTTTGCATAAAATGCGAAAATAGCATCGGTTCAGTATGAAAAACGAATCTATTCATTTCGTTCTGCATTTACTTTTCGCTATGTTTGTAAATACATTTTTATTAGAAAACAGATGATTCCGGCAGAAATACAGCAAACCAAACAACGATTCGGCATTATAGGAAATGCTCCGGGTCTGATTCGAGCCATTACAAGAGCTCTACAAATCGCACCTATCGATTTGGCTGTGCTTATTACCGGAGAAAGCGGTGCGGGAAAAGAGTTCTTTCCACAGATTATACATGCCAACAGTTCCCGAAAGCATGGAAAATATATTGCCGTAAACTGCGGAGCGATACCCGAAGGAACCATAGATTCCGAATTGTTCGGGCATGAAAAAGGAGCTTTTACTGGCGCATTATCTGCACGAAAAGGTTATTTCGAAGAAGCCGACGGAGGAACAATTTTCTTGGACGAAGTCGGCGAATTACCCCTCACGACTCAGGCTCGATTATTGCGCGTACTCGAAAGCGGAGAATTTCTAAAAGTCGGTTCTTCCACTGTTTTGAAAACCAATGTAAGAATCGTCGCTGCGACCAACTTGGACATGGTAAAAGCCGTTTCGGAAGGAAAATTCAGGGAAGATTTGTATTACAGGCTCAGCACGATACACATCGAAATTCCCCCATTGAGAGAACGGTCTGAGGATATTCTCCTATTATTCCGTAAATTTTCTACGGACTTTGCGGAGCGTTACCGAATGCCCGTAATCCAGCTGACGGAAGATGCACGCACCGTACTGCTCAACTACCGTTGGCCGGGAAATGTAAGGCAGCTAAAAAATATCACCGAACAAATCTCTATTTTCGAAACGAACCGAGACGTAGACGGAGCAACGTTGCAAAACTATCTGCCCCAATATAATATCGAAAAATTACCGGCTCGCGCTACCTCGAACGAACAAGAGCACTCCTTCTTCGAGAAAGAAAGAAAAATGCTCTACAAGACACTGTTCGAAATGCAAAAAGAGCTGGCAGACCTACATGCGAAAGTAGAAGAACTGACGAGGGAGAAAATTCAAGGACAAACTTCTTACGCTCAAACGCCCCAACCGGTTCCTGTCGCACAATCGATGGCTCTTACTCCTATCGTACCATCTGTTCCGGTGCATGTCCCGTCCGCCAAACGAACGGCCATAGAAGACACCGTAGGAGAGATAATACCCAACGAACCCGAATACATCGAGGAACAACCTACGACACTCGAAGATACGGAAAAAGAGACCATCAAAAAAGCATTACTACGGAATCACGGAAAACGGAAAAAGACAGCTGAAGAATTAAAAATATCCGAAAGGACTCTTTATCGTAAAATTAAAGAATATAACTTAGAATAGAGCCGCACGACAATGAAACGTTTAACGACTATATTACTCGTCATACTGTCGTCATGCAGTATCTCTTATAAATTCAACGGAGCTTCGATCAATTACGAAACGACCAAGACCATATCGGTAGCGAACTTTCCCATTAAAGCGGCATTGGTTTACCCTCCATTGGAAGAGTTGTTCACCAATTCATTGAAAAATGCTTATACTCGGCAAACACGATTACAAATGGTTAGCAGCGGAGGAGACCTGCAATTGGAAGGAGAAATCACGAACTATGACCTCACCCCGCAAGCCGTAACAGAAAACGCATACGCATCGCAAACGCGCCTGACTATTTCTGTAAGGGTAAGATTCACCAACACCAAAGACCCTCAGTATGACATAGACCAAACATTCTCCGGGTATAAGGACTTTTCCAGCGACCGAATGTTAACCGATGTGCAAGATGAACTTATCCAACAAATCACAGACGAGCTGGTAGATCAAATTTTCAACGCGACGGTAGCCAACTGGTAACACTATGATAACCCGGGAACAAATACGAAACCTTCTAAACGGGATTGGCGATGAAACAATCTCGAAATCCGATGCCGACCAAATGGCCGCGGATTATCCCTATTTCAGTATCCCGCAACTTCTCTATCTGAAATTCACACCGGGAGCCATGCCCGACGAGAAGCGCATACAACAGGCTCTGATTTACGCCAGTCCTCATGCGCACTTAGAGACCATTCTCGGAGTCGAAGGAGAATCTTTCGCCGACCTCTATCCGAAAGCCCCCCGAACCGACAGCACCATGCAAGCGATCGATCTGTTTTTGAGGACATACCGTAAAGAGCAAAAACGAGGTAATGAAGAAGAAAGCCTCGACCGAATTATTTCAGGCAATATACTCGCTCAATCGGACTATATAAGCAACCTGCAAAAAGAAGAACAGACCGATTTAGCCGCAACGCCGGTTCACGAGCACGAGACAAATCCATATCCTGCCGTTCTACCGAGAACAACCGGTCGCGATCAAGAGAATACAGAACAATCCGCCCCCTCCGAAAGCAGCAACGACGACACTTTCTTCACGGAAAGTTTAGCAAAAATCTATATCAAACAAAGACGATATGAGAAAGCATTGCAAATAATTAAAAAATTAAGTTTGAAATATCCAGAAAAAAATATTTACTTTGCAGACCAAATAAGATTTTTGGAAAAATTGATTATTAACATAAAAACAGAATAATAAAAAATGTCAGTAGTATTAACCGTTTTTATCATCTTGGCATCATTGCTGATGATAGGTATTGTATTGGTTCAGAAATCAAAAGGAGGAGGTCTTGCTTCTAACTTCGCATCATCGAATCAAATCATGGGAGTTCGGAAAACAACCGACTTTGTAGAAAAAGCGACATGGACCCTTGCTATCGTTATCATGGTTCTGAGCATAGCTACCGTATTCGTTTCTCACAACGGTCAGCAATCTTCCGTATCGGAAATTAAAGACATTGTAAATACCGAAGCACCGGCAGCTCTTCCCGGATTTGAAACGCCTGCTACCGGAAATAACGCAGCACCGGCACAAGAGGCTCCTGTTCAAGAAGCTCCTGCAAACTAAAATATGAAAAGACTTTTATAAATTTTCATATATCAAGCCCGAACGTAATGTGTTCGGGCATTTTTTTACATATCGAAATTTTACTTTTACCATGGACGACACAAAACCATTCTGGCATCTTTTCCGACATAACCGAAACGATGAAAAGCCTTCGGAAATAGAAATCGAAGCAAAGCTCAAAGAGCAAATACAGGCACTTGTTCGTAACGGAATCTTTTTCGACTTTGAAAAAAGAAAAGCAGCCCCCGTACAATCTAAATTCGGGGGAAAACCGGCCCTACCGAAAAAATTCGAATGGCCTCACTACACCGATGAATACGGCGAACACATCGTTCTCCCGTTTTTCCTGCAACTATCTTGCGAAGAACTATCGGTTTACGACACAGACAATCTCCTTCCACACGAAGGCATGTTCTATCTCTTTTATGATCTCACGAATCAACCGTGGAGAAATAGTAAGGGAGCAAAACTATTATACACCCCTACTCCCATTTCCGAATTAGTACCGACCGATTTCCCCGACAATCTACCGGAAGAACACAGGCTTCCCGAAATGGCGCTCAAATTCACAGCACATACTTGTGCTCCCGATTGGGAAGATTATGTCGGTATGACAGGCGATGACAACACCGCATATACCGATTGGGATATCATAGAACGAAAATTAGGGAAATGGGGATATCCCCACATGGAATCGGCCGGACGTATCTTGGGATACGCCTCACTCATTCAAAACGGTATAGCCGAAGCATGCGAATCGAGAGCGCAAGAGGAGAAACAACAGACATATAGCAAAAAGTCTGCCCGCGAATGGATTTTACTTCTGCAACTCAACTGTATCGAGGAAGAAGAGGTAGATATACCGTTCGGGGACTGCGGAAGCCTTTACTTTTATATCCGGCAACGAGACTTGGAAAGGCGAGATTTCAGTCAAATTCAATTCGAGCTGCAATGCTATTAGAAAATTCGGCTCAGTAGAAAATCGGTGGGATAGACATGAATTTTAGCGATGTCGTGCCGACAAGCACATTCCGGTTCCCTCGGCGAGTGGTTAAACAAGCTGCCGAATAGATTTTTGACAAAAATCAACCCCTCCTTTACTACTCGACACCCGCCCTATATCTTACTTGACAACAAACACCCTGTAAGGCTATGAGGCTCAGCAAGGAGGAGGGTGAAATCCACTTCGAACATTTTTAAGCTCCTCCATTGCCGTGCCCCGTAACATTACAGGGTGTCACGTATAAAATCGGAATAGAAGCGAAAGAGAAATACATCTCACCCTCCTCCTCTGTGTTTTGCGCAGCAAAATATAGGGGAGGTGGCACGTAGTGACGGAGGGGTTAAAAAACAGCGACAGTAACAGCAACAAAATCAAATCTCAACCACTCCCCCTACCTGGCTTCGCCACATAGGGAGAAGATTAAAAATGGTATTTCTTATTTCTGCATAAGGATAGATTTTAAACTTCTCCCCTGTGTTGCGCCAGCAATATAGGGGAGACACCGAAGAAACAACAGTTTCTGAGGAGAGGGG
>ERZ773155.2208-NODE-2208-length-15169-cov-14.078603_pt1 | contig 15169 bp, 10 predicted proteins | sample MGYA00511262_ERZ773155 | MGnify/ENA primary metagenome ERZ773155 (study PRJEB29015, sample SAMEA2737828) | human gut metagenome | biome: human gut; feature: human-associated habitat; material: faeces | place: China | collected 2012 ... | reverse complement strand
ATTTATTGCCATGATAGCCGATAAGCTTAGCCTGCGCCTAAAACGCTGCTCGTAAGGGTTTAAACGCTTATTAAAATTTTAACGCCCGGGCACCCTGCCGGCCGTTAGCTCCTGCCATAATATTTTTTTGTTTACAAAAGCCGGCAATGGTGGTATACTAAAAGCAGTAAAAGCCTTATTTTAAGGAGTGACGCAACATGGTTAAGCACATTATTTTGTGGAAGCTGAAAGAGGAATTTACCTCGCCGCAAAAAAAGCAAATTAAAGCCGAGGCCAAGCAGGCCTTAGAGGGCTTGAACGGGGTGGTGCCCGGGTTAATTTCCCTAACCCTGCACACCGGCGGCCTGCCCTCCTCTAACGCGGATATGATGTTGGAATCGGTTTTTGAAAATGAGGAGGCTTTAAAAGGCTACCAAAACCACCCGGCGCACTTAAACGCCGCTAACGGGTATGTTCGGCCCTATACGGCTCAGCGCCTTTGCTTGGATTTTGAGTGTTAAGCTTGCCTTGCAAAGGCAACAAACAAAAAGAGCCGTTATTTTGCCCTTTTAGGCGGGTTCGGCTATTTGCTTAGGGTGCGAGTACTGAATTCTTTGTGTCTGGGCAGCCTGTAAAACTTTACAATAGCTTTAAAAGCCGGCGGTTTTTGCTGCCGGCTTTGCTTTTACACTTGCAGCAGTGCCGGTCTTTCAATATATCAAACAAAGAATGAACGATTTGTTAAAAATTGTTGCCTTTTGGCTTTTTATGTGGTATAATATACCTTGTTTTTATTGATTTAGGAGGAATTTTAAAAAATGTCTGGTTACGATTATTGTATTTTGGGTACCATTTTGCTTTATTTGGTTGGTATGGTTGCAATTGGCGCCGTGCTTTCGAAGCAGAATAAAAATACCGACGATTTTTACTTAGGCGGCCGCAAGCTGGGCCCGCTGGTTACGGCAATGAGCGCCGAGGCTTCGGATATGAGCTCCTGGCTGCTTATGGGTATGCCCGGTTTAGCGCTGATGTGCGGCCTGCCGGAGGCCTCTTGGACGGCAATTGGCCTGGCTATTGGCACCTACCTAAACTGGCTGTTTGTTGCCCGGCGTATTCGCCTTTACAGCCACCGCATTGGTGCCGTTACGCTGCCCGATTTTTTTGCCAAACGGTTTGGGGATAAAGGCAACCTGCTAACCGTTATTTCGGCTGTATTTATTATTGTATTTTTTATTCCTTACACTGCCTCCGGCTTTTCGGCCTGCGGTAAGCTGTTTTCCAGCTTATTCGGCATAGATTACACCTTGGCCATGGTGCTGAGCGCCGCGGTTATTGCCATTTACTGCACCTTAGGCGGCTTTTTAGCGGCCTCTACTACCGACTTTGTGCAAAGCATTATTATGACGGTGGCTTTGTTTGTGGTAATCGGTCTTGGCGAGGGGCTGGTTCACGGGTTCCAAAATGTATTTGCCAATGTGCAGGGTATGACCGGTTATTTAAACCTTTTTAAGGGCTTTGATGTTGCTGCCGGAAAAACAACTTCTTACGGGGCGCTGCCGGTTGCCTCTACCTTGGCTTGGGGCCTTGGCTATTTTGGTATGCCGCACATTTTGCTGCGGTTTATGGCAATAGAGGATGACCGCAAGCTAAAAACCTCCCGCCGGGTGGCAACAATTTGGGTTGTTATTTCTATGGCCGTTGCCGTGCTGATCGGTGTGGTGGGCTATTCGTTAATGAAGGCCGGCATTTTACCGGCTTATGCCGATAACAGCGCCGCCGAAACGGTTATTGTAGATATTTCTAAATTCTTAAGCAGCTTTGGCTACATTCCCGCCGTGGTGGCCGGTGTTATTTTGGCCGGCATTTTGGCCTCTACTATGTCTACGGCCGATTCCCAGCTGCTGGCGGCCGCCTCCAGCATTTCGCAAAACCTGGTGCAGGAGACCTTTAAAGTTAAAATGTCCCGCAAGGCTTCAATGTGGTTGGCCAGAATTTCGGTTCTTGCTATTTCGGTCGTCGCTGTATTTTTGGCGTTAGACCCGAGCAGCTCGGTGTTCCGTATTGTTTCGTTCGCTTGGGCCGGGTTTGGCGCGGCGTTTGGGCCGGTAGTGCTGTTTGCCCTGTTTTGGAAGCGTACCAACAAATGGGGTGCTTTGGCCGGTATGGTAAGCGGCGGCGTTATGGTTTTTGTTTGGAAGTTTTTAGTTCGCCCGGCCTGTGCCGGCACCTTGCTGGATATTTACGAGCTGCTGCCCGCCTTTCTTATTGCCTGCGTTTTCATTGTGGTGGTAAGCCTTTGCACCAAAGCACCGGAGCAGGAAATTACCGGCGTTTACAACGAGGTACAGCAAAGCGTAAAACAAAAAGCTTAAACTGTTTTGCCGGCAGGGTTTACCTGCCGGTTTTTTGCTTTTTAAGGGGGCTTTTGCAGGTGGGCTTGCCGTTGCTTTAAGCAGCGCATAGGTAGGCTTGCCTGCTTTTTCTTTTAAGGGCGCAAGTGCAGGGCTTGCCCGCTTTTGCTTTAGGGGGGCGGCGCAGCTAAATTTTTGGTTTTACATTTTGTAGGGGGTGCAGCTAAGGGCCACCGGCTTTTATTAACCGCAACCGTTTTTGCCGTTGGCTTTGTTTTGCTTGTTACCAACAAAAATTTGTGGTATACTTAGGCTGTAGTAAAAACAGCGGCAGGCACAGCCGTGTTAAAATTTGTTCCGGTTAACTAAATGGGGAATGTTTTTTACCCCTAAACCGCTAAAATCGTTTGTAATAATTAAGTTTAACCTGCAACAGCCAAAGGGGGCTTTTTGTTGAAGTTTGTACATCTTTCCGACCTGCATTTAGGCAAACGGGTATACGAATACTCTATGCTGGAGGAGCAGGAGGACATTTTAAATAAAATTTTAAAGATCATAGACGCCGAAAAGCCAGATGGCGTTTTGCTTGCCGGAGATATTTACGATAAGCCGGTGCCGCCGGCCGAGGCGGTAGCGCTGTTTGATAGCTTTTTGGTTCAGCTTACCAAACGGGGGCTGCAGGTGTTTTGCATTAGCGGTAATCACGATTCGGCCGAGCGGCTAAGCTTTGGCGCCGAAATTATGAACACCGCCGGGGTGCATTTTTCTAAAAGCTACAACGGGCAAATTGCGAAAGTAGAATTAAGCGACGGCTACGGCCCTTTTAATGTTTACCTGCTGCCGTTTTTAAAGCCGGTTCAGGTGCGGCGCGCCTTTTTGGGGGAGCCCGACGCCGCCGATCTGGATACCTACAACAAAGCGGTGGCTTACGCCCTTTCTAAAATAAAATTAAACGCCGGGCAGCGCAACCTGTTGGTAACGCACCAGTTTGTGGCCGGGGCGGCCCGGTGTGAGTCGGAGGAAATTTTTGTAGGCGGGAGCGACTGTGTTGATGTAAGCCTTTTTTTAAAGTTTGATTATGTTGCGTTAGGGCACCTGCACACCCCGCAAAGCTGCGGCCGGCCAACGGTGCGGTACTGCGGCACGCCGCTGAAGTATTCGTTTTCAGAGGTAAGGGACGAAAAATCGGTTACCGTGGTAGAACTGTTGGAAAAGGGGAATGTAAGCGTTAAAACCGTGCCCCTAACGCCAAAACACGATTTATTGGAGCTAAAAGGCACTTATGAACAACTTATGCTAAAGTCGTTTTACCAAAACAGCCCGTACCAAAACGCCTACACCCACCTAACCCTAACCGATGAGGAGGATATTCCGGGCGCGGCAGCTAAGCTGCGAACGGTTTACCACCGGCTAATGAAGCTGGATTACGACAACCGGCGCACGCGGGCCAGTACCGAAATTTCGGGTGCCGACCCGGTAAGCAGCAAATCGCCGTTTGAGCTGTTTGAGCAGCTGTACGAGCTGCAAAACAACCAGCCAATGAGCCGGGAGCAAAGCCGTTACGCGCAAAACTTGATTAACCAAATTTGGGGGCAGCAAGAGTGAGACCGTTAAAATTAACCCTTAGCGCCTTTGGCCCTTACGCCGAAAAAACCGTGCTGGAGCTTGAAAGGCTTGGCACCAGGGGGCTGTACTTAATAACCGGCGACACCGGCGCCGGCAAAACCACGATTTTTGACGCCATTACCTACGCTTTGTACGGGGAGGGCAGCGGCCAAAACCGCGAGCCGGGCATGTTTCGCTCTAAATACGCCAACAGCCAAACCCCAACCTTTGCCGAGCTGCAATTTGCCTGCGGCGAAAAAATTTACACCGTTAAGCGCAACCCCGAGTACGAACGCCCAAAATCCCGCGGGGAGGGGCTTACCACCCAGCGGGCCGAGGCCGAGCTGCTTTACCCAAACGGCCGAATTTTAACCAAGCAGCGGGAGGTTGACAGCGCCATTGCCGAAATTGTTGGCCTAAGCCGCGGCCAGTTTTTGCAAATTGCCATGATAGCGCAGGGCGACTTTTTAAAGCTGCTTTTAGCCCCAACCGAGGAACGCAAAAAAATTTTTCGGCAAATTTTTAAAACTCAGCGGTTCGAGGCGCTGCAGGAGCGCCTAAAGGCCGATTGCAGCGGGCTTTACAACCGGTGCAGCGAGCTGCAAAGCAGCATAAACCAGTATTTAAACGAGGTTACCGCTGCCGAAAGCAGCCCCTTAGCACAGCCGCTAACGCAGGCCAAGTTGGGCGAATTACCGCTGGACGAGGGCGTGGAGCTGATTTTGCAGCTGATAAAAAAGGACGACGATTTAGAAAAATCCGCCGAAAAAGAACTAACAAAAACCGAGGCCGGGCTTACCGCCGTGCAAGAGGTTCTTTTAAACATAGAGCGGCGAGAAAAAACAGCCGCCGCCCTAAAGCAAAGCGGCCAAAAGCTGTTAGCGGCGAAAGAAAGCCTTGCCGCCTTAAAAACCGCCCTGCAAAGCGCCGAGGCCGCCGCCCAAAAGGCCGAGGAATTTAAAGAGCAGCGCGCCCGGCTAACCGCCGAGCTGCCGCGTTACCCCGCCTTAGAGCAATTAAAAAGCCAGATAAACGCGCAGGAAGAAGGCTTAGCGGCGCAGGCGCAGCAGCTTAAAACGGCGGTGCAGAATTGCACCGAAAAAGAAACAAAGCTGGCAGAAAATAAGCAGGAGCAGGAGCGGCTTTTGGCCGCCCGGGGTGAAAAGGAGCGCCTGCTTTTAAACAAAGAACAGGCTAACCGCCGGCTAAGCAGCCTTACCGCGCTGGAAAACAGCCTGCAGCGCCACACAAGGGCAAAGGCCACGCTTGCCCTGCTGCAAGGGGAGTATTTAAAAGCGGCCGAGCAGCAGGGGGTTTTGCTGGCGGCTTACCACCAAAAAAATGCAGCATTTTTTAAAGAGCAAGCCGGAATTTTGGCCAAAAGCCTAAAACCCGGCACACCCTGTCCGGTGTGCGGTGCCTTACAGCATCCGCAGCCGGCAGCTTCGTCGGCCGCCGCCCCAAGCGAGGCCGAATTGCAAGAGGCCGAACAGCAGGCCGAAGCCGCCCGCACCGCCGCGGCCGAAAAAAGCAAAAGGTGCGCCGCTAAAAAAGCCGAATTAGAGGCGCTTGAAAGCGCGCTGCAAAGCGCCGCCAACGAGCTTTGGCCGGGAATTGAGCCTTTTACCGCCGTTAAAAAGCTAACGCCCGAAAAGCAGCAGCTTACCGCCCGGCTGGCCGAGCTGAATACGGCCCTGGAGCAGGCCGAGCAGGGCGCGCAGCGCAGCGAGCAATTAAGCGGTGAGGTTTTGCTGTTAGAGCAGGAGCTGCAAGGGCTCAAAGAGCAAACGCAGGCGTTAAAGCAATCGCAGGCGGCCGAAAATGCAGTCTTGCTGGCAAAAAGGGCGCAGTACCAAAAAGAAAAGGCTGCTTTAAGCTTTTTTACAACTGCCGAGGCTGAAACCCGGTTGGCCGAATTAACCAAGCAAATTGGTGCGGCCGCCGCCGCGCTTGAAACCGCCCGCGGCAACCTTTTGGCTAAAGAAAAACAGGTGGCCGAATTAAACGCCGCCGTGGCCGAGCAAAAAAATCTGCTGGCCGGGGAGCCGGCCGCCGAACCGGAACCGGAGCGGCAAAAACAGCGCCTGCTTTTGGCGCAAAAGCAGGCACTGTTGGAGCAAATTAAAACGGTGCACGCCCGCCTTTTGGTAAACCGGGGCGCGCTGCAAAGTATTACTAAAAAACAGGGCCAGCTGCAGGCGGCCGAGCAGGAATACCGCCTGGTAAGGGCCCTTTCCAACACCGCGAACGGAAACCTTGCGGGCAAGGAAAAGGTTATGCTGGAAACCTTTGTGCAAATGGCGTATTTTGACCGGATTATTGGCCGGGCAAATTTGCGGTTTTTGGCAATGTCGGGCGGGCAGTATGAGCTTAGCCGCCAAAAAACAGCCGAAAATAACCGCAGCCAAAGCGGGCTGGAGTTAGAGGTTACCGACCATTATAACGGCACCAAACGCAGCGTAAAAACGCTTTCGGGCGGGGAGTCGTTTCAGGCGTCGCTTTCGTTAGCGCTGGGCCTTTCCGACGAGGTTCAGGCCTCGGCCGGCGGCGTGCGGATTGATACCCTGTTTGTAGACGAGGGCTTTGGCTCGTTAGATGAGGAAGCGTTAGAGCTGGCCGTGCGTACACTGGCCGAATTGGCCGGGGAGGAGCGGTTGGTTGGCATTATTTCTCACGTTGGGGCGCTAAAAAACCGAATTGACCAACAAATTGTTGTAACCAAGCTGCCAACCGGCGGCAGCAAGGCCGAACTGCGGCTGTAACCGTACGGTTTTGGTTGGGCAAAAACCAAGCCAAAGCAACGGCCAACGCTGCAATTTTAAGGGCTGCAAGCCGGGCGAATGTTTAGGCTGTTATTTTAAAAGGGCTTTTGCAAAAACGCAAAGGCCCTTTTTGTACGCCGCTGTTCTTTACGGCTGCAAAACGTTAAATTTTTTTAAAAAACAACACGGCCGATTGCGGCTTTAAAACAAGGCTGTTGCCCTGCAGGGTAAAATCGCCGTTTTGGTAAAGCAGCTCGCCCTGCGGCTTTTCGGCGGTAACGGCGGTTGCTTTGGGGTTTATGCAAACGGTAATTTTTTCGGTTTGGTTTTCGCGGCAGTAAATCAGCGCGTCTTTTGCCAAAATAAATTTCACTTTGGCGCTGCTGCCCAGGGCTGAATGCTGCTTGCGCAGGGCAATTAGCCGCTGCGTTTCGCGCCACAGCGAATTTTCGCTGCTTTGCTGCGCGGCTACGGTCGGGCGGTTTTCGTCCGGGTCTAACGGTAAATAAAGGCTTTTGGGGTCGGCCGAGCTAAACCCGGCGTTCGGGCCGCTGCCCCACTGCATGGGTGTACGGCAGTTATTGCGCCCGTAGCTGCCCTCTACCGACTTTAAATTTTTAACAGGCCGCATGCCAATTTCGTCGCCGTAATAAACAAAGGGCGCGCCCGGCATGGTTAAAATAAAGGCGTAGGCCAGTTTTAGCTCGGCCTGGGTTAATCTGCCGGAAATACGCCCGCAATCGTGACTGCCGGTTGGCAGGCAGATTAAGCCCTGGCCGTTGGTGTCGGCATACATTTTTTCAAAGTTTTGAACAAATTCGGCCGCGCTGCCGCCCTTGGCCGAAAAATAAGGCGTGGCGCAGCGGAACAGGGAGTTGGTATTAAAGGGCTTAAACGGTAAAATAAAGTCCATGTGAAAACCGCCGGCAATAGATTTATCCGGCTCGCCCCATTCCGAGATCATGGCCGCCTGCGGAAATTCAGCGTCTAAAAACGCGCGGATCTCCTGCCAAAGGGCAATGGCGCCTTTGCGATCCGGGTCGTTTTTTACTAAAGAGGGGGCCATATCTACCCGAAAACCGTCGCAACCCATGTTCAGCCAAAAACGCATAATGTTTTTTAGCTCCTGCACATTGGCCCGCGGCCCTTCGGCGGTAGGCGGTTGTTGCCAGGGCTTGTTTTCGTCCCGCTCGTAGTAACCGTAGTTTAAGGCCGGCTGGTGCGAAAAATAGTTGGTTACGCAGCAGCCGCTCCGCTGGGAAAACCCGCTAATGTAGCTTTGTGGCGGAATATCCCAAACGCTGGAGGTCCAAATGTAGCGGTCGGTGTACTCGTTTTTTTCGGCCAGCGACGACTTTTGAAAGCCCGGATTTTGCATAGAGGTGTGCCCCGGAACCAAATCTAACAGCACGCGCATATTACGCTTGTGGGCCTGCTCAAAAACATTTTTTAAATCTTCGTTGGTGCCGTACCTCTTGGCAACGGCGTAATAATTTGTAATATCGTAGCCGGCGTCTAAAAATGGTGATTCAAAGCAAGGATTGATCCAAATGGCGTTGCAGCCAAGCTCTAAAATGTAGTCCAGCTTTGCAATAATGCCTTGCAGGTCGCCAATGCCGTCGCCGTTGGTGTCGTAAAACGATTGCGGGTAGACCTGGTAAAAAACAGCCGTTTCTAACCAGGTTGGTAATTTGTTACTCATTGTAATAGCTCCTTTGCTTGAAAAAAGCAGATTTTTATTGTATAATAATATAGATTTAAACGCCAAACAACGCAAAAACTACTTAAAAATAATATAATAATACTTTTTGGGGGAAATATGCCTAAAACAATAAAAGAGCAAAAAAAGCATAGTTTGGCCTTGGTGCCGTACAGCTATTACCGCGGCGAATTGCCGCTTAACTACCCTAAGGTTGGGGTGCACTGGCACGGTGAATTCGAGCTGGTGCTCATTGTATCCGGCCGTGGGGAGCTTTTTTGCGAGGGGGCCAGAACGGCCTTTTCGGCCGGGGATATTCTTTTTATTTTGCCAAAAAAGCTGCATGGGCTTTTTGTGCAAAACGGCGGGCATTTTAAATTCAGCAGCATTGTATTTAGCCCTAAAATGCTTTTAGGGGCTTTGCCCGATCGCAGCGAGCGGGATTATTTACTTTGGCTGACCGAAAATAACGCCCCTGCGTATTTTAAAATAGAAAAAGGTGCTGCAGGGTACCAAAAAATTTACCGGTGCGTTTGCAGCGTTATGTATTACGCTAAAACCGGGACCGCGTTGCAGGATCTTTACCTTAAATCAAAGCTGTTTTTGTTTTTTGCGCTGTTTTTTAGGCAGCAAAAGCCGGTGGAATCCGCTTCAAAATTGGCCGGCGGCACATTGGTTTTGCCGGCCTTAAAATACATTCAAAGCAACTTTGGCCGGGCCGTTACCGTGCGGCAGCTGGCCCAGGCCTGCAGCTTAAGCCCCAGCTACTTTATGGCCTGCTTTAAGCGGGCGGTTGGGCTGCCGGCAATGCAGTACTTAAATTTAGTAAGGGTAGAAAACGCCTGCAGCCTGTTAACCAACACCAAAAAATCGGTGGCGCAAATTGCTTTTGAATCGGGGTTTGAAAACCTTTCGAACTTTAATCGGGTGTTTAAAAAGGCGGTTGGTTTAACGCCGCTGCAATACCGTAATCAGTAATTTAAAGCATTGGCTTTCGGCTTGCAATTTTTTTGCTAAGGCAGGGGGGACTAAGGGGCCTGAGCAAAGGCAATACCCTTAGAATTTACAATTACTTCATAATAACTTGCAATTCCTGTGGTAAAGTTTTATTATAGTAAATGCAAAGCCCGGTAAAGCTGCCGGCTTTTTAAAGGAGTGGAAAGTTTTGAGTAAAGTTAAAATTTTAATTGTAGACGACGACCTAAATATTTGCGAGCTGCTGCGCCTTTATGCGGAAAAGGACGGCTACGAGCCCATTGTTGTAAACGATGGCCGCCAGGCCTTAGAGGCCTTGACCCAGCACAACCCCAAGCTGATTTTATTAGATGTGATGCTGCCAAAGCTGGACGGTTGGCAGGTTTGCCGCGAAATTCGCAAAACCTCGGATGTGCCGATTATTATGCTGACCGCCAAAGGCGAGACCTTTGACAAAATTTTGGGGCTGGAGCTTGGCGCGGACGATTACATTGCCAAGCCGTTTGACACCAAAGAGGTTATGGCCCGGGTAAAGGCCGTGCTGCGCCGCACTTATAACGACGAGGAAAGCAGCAAAACCGTTAAGTACGATAAATTAGAAATTAACCTTTCTAACTACGAGTTAATTGTTGACGGCAAGCAAATTGACACCCCGCCGAAGGAGCTGGAGCTGATTTTTCATTTAGCCAAAAATCCCAACCGCGTATTTACCCGTAACCAATTGTTAGACGAGGTTTGGGGCTTTGATTATTACGGCGATTCCAGAACCGTAGATGTGCATGTAAAACGGCTGCGCGAAAAGCTGGAGGGCGTTTCAGATAAATGGTCTCTAAAAACGGTTTGGGGCGTTGGCTACAAGTTTGAGGTAAAATAAACGCCGGGCGGAGCTTAAAAAATGCAACTTAAATTTTTTAAAAAGTTTTTTTTAACAACGGCGGTTTTAATTTTGGCCTCGCTAACCGTTATTACGGCGCTGCTTTGCTTTTTTGTTAGCAACTTTTTAATTCGCGAAAAGCAAAACACAACGGCCGAAAATTGCGCGGCGGTTGCTAAAACCGTTTCCTACATGAGCACCGACGAGGTGAAAAGCGAAAATGTGGTAAACCTTTTTCGGGCTATTTCTAATGTAACCGATTCGGTTTTGCTGATTACCGACCAAAACGGCCAGGTTTTGCTTTGCAGCTGCGAAAATTTTAGGTTTGGCAACAGCTGTAAGCACAGCCGGCAGCGGCTGGATACCCAGGTAATGCAGCAGGCCTTAAGCAGCGAGGGCTACAGCGGCAGCGGCACGCTGGGCGGTGTGTTTAACGAAATTTATTACACCACCGGCAGCGCTTTAAGAAACAGCAATAACGATATGATCGGCGCTGTTTTTTCCTCCATTTCCAATAAAAATGTGCGGGTGTTTTTCTTTTCTATTTTGCGCATTTTTTTGCTTTCGGCCTTAGTGCCGCTGGCCATTATGTTTTTTGCCGAATACTATATTTCCTACCGCTATATGCGCCCGTTAAAATTAATGGCCGAGGCCGCCAACAGCATGGCGCAAGGCGATTTTTCTAAACGAATACCCGTTACCGGGGACGACGAAATTAGCGAGCTGGCTGTGGCGTTTAACAAAATGACCAACGCCTTAGTGCAAATTGAGGGCACCCGCCGGCGGTTTGTAGCAAATGTTTCGCACGAGCTAAAAACCCCCATGACCACCATTGGCGGGTTTATAGACGGCATTTTAGACGGCACCATAGAGCCGGAAAAGCAGCCGTATTATTTAAACATTGTTTCCAGCGAGGTTAAGCGGCTAACCCGGCTGGTGCAGTCTATGCTAAGCTTGGCTAAGCTGGAATCGGGCGAAATGCAGGTAAACAAAACGCCCTTTGACCTTACCGAAATGCTTTGCACCATTGTAATCTCGCAGGAGCAGCGAATTGAGCAGCACCGGCTGACCATTGCCGGGCTGGAGGACGACGGCAAAATTACCGTTGTTGCCGACCGCGATTTAATTTACCAGGTGATTTACAATTTGGTAGATAATGCCATTAAATTTACCAATGAGGGCGGCGAAATTCGCTTTATTGTTCACGCAAGCGCCGAAGGCGTGCGGTTCGCCGTACGCAACACCGGGCCGGGCATTGCGCCGGAGGATTTACCCCGCGTGTTTGAGCGGTTTTACAAAAGCGACCGTTCCCGCTCGGTGGTAAAGGACAGCACCGGTTTAGGCCTTTACATTGCTAACACCATTGTTCAAATTCACGGCGGCACCATGCAGGTACGCAGTGAGGTAAACCGGTTTACCGAGTTTGAATTCTTTTTACCGGCCTAAGGCCGGCGAGGGTTTACTAAGGCCGCCCCTTAAAATTTTAAGGTCGCGCTTAAAAGCACAAGCTGATTTTTAAACGCCCTACGCGTCTGGCGGCGCCCGAGCAACAAAAATAATCATCTTATTTTGGCAGCATTGCTGCAGGGAGGTTCGTAATATGGATGAACAAAATTTTAAAAAACCGTACGGGTCGCTTGAAAATGCGCCGCAGCCGGACGAACAGTCTAAGACCGAACAGACCAAGTCTGAACAGTCGCAAGCGGAGCAACCAATAGCTCAACAGCCTGAAGCTGAGCAGTCGGGCGCCCAGTCGCAGCCCGAAGCGGCTTGCGCGGGTGCTGCCCCGGGGCCGGAGCAGGAGCTGGATTTAGACCCGGCGCTAGACCGCGGCATTGAGGAGCCGGAAAACGGCGAAACGCCCGAACCGCCGGTTGAGCAGCCGGCCGAGCCGGAGCCGATTGCGCCGCTTATGCCGATTATTGAGCAAGCCCCCTATGTTAAGCAATCGCAGGGCGAGGCTCCCAAAAGCGGCGGTATTCGCCTTTTTGCCGGTATTGTTGCCGCCGTGCTGGTAATGTGCGCCTGCGTAACGGGCGGTTATTTTATGGGCTCGGGTCGTTCGGCCGGCAGCGGCAAGGTAGACCTTGCCACCAAGCCGGAGGCCAAGGACGCCAAAAGCATTTCAGAGGTTTACGCCGCAGTAGACCCCTCTGTGGTAGGCATTTATGTTTATAACGAAAACGGCATTGCATCCAGCGCCAGCGGCGTGGTTTACAAAAACGGCTACATTGTAACCAACGACCACATTTACGACGGCACGCAAAACCCAAAATTTAAAATTTACACCTACGACGGTAAAAGCTACGACGCCACCTATGTAGCCGGGGACACCCGCAGCGACCTGGCCGTTTTAAAAACCAACGCCACCGGCTTAAAGGCTGCTACCTTCGGCAATTCCGACGAATTAGCCGTTGGCGAAACGGTGGTAGCGGTTGGCTGCTCTAACGGGGCCGATGAAGAAGCCGCACTTTCGCAGGGGTGCATTTCGGCATTAAACCGCCGCCTTTCAATTACCAGCAAGTACACCGGCAAGTTTATTCAAACCGATTCGGCCATTAACCCCGGCAATTCGGGCGGCGCGCTGTGCAACCTGTACGGCCAGGTGGTTGGTATTACCTCGGCCAAGCTGGTAGATTCCCAGTACGATAATGTTGGCTTTGCCATTCCAACCGTGCAAATGAAAAAGGTGGCCGATTCTTTAATTGCGAACGGTTATGTTAAGGGGCGTGCAAAGCTGGGTATTTCTTATTACAATGTAACCTCTTTAGCGGCCGAAATTAACAATGTGCCGAGCGGCCTGCAAATTGCCCAAATAGATGAGAAAAGCGGCCTGTACGGCAAAGCCGAAGTGAAGGATATTATTACCCATGTGAATGAAAAAGAGCTTACCTCGGCCGAGGTGTTGTTTGATGTTTTAGAAAACAGCACCGCCGGGCAAACCTTAAACCTTACCCTTTATTCGGCAAGCAAAAAAACCGCGTACACCTGCCAGGTAAAGCTGCTGGAGGATAAAGGCAGCTCCAGCTACAATAACAGCAGCAGCAGTAGCGGCAATAGCAGCAGCGGCAGTAAAACAACACCAAAAGAGGATGATAACAGCAGCAAAAATCAATACAACTCCTCACAGTTCAGTTTTCCTAACGGTAATTAAGCCGCATAAAAACGGCAATTCAATTGCATGAAGTTTGTGGGGCAATCGGTTTGGCCGGTTGCCCCGCTTTTTTTTGCAAGTAAAAATGCCCAATTTTATAAATTAATACCCGATTTTGGCTTGTTTTGCCCTTTTTGGGCTGTTATACTTACAATTAGAGTCAGCCCTTGCAAAAAACAAAATTTAAAACACGGGCTGCAATCATTGGAGGTATATAAAATGATGAAAGTAATTAACACCCCGCCTTTGGGCTGGAACTCTTGGAACACCTTTACTTGGGAGATCAACGAGGACTTAATTAAAGAAACCGTTGACACCATGGTAGAAAAAGGCTACAAAGACGCCGGGTACGAATATGTGATTATTGACGACTGCTGGTCTTTAAAAGAGCGGGACGAAAACGGCCGCCTGGTACCGGACCCGAAAAAATTCCCGAACGGCATGAAAGCGGTTGCCGATTACATTCACGCTCACGGGCTAAAGTTTGGTATGTACTCCTGCGCCGGCCCGTTAACCTGCGCCGGCTACCCCGGCAGCTACGAGCACGAGCAAATTGACGCAGAGACTTTTGCCGAGTGGGAGGTTGACTACTTAAAGTACGATTTTTGTTTTCATTCCGCAGCCGTAACCGGGCCTAATTTGTACCGCCGCATGGGCGTTGCCTTAGCCAACTGCGGGCGGGAGATTTTATTCAGCGCCTGCTCCTGGGGCGTTTGCGAAACGGCTTACTGGGCCAAAACAATTGGCGCCGGCGCCTGGCGCTCTACGGTAGATATTATGGATAACTTTAATTCTATTCGTAAGCTGGCGTTAGAGCAGTTTAACAAACACATTTACGCCGGCAAGGGCTGCTTTAACGATATGGATATGCTGGTAGTTGGCATGGAGCGCACCGGCAATATTGACGGCGACGATCACGACGATTTAAACGCCTGCGGGCCGACCGAATACCGCACCCACTTTTCTTTCTGGGCGCTGTTAAATTCCCCGCTTATTATGGGCTGCGACATTCGCAAGGTTAAAGAGGAATACCGTGTAATGATGCAGAATAAAGAGGTGCTGGCTATTAACCAAGACCCGGCTCAGGGCCAGGCTTTTGAGGTTTACAACAATATGCAGGACCCGCAGGGCTACAACCACCCTAAAGAGAACAGCACCTGGGCCAAATATTTAGCCAACGGCGATATTGCCATTGGTATGTTCAACTTCTCCGACCGTGAAAGCCGCAATTTTATTACCATGGAATCTATTGGCCTGCCCGAAAGCTGCGGCAAAACGGTTGAGCTGCTGGATGTTTGGAGCGGCGAAAAAATTGAGGTTAAAAACGGCATTTATATGACGGGCTTAAAAGCGCACGATTGCCGCTTGTTCCGCGCTAAGGTAATAAACAAATAAATGGGCGGCAGCAACTGTGAGCGCTGCGGCGCTCGACTAACCGGGGACGATGTTGGCCTGCACCGCAAAATGATTAACCGCGAGGCCGAAAGCTTTTTGTGTAAGGCCTGCCTGGCAAAGGAGTTTAACTGCAGCGTAGCGTATTTAGATAACCGCATTTTGCAGTTTAAACAGGCCGGGTGCCTGCTGTTCCCCCCGTTAGAAGATTAATTTTAATTTTGCACCCTTGGCTTTTGGCCGGCAAGCTGTAATTTTTGCCGGGTTAAAATACCGGGGTGCAATTTTTTTAAAACGAATTTATAATAACCTCTAAAAGTAACACAATTTTTGGAGGTTTAAAAAGAACATGGAACCAATAACCCTAACGCCGGCGGT
>ERZ773155.2176-NODE-2176-length-15351-cov-9.576621_pt1 | contig 15351 bp, 12 predicted proteins | sample MGYA00511262_ERZ773155 | MGnify/ENA primary metagenome ERZ773155 (study PRJEB29015, sample SAMEA2737828) | human gut metagenome | biome: human gut; feature: human-associated habitat; material: faeces | place: China | collected 2012 ... | reverse complement strand
GCATTCAGCTTCCCGTTCCAGTTCGATGACCGTGACCACATTAAGCGTGTATGTGATAGCGATACGGCAAAGGAACTGCTGGCTGCTACCGAATCCAATGGCTTGCATTCCATGGCCTATGTGGAAAATGGGTTCCGCCAAATCACCAACAATAAGCATGCAGTTAAAACCCCTGACGATATGAAGGGCTTGAAGATTAGAACTCCCCAGGCTGCTACTACTATGGCTGCCATTACTGCTATGGGTGCAAATGCTACTGCCATTAATGCCGGAGAACTGTATGTTGCTCTTTCTCAAGATACTGTAGATGGTCAGGAGAATGCACTTTCTACTATTTATAACAACGGTTACTATGAGGTTCAGAAATACTGTACTGTCATTAACTACAACTGGAGTCCTGCTATTGTAATATTCAATTCCGAATTGTGGAATACACTTTCCGCAGATGACCAGAAAATTTTTGAGGAAGTGGTTGCTGCAGCAGCCGAAGAATGCAATGAGCAGCTGGCAGCAGATGATGAGAGTTACATTGCCAAGCTGACTGAAAAGGGTATGGAGGTTTACACCCTTACTCCTGAGGAACGCAATGCTTTTAAAATCCTGTGCAATACAGATGCGGTTAAAGAGGCATATAATAACAGCGTAGGTGCTGATATTATGGAGAAATTTGCAGCTACCGTAGAAGCATGCCGCTGATACATAACTCATTATACTCTGTTTGTCCCGGGGAGAAAGACTTTTCTCCCCGGGGACATACCGCCATTTGCCATATTTGAAGGAGGCAACTATGGGCAGTAAAATCTTGAATATTATAAAAAAAATAGAGGAGGGAATTCTGTTCCTGTTCCTTGCTGTTATTCTTTTGGCCTGCTTTTTCCAGGTCATTGGAAGATATACCCCACTGCCTTTTTCCTCTGCGTTTGAGGAAATCGCAGTAAACCTGTTTATTTGGATGACACTTTTGGGGGCTGGTGTATGCGTGCGAACTCACTCCCATATGCGTATGGACATTATCGATACCTTTTTACCGGAAAAGATAAAACCCTATGTAGACATGATACGTGAACTGATTGTTGGTGTAGTATTTGGTTATGCCGCAATTATTGTGGCAAGCTATATTCCTGTAGTGAAGAGAACTGGCATGACAACATCCTCCCTCGACATTCCGCAGTACATTCTATACTATGCTATGCCAGTTGGTTTTGGCTTGATGGTGTTTTGGAGTATTGTAAATATCGTAATGGACATAAAGAAAATTAGAAATGGAGATGCCGGACTAGATGAATCTGATTCGGTATCCATGAAGACGGAGTGAGGTAGCATATGGTCGCTGTATTGTTAATTGCATTTTTCGCGCTACTGATTTTCGGCACACCGATTATTACGGCTTTGATGGGCTCCTCTTTGCTGTCCTTTGCCATGTACAGCACAAAGGATTTAAAGGCTGTTGCACAGGCAATGTTTGCTTCCAATGGGTCATTTTCACTGCTTGCGATCCCGTTGTTTGTGCTTGCCGGTGCGCTGATGTCCAGCGGAGGGATCAGCAAAAGACTAATCAAGTTCTTTGATAAATTGGTGGGCTGGATGCCTGGTGGCATGGCTATCGTAGCTGTATTGGCTTGTGCATTTTTTGGTGCGCTTTCCGGCTCAGCTCCTGCCACAGTGGCAGCTATTGGCGGCATTATGATTCCTGCCATGGTAGAAAAAGATTATGACACCCCATGGACAACATGCTTGTTGGCTTCTAGTGGTTCACTTGGAGCAATCATACCACCTAGTATTCCAATGGTACTGTACGGTGTGCTGGCCAAAACTTCTGTTTCCGCCCTGTTCTGCGGCGGCATCATTCCGGGCTTGCTTATCGCACTTGGCTACTGCCTGTATGCACGTGGATTTAGCAAGAAGTTTAAAATGATTACCTCCCCTAAGCCTACTGGTAAAGAACTGTGGAAGGCTTTTGTAGATGCGATTTGGGCGTTGTTGATGCCTGTCATAATTCTAGGCGGCATTTATGGCGGTTATTTCACTCCAACCGAGGCTGCGGCGGTAGCAGTGGTTTACGGTTTAATCATCGGACTATTTGTTTACAGGGAGCTAAAGTGGAAAGACATACCCAAAACATTTGTTAATGCTGCTCGTACATCTGCTGCGGTTATGATGATAATTGTGACAGCTGCAACCTTTGCCATCGTACTTACCCGCAATAATATTCCGACTCTTATTGGCAACTGGATCATCGGTATTGCCAAGACACCGCTTATGTTCTATGGCCTGTTCAGCATCTTTATGTTTTTCCTGGGGATGTTCATGTCGGTTTCTCCAGCTCTGGTTATTCTTACCCCCATTTTGGCACCGGCTGCAACGGCCATCGGCATTGATCCGGTCCACTTTGGCGTAGTATTTGTTGTTTGGATGTGCATTGGTACCATTACGCCGCCTTTTGGCTCAGATCTATTCATAGCCTGCGGTGTTGCCAAAATAAGCGCTGCATCAGCTTTTAAAAGGATTTGGCCATTCGTTATTATTTATGTTGCGGTGGTGGTACTTATCATGGCTTTCCCAGATTTGGTTACTTTCCTGCCAAAGTTGTTGAAATTGATGTAAGATTTTGAAGTGACCCCAAAAAGTTGGATAAAATATTTTAGTAAAAATTGTTCAAGCAACCGAAAGGGCTTGCTGTCTGTGAATCGCAGGCAGCAAGCCCTTCAGTTGTGTGCTCGATATGTGTAATAGAGACAAAGCAACAATCACATCATTTTTCACCTGTAGTAAAAATGAACAGTATTGTGTCGAATTAAATCGCTTATTTTGTGTCTTTCTATGCTATATTCTAATTGCAAGCTATTTGCAAGCTATGCTGTGGACGTCCGGCATAGGAAATGGAATCAATTTGTAGGAGGTTAAAAATGACAAAACAAAGAAAGATCAATTCGACCTACGCAATTGTCATGGTCATTGGCTTGGCATTTATGCTCTTATTTGGCTATCTGGTCAAGCCATTCAGTACAGTTACCGTAACTGGTGTAAAGATGCTGGGTGTTCTGATTGGTCTAATCATTATCACCTGCTTTAACGGTGACTTGCTCAGCGGTTCGCTGATGGCGCTACTTGCCACTCTGTTCCATGGGTATTATGACATTTCCGGTTTGTTGAGCGAATGGCTGGGCTCCGTCTTTACTGTTCAGCTGGTATTCTGCGGTGCCCTGTGTCTGGCTTTGCGAGATTCGGGTGCAATGAATGTTTTGGCTAAAAAGTTGCTGAGCAGCAAGCTTTGCCATGGTCGTCCTGTTATGACGATGGTAATGCTGTTCCTTGCCACCTATGTCGCTGCAGCCTTTATTGGTGGCCCTCCCGTCTACATTTTGTTCTTCGGACTGGTAGAATCCATTCGTGATGTTTGCGGCTACGATAAAGACGATCCCTTTGTAAAGTGGACTCTGCTTGGTGTTTACATTGCTGCCACCGGTATCTTCTTCTTTGCATTCAAGACCCCGCAGGTTATGACCATCGCTTTGATCAACTCTGCAATGGAGCCCTTCGGCCGCACGTTTAATGAAGGCACCTGGATGCTTTGCATGTTCTCCATCACCATGATCTATTTGATTGTTTACACGATTCTGATGAAGACAGTGTATAGGGTCAACATGGAGCCATTGAAGTCTTTGGATTTTAATGAAATAGAGGCCATGCGCAATACCCCTGATCATTTCAACCGTGATCAGATTATAAGCCTTGCCATGATTATCATTCCGGTAATTTATATTCTTATCGGAACCGTTTATCCGAAGGAAGCGCCCGGACGTTATTTCTTTACTTTCATGGGCAACTCCTGGATTTGGGTACTTATGTGTGCAATCGGCGCCTTGATCCGCCGCAAGGACAGCAAGCAGTCCATTGTTCCTATTAATAAATGCCTCTCGGAAGCATCCATGTGGACAATGATCTCTCTGGTCGGTGCGCTGGTCATGCTGGGCAAGGTCACCTCCGACGCAAATCTTGGTATCCGTCAGTGGTTGGTTGAGGTTCTCAGCCCTCTGTTCGGCGGTGCTAACATTTGGGTTTTGATGGCCATTGTAATCCTGTTCTCTACCCTTGTTACTCAGATTGCTAACGGTCTTGTACTTACCATGGCAGTTTGTCCGGTTGTTACGCCGTTTGTCTGCAATCTGGCTGCAACCACCGGGATCAACCCCGACGTTATCCTGATTATATCGAATATCTGCTCCGGTTATGCCTTCTGGACCGTTGCTGCTTCCACCAACGCAGCCTTTATTCTTGGCCGCCCCGAGATTACCCCGAAGTTTGTTTGGACAAAGGGCGTTCAAACGACATTCCTGTTCATGGTTATCTGCTACATTTGCGGCATGGCATTTACCTACATTCTGTAATTATTATAGCTCAACATAGCTCGATGGAGTGGGTCGATAAGGCATTGGCCCACTCCAGCTAAAAAAAGACCCTCTTTATTGAAAGGAAACCTTATATGAGCGAAAAAGAAAAAACTGTATTTGAAGGTGAGAGAGAAATTCCGGTTTATACCGAATGTGATCTTCTTGTTGTTGGCGGCGGTGCAGCTGGTCATTCTGCCGCAGTAGCGGCAGCCCGTGCAGGCTGTAAAAATATTGTCCTTATGGAACGCTACGGCTACATGGGCGGTGATGTTACCGGCGGCTATGTTATTATGGTTCCTCGCCTTTCTTTCTATAACAAACAGTATGTCCGTGGACTGCAGGAGGAATGGTTCACTCGTATGGAAAGTATTCCGGGTGCGGTTCTTGGACCATCCGGTGATGAGATCGGTTGTGAGGATCCAGTCCTTGTCAATGCGTGGAAGAACATTCACGATTGCTTTAGTACCAATGCGAAGCTGCCCGAACGGCTGGTTCGATCTGTGTATTTTGAGCCAAACCAGTTGAAAATCGAAATGGACAAGATGCTGCTGGAGCACAAGGATTCGATCCATGTGATGTGCCATTCTTGGGGGACTCGTCCTATTATGGATGGCGACACCATCAAGGGTGTGTATTTTGAAAGCAAGGAGGGCCGCAAGGCTGTGCTGGCGAAGATCGTGATCGACGCCACCGGAGACGGCGATATTTTCCGCCAGACCGGTTGTCCTTACTTTGGATTGGCAGATAAGCTGACCCGCTGCGCCACTACTGCGCTGGTTTGGCGTATCGGCGGTTGCAATTGGGATCTTTTCTGCGAATGGAAAAAAACCAATCATGCTGCCGCGGCTGCTTTGCATGAGGGATTTTCCAAAGTCTGCGGGTTCCGTGCGGCGCCGCTGCCCGGTCCGACCAATGATGTGTGCTGGATCAACAACTGGCACCCTGAACGTGACTGTTCAAACCTGAAAGATGCGACCGAGACTGAGATGGAGACCCGTGATACCATGCGCAATGCGTTGGAGTATCTGCGTAAGGCGTGTCCCGTTGCATTCCGCAATGCGTTCCTTTATGATATTGCTCCGCAGCTGGGAACCCGCTGCTCCTATCGTCTGGACGGCGAATATGTCATTACGCCCAATGATTTTGCTTTCCCGAAAGAGCATGAGGATGTTATCGCATGGCATTCTACCATCAGCTTTATCAACGATAACTGCCCCATCGAGATCCCTTACCGTGCCATCCTGCCCAAGAAGACCGAGAACCTGCTTTGCCCCGGTCGGCATATCTCTGCCGATGAGCTGGGGATCGACTATGTCAATTTGATTCCGCAGTGTGTCGGCACCGGACAAGCCGCAGGCGTAGCTGCTGCCGTTGCCATTGCAGATGGAACCACTGCGCATAAGGTCAACATCAAGAAGGTTCAGGATATTTTGGCACGCGATCAAGATGTCCCGCTGCCCCGCAACCCATATACGGATCCTTCCTACATGCAGAATGTTGTTGATCATGAATACGGTCTTTATACCCAGCTTGCCAAAAATGCCCGTGAAAAAGCAGGGTATCTCTCCGGGGTGCGCCAATTTGGTGCGAATCAGGGAGAGATCGTTGATTCCGACAGCAAGAGCATTAAGGGTGGCGGCGATGCGCAGCTTAATCCGGATTTGATCAAGGCTACACCGCAGCACTGATTGCACGCATCTTCGTTTGCGATTTGCAGCAGTGGACGGTCGATTGTATCATTTTTATAGAAGATTTCACATGAAATGAGGTATCATCATGACTGACCATGACGAGAAAAAGCCCAAGGAGCCGACTTCAAAAGATGTTTCTGACGGCGGAACGCCGGGCCTTTCTGCTGAAGACTTCTATGAAATACTACACCTGCCAGCTTGCAAGACAAAGGGCTACTGTGATAATTGTGGCCGATGTGAACGATGACCCAATAGAATACAATAGGGAAAAGCCTACGGCTGATGCATGGGCTTTTCCCTATTAGTATATTCGGTACCACTATTTAATCAAATCTACTGAAGGTAAAGTATATATGTTTGTTTTTACAAAAAAAGGGGTTCTTTCACCATTACAGTCGATCTCACTGCTTGCGATTTTTTTTACATCAATGGGGGTTGCAACGGTTTCTCCTGCTATGGCTAAACTGGCTGCACAATTTCCGTCAAATAATTATGCGCTGATTTCTACGCTACCTACATTGTTTATCGTTCCGACTACCCTGTGGGCAGGCGCCGTTGCCGGCAAAAAGATTCGTTATAGGACGATCTCTCTTGTAGGTATCCTTCTGTTTTTGATAGGCGGTATCGCACCTTTCTTTTTAACTGAAAGCTTTACTGTATTGTTGATCTGCCGTGCCGTTTTTGGCATTGGCGTAGGTCTGCGTGCCTCATTGGGAAATGCGCTTGTTATGCAGTACTATACCGGAAAAGAACAAGCCGATATGCTGGGTTATGGTAATCTTATCAGTAATTTTGGGGGAGTTCTTTTACAGATGGTGGCTGGCTCGTTGGCAGAGTATGGCTGGAACTATACTTTTTTAGCGCATCTACTCGGTTTATTCAGCCTGCTTCTTTTGGTGTTCCAACCAGAGCCGGAAGAAAGCTGCTGTGCTCCGACAGTAACAGCAGAGGTACCAAACGGTTATCGGCATTCACTACTTAAATCGGCAGGATTTGATCATCGAGGCAGGATCGCAACCGCCCTTACTGCTTTTCTGCTATTTCTGCAGCAGCTGGTTAGTTATCCTATCCTGATGAATATCTCATTGTTGTTTGAACATCGCCATGCCGGAGGTGCCACCGTGGCAGCGACAGCACTTTCTCTTTATAGTGCCAGTGGTTGTCTCATTGGGTTTTTCTTTGGAAAGATTTTTTATAAGCTAAAACGGCTTACTCTTGTATTTGGATACTTTATTGCCGCTGCAGGTGCTGGTATATTAGGCTTTGCAAAACAGACGGAAATTCTAATGATTGGATCTGCTATAATGGGAATGACCTCCGTTTTGTTGATCACATCAGCTTATGCCATATTGGGAATGTATATTTCGCCCAACCAATCTTCTCTTGCGATCGCAATTGCAACAGGCGTAAGCAATTTAGGCGGGTTTGCATCGGCTTATTATTTAAATATGCTGGGAATTATAACGGGGGAAAAGCTATTTACACCGATCTATGTCCTAATGGGGGTATATACACTGTTGGCTACTGCCTTTATGGTGTATGATCCTCTCCGGAAAAACAGTTGATACTTGCGCCTGCTTCCATATTAGTGCTATAATTTAAATGCGATATTGTATTTGCATTTCATCGTTAATCACCCGCAGAAGATTATCAAGAGTTTAGGAGTTGATGACAGTGACCCTCAAACAGATTGAATTTTACGAAGCGGTATGTCAAGCAGGGAATGTGACTGCTGCTGCCCAGCAATTATATGTTTCCCGATCGGTAATTTCGCGAGCGATACAAGAACTGGAAGATGAATTGGACATTCAGTTGTTTGTGCGTGGGCGAAATGGTATGGAGCTGACCGAATATGGAAAGACTCTCCGTAACTTGCTTTCGCAATTTAAGGGATTTTATTCGGCACTATTGGCACAAATCAGCAGCCTCAAGGAAACGGGAGAAAACCATTCCTTAACGGTGGGTCTTGCAATTTCCTGCTGGAATGTTTTCCCGCTGGAGATGTATGAAGCGCTCAAGAAAAGGCACCCACACATTGAACTCTCTGTGCTGGAGATTTCCAGTTACGATGCAATTAAAAGGTTAAATGATGGCAGCATAGATATTGTATTGACTCCTTTAGATATTAAAGAGCGTTTTAATACAATGGAATCCATTAATATCTATCCAACAGCAAACATATTTTGCACTTCATTAAATGATCCGCTGGCACAGCAGGATTCAGTGACTTTCTTGGATATCCGTCAGCGCCCTATTGCAGTGCTGAACAGTAAGCTGCCGGTAGATTGGCCGCTGCAGATCCGCTTGTGCACCAACACCAGCTCCCTTATTAGGGAAGCGGTGTCCAAAGGTATACTATGTGCATTACTTCCACAGAATCTTGTGAGGGACTGGGATGATGTTGCAGTACTGCCGTTTAATCCGCCACAGAACCGTGCAGTAAAAGCCGTTTGGAATAAAAATCTTCCACATTCTTCAGCTCTGCAGGAATTTGTTGATTTTCTTTTGGAGTACTTCGCTGCACAGGGGATCGTTTTGCCCGAGGAAAAGACCGAAGATGATGAAATATAACCCCAATAGAAGTAAGAGAGTGGGGGGTCATGGGATAGGGATATCCTGTGGCCCTTTTAACCATATAAAATTTGTGCTTATTATCGGAAAGTGACATGCGAAATGGGGAGTGCTGAGATATTGCAGAAAGTTGACAAAAGTAGTATAATACTATATCGGCAAATAATTCTCATGGAAAGAAGATGTTACTATGACTAAAATTGATATTTTCTCCGGCTTTTTGGGCGCTGGCAAAACGACTCTCATCAAGAAGCTGATCGCTGAGGCCTATACCGGCGAACAGCTTGTCCTCATTGAAAATGAGTTTGGCGAGATCGGCATTGACGGCGGCTTTTTGCAGGAGGCGGGCATCAACATTACCGAGATGAACAGCGGCTGCATCTGCTGCAGTCTGGTGGGCGATTTCGGCAAGGCACTGCGGCAGGTGATGGATACCTATCACCCCGACCGTATCCTCATTGAACCCTCTGGTGTAGGCAAACTCAGCGATGTCATCCGGGCGGTGCAGAACCTGGAAATGCACGATGTGGTGCTGAACGGATTTACCACTGTGGTGGATGCCACCAAGGCCAAGATGTATATGAGAAACTTCGGTGAGTTCTTCAATAACCAGGTGGAGCATGCCAGCGCCATTATTTTGAGCCGTACGGCCGGGATGAGCCAGGAAAAGCTGGATGCCTGTGTGGCCCTGCTGCGGGAGAAGAACCCCACCGCCACCATTGTGACGACCCCTTGGGACGAACTGGACGGCAAGCAGCTGCTGGCGGCCATGGAACGCCGGGATACCCTGGCGGCTGCTCTGGAGGAGCTGGCCGAGGAGCAGGAGCACGAGCACCATCATGACGACGATGAGTGCGGCTGCGGCTACCACGACCATGACCATGACCACGAGCATGAGCATCACCACCATCACGACGAGGATGACGATGAGTGCGGCTGTGGCTGCCACGATCACGACCATGACCACGAGCATCACCACCATCACGATGAGGACGACGATGAGTGCGGCTGCGGCTGCCATGAACATGACCACCATCACCATCATCACCATGCCGATGAGGTATTTACCAGCTGGGGTAAAGAGACCGCCCACCCCTACGGGAAGCAGGAGCTGGCTGCCGCGCTGGAAGTCCTGGATACCGGCGATTACGGCCAGGTGCTGCGGGCCAAGGGCATTGTAGCCGGTACGGACGGCAAGTGGCTGCACTTTGACTATGTTCCCGGTGAGGTGGAGATCCGTAATGGCGCTGCTGGTGTCACCGGCCGTCTGTGCGTCATCGGCGCCGAGCTGAAGGAGGACGCCTTGACTTCGCTGTTCCACCTGAACTGAAAAACGGAGGACTGACGAATGGCAAAAGCTGTTGAGATCCCGGTTTACCTGTTTACCGGCTTTCTGGAGGGGGGCAAGACCCGCTTTATCCGGGAAACGCTGGAGGATAAGAAGTTTAATGCCGGGGAGCACACCCTGCTGGTGCTGTGCGAGGAGGGCGAGGAGGAATACGATCTTTCTCACCCGCTGATGAAGAATGTGCATATCCTGCCCATCGAAAGCGAGGAGGAGCTGACCACCGCCAAACTGGGCGAGTGGCAGAAGATTCACCGGGTGGACCGGGTAGTGATAGAATATAACGGCATGTGGCAGCTGCAGCGCCTATACGAGCAGATGCCGCAGGGCTGGATGATCTATCAGGAAGTGATGCTGGCGGACTATAATACCTTCCTGAGCTACAACACCAATATGCGCAGCCTGATGGTGGACAAGCTGACCAGCTGCGAGATGGTGCTGCTGAACCGGGCCCCGGTGGGCGCCGATAAAATGGAGATCCACAAGGTGGTGCGGGGCGTGAGCCGCCGTACCGAGATCGGCTATGACTATGTGGACGGCAACTTTGATTATGATGAGATAGAGGACCCGCTGCCCTTTGATATTGAGGCCCCGATCATTGAGATCGCTGATGCGGACTTTGCCGTGTGGTACCGTGACCTGACCGAGGAGATGGAAAAGTACCAGGGCAAGACGGTGCGCTTTAAGGGGCGTGTGGTGACCAAGCACCGCAGCCTGAAAAACTGCTTTGTGTGCGGGCGGCATGTGATGACCTGCTGCGTGGAGGATATCACCTTTATGGGGCTGGCCTGCACCGGCTATCCCCCTGAAAAGCTGGAAAATGGCGGCTGGTATACCGTGACAGCCAATGTGAATATCCAGTACAGCACTGTGTACGGCAAGCGCGGCCCGGTGCTGGCGGTCAGCGCCTGCATCCCGGCTGAGGAACCGGAGCAGGAGGTTGCCACTTTCTATTAAGCTGAGTCTTAACGGAAAATTATCACAAATAGCGGAAGATGCCCGGAGAGATGCCACCCTCCGGGCTTTCTTTTTATTGGATAATATGGTATAATAAATAAAATATAAACCCAGCGACCCCAACCCCAAAGGAGGAACCCCATGAGCCAGAAAGAACATAGACAGCCCCCAGCCTTTATCCACAGTGCGCTGCGGGATCATAACAGCCTTGCCCTGCCCTCGGTCATCCGCCGGGCCAGTGGGATCATCATTATGGGCAGACGGATGAAGTCGCTGATCTTCACCACCGATATTGCCATCATCCGCAACTGTAATGCCGATGCGGTGCTGGCGGTTTACCCCTTTACACCGCAGCAGGTCATTATGGACGCCATCATTTCCGCTTCCTCCATCCCCGTGGTGTGCGGGGTGGGCGGCGGCGTTACCGACGGCATACGCAGCGTGATGCTGGCCAAGGATGCCGAGGCGCAGGGCGCCTTTGGTGTGGTGGTAAATGCACCCATGCGCAACCAGACGGTGGAAACGATGAAAAAGGTGGTGGATATCCCCATCATCGCCACCGTGACCAGTGAAAATTATGATATCGCGGCAAGACTGGCGGCCGGTGCTTCGGTCCTGAATGTTTCCGCTGCCGAGCGTACCGCCGGGGTGGTGCGGAAGATCCGGGAGAAGTTCCCCGATGTGCCTATGATTGCCACCGGCGGCCCCACCGAGGAGTCTATCTTGGAAACGATAGAGGCCGGTGCCAATGCCATCAGCTATACGCCGCCTTCCACCAAGGAGCTGTTTAGGGTCATTATGACCGGCTACCGGGAAAATGACACGGCCAAGGCGGAGCCGCTGGAGGAAGAGGATTTGTTGGAGCTGCTGTAAAACAAACCACGAAAGTGGGGAGGAGAAGAAACATGAGAAAACTGCTGAAAGCGCTTTTGATTCTGCTGGCGGTGCTGCTGGCGGTGGTCATTATCTATGTGGGATATGTGATGCTGAGCTATGACCGCATCCCCGATAACCAGGAGCTAGAGATCCGCAATCCCCAGGAGACTGACCTGGCGGTGCGGCTGGGCGAGGAATATGCCATCGTGACGCAGAATGTCGGCTTTGGCGCCTATACCGATGATTTCACCTTCTTTATGGATGGTGGGGTGGAATCCTGGGCAAAAAGCCCCGAGAGCGTGACCGAGTGCGTTAACGCCGCGGCGGAGGAGGTTTCCTCCTTGGAGCCGGATTTTATCCTGTTCCAGGAGGTAGATTTTGACTCCACCCGCAGCTACCATATCGATGAGCAGGAGATCCTGCGGGCGGCTTTCCCGCAGATGGCGGAGGTGGATGCCGTCAATTACCATTCAGCGTTCCTCATGTATCCGCTGACACAGCCGCATGGTAGCTCCAACAGCAGCATGGTGACCTTCAGCAGTGTCGGCATCACCGGTGCGCTGCGGCGCAGCCTGCCCATTTCCACCGGCTTTTCCAAGTTCCTTGACCTGGACCGGTGCTATACCATCAGCCGGGTGCCCACGGAAAACGGGAAGGAGCTTGTGCTCTTTAATGTGCACCTTTCGGCCTATGGCGGCAGCGATGAAATAAGGGCCGCGCAGATGAATATGCTGTTTGGCGATATGCTGGCCGAATACCAGAAGGGCAACTATGTGGTGTGCGGCGGCGATTTCAACCATGATTTTACCGGGAACTCCACCCAGGTGCTGAATGGCGGTGAGATGACCGACTTTGGCTGGGCGCAGCCCTTCCCCGCGGAGATGCTGCCAGAGGGACTGACCCGCTGTGATAACTATACCGACGGCAAGGTGGAGCCCACCTGCCGCAACTGCGATATCCCCTATGAGGAGGGGAACTTCACCATTATTGTGGATGGCTTCCTGGTAAGCGACAATGTGACGGTGACCTACCTGGAGAATGTGCAGACCGGGTTTACCTATTCCGACCACAACCCGGTGCTGATGCGCTTTACCCTGAACTGACGGAGGAACGAACGATGCCAACTGCGGCCCAATGGAAAAAAGCCCTGCAGAGCGGTGCCTGTGATGAGGCACTGCGCCGGCTGTATGTGAGCGATGACCCGCTGCCGCAACGGGAGCGCTGTTTGCGCCTGCTGGAGCAGTTTACCAGGCTGTATGGGGAAAGGGAAGAGGTGCGCATCTTTTCGGCACCGGGCCGCACCGAGCTGGGCGGCAACCACACCGACCACCAGCACGGCCGGGTGCTGGCTGCTGCTGTTACGCTGGACAAGCTGGCTATCGTATCTCCGCAAAAGGAGGGGCCGGTGGAGATAGGCGGCAAGAGCCATCCGCTGCCCCCGCTGGACTGGCGCGACCTGACCCATTACGAAAAGGAGCGGGGCCATTCCCCCTCCATGATAAGAGGTGTCTTTGCCGGGTTGCGGCAGCAGGGGTATGCGGCCGGCGGCTTTGCCGGTGTGACCGATTCCGTTGTTCCCACCGGTTCCGGGCTGTCCTCCTCGGCGGCTTTTGAGCTGCTGCTGGGGCAAATTCAGAATGCCCTGTATAATGATGGGGCCATTCCGCCGGTGGCACTGGCGCGCATAGGCCAGTATGCCGAAAATGAGTACTTTGGTAAGCCCTGCGGCCTGATGGACCAGACCGCTTCGGCGGTGGGCAGCGCGGTTGCCATTGATTTCCTTTGCCCGAAGGCCCCTATTGTGGAGCGCCTGCCCTGCGACTTTGCCCGCTGGGGTATGACGATGTATGTGGTGAATACCGGTGGGAGCCATGCCGACCTGACTGAGGATTACACGGCCATCCCGCGGGAGATGAGAGCGGTGGCAGCGCAGTTTGGCTGCCGGGTGCTGCGGGAGGTAGACCCGGCGGAATTTTACGCGGGGCTGCCCGGCCTGCGCGGCAAGGTGAGCGACCGAGCAATTTTGCGGGCGATGCATTTCTTTGAGGAAAACGAGCGGGTGCCCCGGCTGGCGGCAGCTCTGCGGGAACCCACTGCGGAGCATTACCTGGAGGAGATGCTGGACAGTGGGGAATCCTCGATGGAGAAGCTGCAGAACATCTACCCAGCTGACCCGAATGAACGAGGGTTGGCACTGGCACTTTCGCTATGCCGGCGGGAATTGACCGGCTGCGGCGGCTGGCGGGTACACGGCGGCGGCTTTGCCGGGACGATACAGGCCCTGGTGCCGCAGGAGCGGGAGGAACGCTTCCTGCGAGTGATGAGAGGGGCTTTTGGCGAAAGAAGCTGCACTGCGCTTACCATCCGTCCAGCGGGAGCATACGAGCTGGTCTTTCCTGAATAAAAAGAATAAAAGGCGCTCCAAAGCGGGGGGAGAGCTGGCGGTGATCAATTGCCGGCAGGACCGTCAGAGGGGCGCCTGTATCCTGTTGAAAGACAAAACTTGCAAGATGCTGATATCTGTGCTATAATGCGCCACTGTCCGTTGGTACACGAATCATATGATTTGGCAGAGAGGACTGCCGGAAATCTGAAAAAAGAATTTGGAGAGTAGAGTAAAATGAACGCAGAGAGAAGAAATGGCGCGCAGGAGCCCATCCGGCTTTCCGACCATTTCAGCTACGGCCGGCTGATCCGTTTTACCATGCCGACCATTATTATGATGATTTTCACATCCATCTATGGTGTGGTAGATGGACTGTTTGTTTCCAATGTAGTGGGCAAGACCGAATTTGCGGCGCTCAATTTCGTGTTCCCGTTTATCATGGTGCTGGGCGGGGCCGGATTTATGATAGGAACCGGCGGTACAGCGTTGGTGGCGCAGCAGCTGGGCCAGGATGCCAGCGAAGATGAAGGCCACGGCCTCCGTGCCGAACATGGGGTTTTGCAGGCCCTTGAGAGTGACGGACCCAAAGGTCTTCTTGTCCTTGGCCAAGAGAAAGCCCACTGCCATGGCTAGGAAGGTGACCATGGGCAGAGTGGTCAGGCCGCCGGCCAGGACGGTGTTGATGATCATGCCGATGAGCATGACGATGACGGGGGTCCAGACGCCTACGGCACCGCCGTAAAATTCAACTTTTTTTTCTTTTGTTTCCATGTGACTGCTCCCTCCGTATGTTTTCTGCCGGGATGCAAAGCACCACGGTTTGTATGTTACAGGATATCACACTTTTGCCGTTGATGCAAGCAATTCGCAGGAAGTTTGTGCAAACAAACCAACTTTCTTCTGCACAAAACAGCGGGTTTGCCAATTCCAGGCCGGTTTTGTTTTGTGCAAAGGGGACAAAACCCCGTTAGTTTTCGCTTCCCAGATACGCTGCCGGGCCGGACTGGTACAGATCGCCGCCGTGGGCGTCCAGGATCACGGTCAGGGGCATATCCCGCACGGTCAGGCGGCGCACCGCCTCACAGCCCAAGTCCGGCCATGCGATCACTTCCAGCGTCTGCACGCTTTTTGCCA
>ERZ773155.2171-NODE-2171-length-15381-cov-3.561790_pt1 | contig 15381 bp, 14 predicted proteins | sample MGYA00511262_ERZ773155 | MGnify/ENA primary metagenome ERZ773155 (study PRJEB29015, sample SAMEA2737828) | human gut metagenome | biome: human gut; feature: human-associated habitat; material: faeces | place: China | collected 2012 ... | reverse complement strand
ACATGTTCGCCATGAGGGCGGATTTGTTCGACGCCTACTGCGCCTGGCTGTTCCCCGTCCTAGAGGAGCTTGTCCGTCGCGTTGACGCGTCTGGCATGACGCCCTTCGAGGCGAGGTGGCCCGGCCGCGTGAGCGAGCGGCTGCTCGACCCGTGGCTGGAGGTCAACGGTGTGAGCTACGCGGAGCTTCCCGTGGTGAGCCCGGAGCCGGTCGATTGGCCGTCGAAGATCAGGGGCTTCCTGGCCGCGAAGTTCCTCGGCAAGAAGTACGATAAGAGTTTTTAGGTAGTGAGTGATATCGATGCTGAATACTAAATGCATGAACTTCGCGGTTGGTCCCGTTCCATCCAATCATTCGGTTCGGTCTATCGGCTTTTGTGATGTCCCTTATTTTAGGACCACAGAGTTTTCAAAGATGATGCTTGAGAGCGAATCTATGCTTTGCGAACTCGCAGATGCCCCGGCTGGTTCTCGCGCTTGTTTCATTACTGGATCCGGCACCTCTGCAATGGAGGCTTCAGTAATGGGCTTGTTGGACAAGAAAGACCGTGCGCTGGTGGTTGACGGCGGCAGCTTCGGCCATCGTTTTCGCCAAATGCTGGAACTTCACGGAATTCCCCACGATGCGATTGAGCTGGTGCCTGGTTCTGCGTTGACGAAAGAAGACTTGTTTCAATTCGAAGGTGGCCGTTACACCGCCCTTCTCGTTAATTTGGGCGAGACGTCTCAGGGCGTTCTGTATGACGCGGGCCTCATTGCTGATTTTTGCGAAAGGAACGGGCTCTTCCTGATTGTCGATGCGATCAGTTCTTTTCTGGCAGATCCTTTCGACATGGACGAAATGGGTGCCGATGTCATGATTACCGACGCGCAGAAAGCGCTTGCCTGCCCACCCGGAGTTGCGCCTGTCATCCTTTCTCCTGCTGCAATTGAACGGGCCGCTAGGATTCCGGCTCCATGCATGTACTTAGATCTCGGCATGATGTTAAAGGATGGTGAAAGGGGTCAGACTCCGTTTACGCCTGCAGTTGGGATACTCATGCAGATACACGAGAGGCTCAGTGAGGTATTGAAAGCGGGCGGCGCCCGCATTGAGATAGAGCGGTGCGGTGTAATCGCGGCGGATTTCCGCCTACGCGCCGCAAGCTTGCCATTCAAGATGAGGCTAGCCTCTCCCTCCAACGCCGTCACTTATTTGGAGACCGGAGCTTTTTCGGCGAAACGGCTGTTTGAGGTCCTAAAAGATGAATATGGCATCTGGGTTTGCCCCAACGGGGGAAAGACGGCAAATTCTTCGTTTCGAGTCGGACATATTGGTGAGCACGAGACGTCCGATAATGCCCAACTTGTCGCTGCCATGCAGGATGCAATCTCTCGCGGGCTGCTGAGCACGGTGGAATAGCCATGGCAAAGGTCATTACATATGGAACCTTCGACCTGCTGCATCGAGGGCATATCCGTCTGCTTGAGCGTGCCAGGCAGCTCGGTGACTACTTGATTGTGGGCGTTACCGCCGATGATTTCGATGAGGCTCGCGGGAAAGTGAACGTTCGACAGTCGCTTTCAGAAAGAATGGAGGCGGTCCGCGCAACGGGCTTGGCAGATGAGGTCATTGTCGAGGAGTATGAGGGTCAGAAAATTGACGACATCCAACGTATGGGTGTGGATGTATTCGCTGTGGGCTCGGATTGGCGAGGAAAATTTGATTACTTGTCGCGGTATTGCGAGGTTGTCTATCTAGAGAGAACCGCCGGGGTTTCTAGTACAGAGCTGCGGTCGAGCGTAGGCGTCAAACTTGGCCTGGTTGGCGACACTGCGTTTATGACGAAGTATTTAAGGGAGTCGCGTTTCGTCAACGGCATGGAGGTCGTTGGGATATGCGCCTCCGCTTTGGATGAGCGCCTCACGGGTTTCGGGGGGTTTCCGGTGGAGGCAGTGGGCTTTGAAGCCTTGTTGTCCACGATCGATGCGGTATACATCGCAACCGAGCCCGCGCAGCGTTCTGGAGATGTTGCGAGGGCGCTCTCAGCCGGCGTTCACGTTCTTTGCGAGTCGCCAATTGCCACGAGTGTTGAGGAGAGGGATCGCCTATTTGAGCTTGCCGGGCAAAATGGTTTGGTGCTTATGGAGGCCATTCGACCGGCGAGCTGCACTGCCTTCAATCGACTATGCCGTATCATAGAAGGCGGAGCCATCGGAAAAGTTCTCTCTGTCGATGCCGTATGTACGAGCATGCGTGATTACTGCAACGGCTTCCACCCTTCTGCGACTTGGGGAAGTGTCTATGAATGGGCACCCACCGCACTGCTCCCAGTTTTCAACCTGCTCGGAACGGATTACCGAGATGTCCAATTTGTCTCGCATTTTGATGATACGGGCGAAATCGATCTGTTTACGCGTATTGCTTTGACATACGACGACGGTGTGGCAACTGCCGTCGTGGCTCGCGGAGCAAAGTCAGAGGGCTCCCTTGTGGTGACTGGTACGGAAGGTTATGCCTTTGTGCCCGCACCATGGTGGAAAACCGATTATTTTGAGCTGCGATTCGAAGACGCCTCTAATAATCGTCGCTTTTTCTGGCAACTGGACGGTGAGGGAATTCGAGGACAGCTTGTTCGGCTGGCGAGCGCAATAGAGGGGCGGGACGTTGGATCCGTGGTGAGCGAGACGGCTTCTAGAGGCATAGCGAAGACGCTTGAGAATTATTTCTTTGGGAAGGGGGCGGCCCGTATTTAGCGGCCGATGCACAAATGGCAGGCAGCATCGAAGATAGTGCACTTCGCAGGATGCAGCTCGAGGAGCTGGCCATCTTGAGGGAATTTGTTCAAATTTGCATGAGACACGGGTTGAGATACTACATCATCGGCGGCACTCTTCTCGGGGCGATTCGTCACGGGGGTTTTATTCCGTGGGACGATGATATAGACGTCGCAATGCCCCGCCCAGATTATGAGAGGCTTCTCAGAATAGGCAGCGAAGAGCTTGTTGAGCCATTTGCTTTGAGCACATTTGAGACAGATGGCGGCAATCATTATCCATGGGCTCGAATGACGAGCAGCCGTATGAAGCTCGTGAATCACATGGCGAATATCCCTCGTACCGAATTCGCATGGATCGACCTGATTCCTCTGGATGGTATGCCCGATGGCACGGTTGCGCGTGCGCTTCACAAGGCGCATCTTAGCTTTTGGTGGAATCTGAACCAGATTGTTCAGTTCGACCGGCTTGTCGATCAACGTAGAAAACGTGGGGTCCTCGGTAAGCTGTCGATAAAAATGGCCTCGTGCTTCAAGTGGCTTTCGCGCTTTGTCGATTACAAGACGTGTCTGAGAAAGTTAAACGAGGTGCTCGGCTCATGTCCTTTCGAATCCCGTTCGAAAGACATCGTCAACTATCTGGCTGCCTATGGGTTCGACGAGATTTTTCCTCGTTCAGCTTTTGAGCAGGGCGCAGCGTACCGATTTGAGGATATGGAGCTCATCGGACCGGCGGATGCCGATGTGGTATGCACGCAAATCTACGGGGACGGATATATGACCCCACCGCCCGTCAACGAACGCAACAAACATCATGCGGAGATTATTGATGAATAGAAAGATGGAAGAATTTGAACCAGGAGAGCCTGGTCATGGCCAAGCGGGTCAGAAGAGGATTGATGGACCGGCCGTTTCTATCATTGTGCCAACGTATAACACGCCGATTGACCTATTGTTCAGGTGTTTAAATTCCCTGATTAGACAGACATACGTAAATATTGAGATAATTATTGTAGATGACGGGAGCAAACCTCAATACAGGGAGGATATTTCTCGGGTAGCCGAATTAGATTCAAGGGTTGTTCTTATTGACTCCCCGCATGGCGGTGCATCTCACGCGAGGAATATGGGGATTAATTGCGCAAGGGGAGATTGGATCGCATTTGCCGACGCCGATGACGAGGTTGAGGTTGAATTTGTGTCCGAAGCCCTTTCATGCGCGTCGGATGATATAGATTTGATTTGTGGTCATGTTGAGCCAATTTTTGCAAAAGAGCGCGGTGTGTCTCACTGCGGTGGCTGTGGTTCGACTTGGTTCACGGTAGACAGCTGTGAGATATTTGCTGCTGCTGACCAGATGCTTGCATATCGAAAGAACAGACTATTCCCTGGGCCAGATTTCAAGGGAAGAGGACCTGTGGCGAAGCTTTATAGGGCTAATAAAATTGGCCCCCTGCGTTTCAACGAGGATATGGAGATTGCCGAAGACGAACTCTTCAATTACAAATTCATAAGGAAAAGTAACGGCATCGCAATAGTCGATAAGGTTTGGTACCGCTATTTTCAGCGAGAAGGCTCCGCTCTTCACTCGGTGACACTTTCAAAGATCAGAAAGTCGATGTCCGCCCTGCTATCTGCCGTTGAGCCGGGGGAAGATCCCTCGACGTATTATGCTCGGTGCGTGTTCATGGTGCTAGAAGGCTCGTCATATCTTGCTATGCGGCGATCATCCCTAACCGATATTGCGTCGTTAGTAAGAGAGGCGGAAAAATACGGCATCTACAGGAGAGAGTTTTTCCAGAATTACGTCTTGAACTTAAGACAGAGCGTTTTTGTATGCCTGTGTTCTTTAAGGTGTTGGCTCGCTGCGGTTTTGTGGGTGTGGGCAACGCAGAGATTCAAGCTTGTGCTACACGCAAAGGGTACTCGCCTGTATTCGAAGGACCTGGGGTAGTCGTTGCGTTGTCGATATCGCGTTCAACATTAATTAAGTTGAAAAAGAAAGGTTGATAGAGCGGCAGATGAATAATATGCAGAAGATTCTCACGGTTTCGGTGGCGGCCTATAATGTGGAGGCATGTCTTGCCGAGGCTCTCGATTCTTGCATAGCGAAAGACCTGGAAGGTCTCGAGGTCATTGTCGTAAATGACGGCAGCGGAGACGGGAGTTTGCAGATTGCAAGAGAATACGAAAGGAGACATCCCGGTCTCTTTCGTGTGGTCGATAAAGAGAACGGTGGATACGGCTCGACGATCAACGCCTCGCTCGCGTTGGCTCGAGGCAAGTACTTTAGATATCTCGATGGCGATGATTGGTTTGACAAGGTCGGCCTCGAGGGGCTTCTGAATCGTCTTGCATCCACGGACGTGGATGCAATTTACTCGCCAGTTGTTCGGGTTTTTACAGAGACGGGAACGGAAGTGCAAGAAGACCATTTCGCGTTTTTGGGCACCGAGGACGTGGTCATTCCAATCGAGAGGCTCCCCTCTGAGGTCTCTCCTTTAGCGTGCTCGATGACATATCGTACCGACCTCTTGAGGGAAATTGGCTTCCTAATGTCCGAGCGCCTTTTTTACAGCGACACGGAGTTTGCAGTTGAGCCGCTTGTCGCCGCCAAAGACATATTGATCACGCATGATGCCCTGTACCGCTACAGAATCGGGCGCGAGGGGCAAAGCATCAGCCTTGACGGTAGAACGAGGCATTACCCTGACGCGTTGCGAGTTGTGAGGGGAATCCTGGACAAAATGGCGAGTGCTTGGCACCAGCATCCCACTGCGGGCGCAACTTCGTTGCTCTTGGAAACCGTTCTATCTGGATATACCGGCGTCTTGCTCGCCAAGCCGTCGAAGGAGGCAAAGGCGGCGTTAGTCGAGTTTGATGAGTGGCTGCGTGATTACCCCGATTTCTACGCTGCGTCTGCCGCTGAAAGCGGCGCGATCAGCTTGCTAAGGAAAACCAATTTCTTGGCGTATGTGCCATTGAGCCTGCGCGCGCGTTCGAAGGAGAAGAAGAGGCAGTCGCAATGTCGTTAAAGAAGAACTTTCTTTGGAACTCTTCATTTCAGCTGGTGAGAATCATCACGCCTCTTGTCACCACTCCCTATCTGGCCCGTGTTTTGGGCAGCGAGGGCTTGGGCGCCTATTCGTATACATATGCAATCGCGAATTACGCCTGCCTCTTCGTTCTGCTCGGCATCAATCAGTACGGCAACAGGGAGGTCGCGAAGGCTCGACTGAGTCGCGCAGAGCTGTCTCGAACCTTCAGTTCTATTTTTGCCATGCAGGTTCTTTGGGGTGTTGCGGTTACACTTCTATACCTTGGATACGCGCTTTTTTTTGCAGGTGCGAACAGGCTCTACTCCTTAATCTGGCTGCTGTGGGTTGTCGCGGAAATCTTTGATGTCAGCTGGTTCTTCTTTGGCCTCGAAGAGTTCAAGGTCATGACGATTAGAAACCTGCTGGTCCGAGTACTCGTTATACTCTCCATCTTCCTCTTCGTGCGAACGGCGGATGACGTTTGGGTGTACTGCCTCCTGCAGGCGGCGGCATATCTGATCTCGAGCGTCGTTCTGATTCCCATGCTTAAGGAGAGGGTCGACTGGACGCGCCCCTCCTTTCACCAAATTGCCGTTCACGTCAAACCCAACCTTACGCTGTTCGCCCCCGTAATTGCGATTACCCTCTACGTGCAGGCAAACAAACTCATTCTCGGATGGTTTTCCGGAATGAGCGAGGTCGCTTTTTACGATAACGCGGACAAGATATCCATCATCCCGCTCTCGGTCATACAATCCCTCGGCACGGTGATGCTTCCGCGCATGAGCCGGGTGAGGGCCATGGGGAATCCCGAGCAGGCCCGCGGGTACTTCGATGCGACCATCTGGTTTGGCTCCGTGATGGCGTTCGGGTTCGCCTTCGGCATAGTCGCAATCTCTCCCGAGTTCGTGCCCGTGTTCTTTGGCCCCGGCTTTGGGGCGTGCATCGTGTTGATGCCCATGCTGGCTGCCATAATTCCCGCAGTTGCGTGGAGCAATGCTTTAGGGGTTCAATGGCTGCTTCCCGCAGAGCGCGATAAGCAGTACCTGCTATCCGTTGCGGTAGGTGCCTTGGTGAACCTGTCCCTTTGCGTTCTGCTCGTTCCTTCGATGGCATCGATGGGCGCCGCCTTGGCGACCATTTCCGCCGAGTTCGCAGTGACGGGCGTTCAGGCCTTTCTTCTACGAAATGAGCTCCCGCTGGGCACGTATGTCCGCGAGGGCATCCCCTATGCGGTCTGTGGAGCACTCATGCTCCTCGCCGTTCGTCTTGTTGCCGGGATATTGCCTCCCCATGCGATGGGCCTTGTTGTTGAGATTCTCGTTGGTGTTCTCGCATATGGCTTCATGTGCGGAGTCTGGCTAATCGCCCGCCGTGACAAACATATTGGCTTGCTGATTGGAAAGCGAAAGGGATAAGTTTATGGTTGTGGATAAGAAATACGATCTTCTGGTCGTTGGGGCGGGGCTTTTTGGCTCCATCGTCGCTCATGAGGCGAAGAAGGCTGGCAAGCGCGTCATCGTTATCGACCGCCGCGCCCATATCGGCGGCAACTGCTATACGAAGGAGATCGAGGGGATCAACGTTCACCTCTATGGTGCGCATATTTTCCGAACCTCGGATAAGGCGATCTGGCAGTACATGGAGCAGTTCTGCGAATTCAACCACTTCGTGAACTCCCCCATTGCAAACTACAAAGGCGAGCTCTACAACCTGCCTTTCAACATGAATACTTTCCATGCGCTTTGGGGCGTAATCACGCCCCAACAGGCTCAGGATGCAATTGAGAGGACGCGCGTTCCCAAGGACAGCCCATCGAACCTTGAAGAGCATATCCTCAATCTTGCAGGTCGCGATATCTATGAGAAGCTGGTTAAGGGCTACACCGAGAAGCAATGGGGTCAACCGTGCAACGAGTTGCCACCGTCCATCATGCGCCGAATCCCACTTCGCTTCACATATGACAACAATTATTTCCGCGATCCGTACCAGGGCGTGCCCAAGGGCGGCTACACCAAGGTGTTTGAAAATATGCTCGATGGGATAGAGGTGCAGCTCGGGGTCGACTACCTCCTGAATCGTGAAGAGTGGAACGCGGTCGCCGAGACTGTCGTCTATACGGGTGCCATTGATGCGTTCTATGAGTACCAATATGGGGAGCTGGGGTATCGCGGATTGCGTTTTGAGCACGAGCTTCTCGATGAGCAGAACCACCAGGGTGTTGCGGTGGTGAACTACACGGACGCAGAGACGCCGTATACCCGCATGATTGAGCACAAGCATTTCGAGTTCGGCGAGCAGCCGATGACGGTTGTTTCTCGAGAGTACCCGGCAGACTGGAAGAGGGGCGAGGAGCCGTACTACCCGATGGAGGACGCGGATAACCGGGAGCGTTACGCTCGGTATGCGAAACTGGCGGCACGCGAGGAGTCGGTCGTTTTCGGTGGCCGCCTTGGTGAGTACCGCTACTACGACATGCAGGACACGGTTAAGTCTGCGCTTGCAGCCGCTTCCGTTTTGCTTGGCAAGAGAGGCTAGTATGGATTTGAAGAAGTGCATGACTGCAGAGCATCTTCCAAAATTCAAAATAGAAGATATTGCGTTCTATGGGGGTTATGCTCTCTTTCTTGTTTGGAAAATCACCGCATCAAGTGTCCTGGCAATCCCCGAAGGCTCTTTATTGAATACGGCGGTCCACTTCATCTCGCTTGCCATGCTCTCTGTTTCTGTATTTTTTTCCTTTAAGCGCGATGTGGGAATGGCGCCATACGCAATTGCCATCCTTCTCGGGATTGCGGTTAAGGTGTTTGCGGACAGCATGTTGTTCTTTGACTTGTCGATTCTCCTATTGGCTGCTCGCCACAGGAGCTTTCGTTCGATTTGCGTTGCGACGCTTGCAATTTCTGGCTCGACAATTGCCGCGATTGTTGGGTTGTCCCTGTGCGGCGTTGTAGCAAATTATCCTTTTTCGCGTGGGGAAGTTGTTCGCTGGGGACTCGGCTTTCGGTGGACGACATTCCTAAGCCATTATTATCTCAACCTCGTTATGCTTTATATTTTTATTCGCAGGGATAAGACAACGACTGTCGAATTGATCGCCATCGCTCTCATCGATCTCCTGATTTATCTTGCGACGGATTCCAGAAACTCCTTTGTCTTGGTTTTGGTGGTTGTTATCGCGGTGTTCGCGTGGCGGCTGCTCCCGGAACGCTTGTTGCCAAAATTGGATCACCTTAAGAGGCTTGCTACCCAGTACTTGCTTGTTGCACTGGTGGCGGGCTTCTTTATCGCATCGGTGCTGTACAACCCGAGCTCCGCAATGTTCCAAGATGCGAATGATATCCTGTCGAATCGCCTTCAGCAGACGCATGAAAGCATAGAGACATACGGTCTCAAGCCATTTGGCTCGGAGATTGAATGGGCGTCTAAGGGTGTTATTGGCATGGGGATGGACTCTCCTTCATATGAGGAGGGAGACGTCAACTACGTCGATAACTCTTTTATTGAGCTGTTGCTCAATACAGGCTACATTCCGTTTCTGGTCGTGATGGGTTGGCTTCTTGCGGCGGGGTCGTGGGCGGTGAAACATGAAGGATGGCTCGTATGCCTCTACCTGCTTGTCATTGCGGCCCATTCAACAGTTGATCCTCAACTTCTTTTAATTGAATACAATACGTTTCTGTTTTTGATAATGGAGATGGCCGTTAAGCGATTTTGTGCGGGCCGTTCATTGGTTGGTGCTGGGGAATAGCAACCTGGATCGCGGCGGCAATCTCATGCCGCTGGGTTTACGCGCAGCTTGATTTTGCTTGGGAATGGGATGATGTCATGCTGTGGTTGGTGTCTAAAACGTAATCGCTCAGGCACGCGCTGATTCCATGAAACAGGATGCCAGACAACGCATCTTCTAGTATTGTCCAGAAGTGATTCATTTTGCAGCCCAGTTTGATGGCTATAAAGTATGGGGACGTTCATATGATAAGAGAACGGTATGAACAGTTTGATGTCCTAAAATTCTGGGCGATCCTGTGGGTGGTAATCGGGCATTTCGCCGACTATCGATCTTCCAGCGGACTTTTTCAGAGCGTTTTTCTATTCGCGTATTCCTGGCATATGCCGCTGTTCATCTTGCTTGCGGGGTTGTTCGATCGTCCTAGGGATGCATTTCCTGGAGGTAAAGTTGCATCCTACGTTGTCCTTGGATTGCTGTTCAAGCTGGTCGCCTTCTTCGTTGATCTGCTGCTCGGGTATCGCTCGTTCTGGCTTCTTGGCGATGCCGGTGCGCCGTGGTTTATGTTTGCCATAGCGGGATGGATTGCGCTCGCATGGCTGTTCCGTCGCATGCCCTTCTTGCCCGTCTTGGCGGCTTCTCTTGTTTTGTCGCTTGCAGTTGGATATGACAACGGGGTTGGCGACTACCTGTACCTCTCGCGAATCGTGGCACTCTTTCCCATATACTGGGTCGGGTTCAAGCTGTCCTCAGGTGACGTGTTGAAGACGATGCAACGCAGCTGGATTCTTATCGTTTCCGTTTTCCTGCTCGCCGGTTGGGGCGTTGCGTGCCTTGTCGAGGCGGAGGCAATTCAATTCCTGCGCCCAATGTTTACATGGAGAAACCCCTATTCGGTTTTGGAAATGGGAGGGGGTATGTTCTGGCGTGTGGTTGCCTATGCTGTGGCGGGGCTGCTTACCGCCGCGCATCTCGGTGTCTTCCTGAATCTAAAACTTCCTGCGTTCTTTTCTGAGATCGGAAAGCGCACATTATCCGTTTATTTTTGGCACACTCCCGCTATAACAATCCTGGTTGCCAGCGGTTTCTACAACACACTGTTCTACGTGGGTCCTGTTGGCAAACTTGCGCTATTGTTCATCGGGGCCTTGATGTGTTGGTTGTTCTCGCGCGACCTCTTCATGCGCCCGCTGGAGCGGGTGAGGGCGTCGATCGGTGCGACCATTGAGTGCAAAACTCTGTAACTGCGGTGCCTGTTCCTTTATCGAACTCGCTGACACCAGCATTTCCGATATGATCGTTTCGTCTCCACAAGCCTCTCGATTTCAGGAGCGTCGGCAAGCTGGATGTCCGTCGTCACACCAGGCCGCTCATGGTGTTTGGCGCGCAGGCAATCGCGCAGTCGGTGTGTCTCTCGTTCAACAGCACGATGCTTGGCGTGTTGTCGCATGGGAATTACCAGGTGGGGCTGCATCAGCTCGCCGTGAAGATCGAACATGTGCAATGCAGTGCGGTCGGCGCGGTGACGGGGGTTCGTGACCCGGATAGCGCACGACCAAATGGCTGATGACGCTGCGGGGTTTTGCAGGTTGGTGTGCACGGGCTTTGGTTTCACGATGAACATCTGCCTGGCGGTGATGTGCTACCTGCTGGTGTTCGCCGAACCCGTGGTCCTGTTCGTGTCCGACGAGGCGTTTGCCGGCGCGGTGAGCCTCATGTCGTGCGTCAGCTACTTCGTGGCGATGTGCATCCTGTCCCCGCTGGGCCGCGAGAGGCAGATAACAATGTCGAGCATCGCGGCGGACCCGGCGAGCGTGGCGCTCAACCTGCTGTTGGACGGTCCGTTCGGGGCGGTGGACGCGGGCGTTGCGCTTTTGGCCACCGAGGCGACCGTCCCGTGCATCGAGCTCTGGTGCGCCCGCGACGTGCCCTCGTCTTTCGTGTGCCCGCGCGACCTGGCGTGCATGGCGGTGTCCAACGTGATCGCCATAGCGGTATCCGCGGGTTGCGCATGGTTGCTCGCGACCGCGTTCTCCGCCGGTCCCGGAGTGATCGCAATCGCGGGTCTGTTGGTCTACAGCGCCGTGGGCATCTCCGTCGCAGTGGCCCCGCGAGACGACACCGCTCTCATGCTGGTCGGAAAGGTCCGAGCGCTCCTGCGGCGCGGGTAGCCTGGGCTCGGGCATGATAGTGTGCATGCGGTTTGTGTGGTTGGGTGTATTACAAGGGTGATTTGGACATCAACGCTGGGGTGATTGTGAATGGATAGCAAGTTCGAGGTAAAGCTGGATGTGGCATCGACGATTAATAGCCTTGACAATTGGGTTCCCGGGCTCAAGATGATTAATCGCGGATGGGCGGAGAGGCATCTGGACTCGGAGAATATCAAACATATTGCTAAAGTCAGAGACCAGATGATGGAGTTGGGCTTTCCGAAAGAAGCGATTGAGGATTATTGCAGCGCGCTTTTCAGAGAGTTGCTTTGCAAACTGAACCGCGAGACAGTGTATGAGTTTGCGAGGAAGCAGTCGAATGATGGTCTAGACAACCCCGATGTTGGTCTGTCGTGGCGATATCGTTTCGATCAATATGCTGGACAAGAATTTGATGAAGAACTGCAGCTGGCTTGGGCTGCGGTGTTGGCGGGGGAATGCGAAGGGCCCGGCTCTTACTCGTTCAAGACGATGTCAATTCTTGCGGACATGAACGCGCGTGACGCGGAGTCCTTTAAAAAGGTGTGTCAGTGGAGCGCTGGCGGGATGGACCAGTACGGCGTTCGACAGCCAGTGATACCCTTGCTGACCCTCGATGGTGGAAACACAACCTACTGCGGCGGGGAGATAACTTATAGCGAAGTCTCTCGCCTTGCAACGCTGGGCCTAGTTGATGTGGGGACATCCATGCATTTCCCTGAGGCCGCTCGAGTCGTTCTTTGTATTGATGGCGTGAGCTATCAGCTTGCTGGGCGCCGAGGCCCCGTTGAAATCGGCGGGGTGACCTTCACTGAATATGGTGACGAGCTTCAAAAGATGTGCAGCGAGGAGACCGGCAAGGCGGGAGGCCTTCTTGATTACGCAAGGAGTATCCTTGCCAGGCAGGGAATCGCCTTAGAAGAGATGACTATCAATAAGATCCTTGCAGGGCGTTTTGATGGGGGCGGACAGCAAGCTGTTGCTATGGAGTGTGTTGAGGCAATTCAGGTAGAAGAGATCGACGATCTGTTCTCGGAGTAATGGCAAACGGAAGAAACTGTTCGGCGATAAACAGTGGCTCCCGCGAGAGGTCGCTCGTGATTGCGAGCTGACCGAAGTCGTGTCGAGCATCGCGGCAGCGCTCGATGGTCGCCGTCGCGAATCGCTCCCCAGCCGCAGTGGGCATTTGATTCGAATCCATTCACATCTACTCATATGATGATTAGAATGATTAGATGTGAGTAGATGTGAATAGAAGGATGGGAATATGGACGTTCGGGAAGGGGAGACCGTAGAGTTCAAGCGCGAAATGGGCTCGGGTGCCGCGAGCGTGCCTGCAAGCGATTCCGCTATCATCCGCATGATTCGAGAATGCGACGGAGACGCGTTAGAAGCCCGCCTCTCGATGAACCAGGACCTCACGTTCCGTTATGCGCAAGCGGAGTTCGAAAGGAAGGGGCTTCCGCTCGGGCCCGGCGAGATGCGGACGCTGGGCATACTCAATCCGGCCGGCGTCTTCACAAATCTAGGGCTCCTGCTGTCGGACCAATGTCCTCCGACGATGAAGGCCGCCGCGTTTTCAGACGACAGCCGGAGCGTGTTCACCGAACGCCGCGAGTACGCGGGCTCGATCCTCAAGCAGCTCGCCGACGCCTATGCGTTCCTCCAGGCCCATAACCGCTATCGAACCGAGTTCTCGGGCCTTGAGCGGATTGATTGGTATGATTACCCCGCAGTTGCGCTTCGGGAGGCTCTTGTGAATTCGGTCGCGCATCGCGAGTACGCGCTATCAGGTCCCACACTCGTTTCTGTTGTGCCCTCCGCGGTGGAGATCGTATCGCTTGGGGGGTTGCCGATGGGTATCGAATACGAAGACCTCTCCGCTCGGATCTCCATGCCGCGCAACCGTGCGCTCGCCAACGTGCTGTTCCGCTTGGAGCTTATTGAGGCGTACGGGACCGGTATTGGCAGGATGCGGGAAAGCTATGAGGGAGAGGGGCTGTCTCCGGAAATAACGGTGACGGCGAATACGTTTTCCATTGCGCTGCCGAACAGGAATGCGCAGGATGTGAAGGTCGCTGAGGCTGCTGGGTCGTTGTCGGAGGCGGCGATGTGCGCGCTTGCCGACGGCGCTCGGACCCGAGCGGAGGTTCAAGCCAGCCTCGGGGTCTCCCAGTCGACGGCGGGTCGGATCCTGGCCGACCTCGTGAGCAACGGTCGCGTCACGAGGATCGGATCGGGCAGGGGGACTCGGTATCGTCTGCCATAGTCCCGGCGCTGGGCTCCGGCGTCCGGTGGGTGACGCGCGTCGCTTCGGCTGGCGAGCGCTTTGCGGCATCGGGAGGGCGGGTCTCAGCTGAAATGGGCGTGGAAAGAAAACCGGGTTTCTTTCAGATAAGTCGAAGTAAAGCCCTTTAAAGGAAAAAATTCGTTGTTTCTTTCATTTAGGGGTGTTGCAAGGTGCCAGACGTGTGGTGGCGAGCAATCTGTTCCGATGCGCGCGGCGCACTGCCCCTCATGCCCATTCCGTTCAGTTTCCGCGTTCGGCATAAAACCGTAGGAAAATGATGGCAATTGGAAGGGGGTCAACATGCCCAACGACGATTACCCGTTTGGCTATGGAAACGCGCCGGCTGATGACTATCTGCCCGCTTCGCCGGGGAGCACCGCCCCGCAGCCTCGTATCGTGCGGGATGCCCCAACGGTGCAGATGCGCCGCCCCGCCACCCCGCAACAGAATCCCCCCACGGAGCCTGTGGCGTATCCACAGCGCGGGCAGCAGCCGTACACGTTTTCCGTATCGCCGTACGACCCCGATACCTACGACCCCTCACCGGCAAAACCCGATCGCCAGGCTCGTCAATCATTCCGACGGGAAGCATCTCAGCAGCCTGCGACCGTGCAGCCTCGTCGTGGTGCATCCGCGCTCCGTTGGATTGCGCGTCTTCTTTGCCTAGGCCTTCTCGTCTTCGGCGCGATGACCATCTACTATCTCACGGAGCAATCGGCATCAGATAGCCTGGCGCTGTCATCGGAGGCCGGTTCGTTTGCCGAATACGGTGCCTATCTAGTTCAATCCGGCCAGCTTCCCACCTTCGAGGAGAATCCGCTCAAATGGACGGCCGCCCACATCCTGTTGCTCTCGGTTAAGTTCTCCAATCACGGCCTCTCCGTCCGGCAGCAAGCGCACGTGGTGGAATTCGCGCTGATGGGCAGCGTTGTTGCGCTCAACGTGCTGGCGTGGATGTCGGGCTGGGCCCATCGTCGTAGCCCGCGCGGACACATCCGCATCTGGCGGACGTGGCTCATGTACGTTCTTGGCGTGATGGCTTGCGCGGCCGTTTCCTTTGCAGATCAGTACCACAAGCTATTTGTGCCCGCGAGACACTTCGACAAGCTCGATTTGCTTCTCGACGCATCCGGCTACATACCAGCTATTACCTGCGTGTTCATTGCTTGGAGTGTGGGCTCGGCCATCTATCGTCTCATCTTTCAAAAGTAATTTGAAAAAAGTTGTTGACGAGGCTTCCCCCTGTGGGCTATATTAATCCCCGCGTTGGACCTGTAGCTCAGTTGGTCAGAGCGTCCGGCTGATAACCGGGAGGTCACAAGTTCGAACCTTGTCAGGTCCACCACTTCTTTCGCAATAAACACAGATCGGAAGAG
>ERZ773155.2166-NODE-2166-length-15402-cov-11.236528_pt1 | contig 15402 bp, 13 predicted proteins | sample MGYA00511262_ERZ773155 | MGnify/ENA primary metagenome ERZ773155 (study PRJEB29015, sample SAMEA2737828) | human gut metagenome | biome: human gut; feature: human-associated habitat; material: faeces | place: China | collected 2012 ... | reverse complement strand
CTCCCCCTCTGAAATCTTTTCCAATTTGCTGTTGCACTTGACTTGACAAGTTGCCGTCAGAAAAAGGAGGTGTTTTTGCGGGCATATTTTGAAGCAATCGCAAAACAGAGAAATTCTTCTCCCTTATCCGCACACCGTTCACAAAATAGCGGCTCACGGAACTGTGCATACGCTGCGCTATCTCGCGCAGATACAGCCCAGATGATGAAAAGCCCCGCATTTCCGCGAAGTCGAATATTCCGACGCTGACCAACGATACACGGGGAATCATTTTTATCATAAAACAGCCGTTTGAACAATTCTATCATTCAACACAGCCGGTGCGCTCCCCAGCGCAGCCGGTTCTTTTTATGACGTAACCGAAAATCATGCTTTAACGCCCAAGCGACAAAAATGGAGGAACTTTTATGAAAGCAAGCATCCGAAACGAAATCAAGGTGCAGATCATCCGCGCTGGGTACACCATGCAGGAAGTCGTTGACCAGCTGCACGATGAGTATGGATGGAGCGACAGCGTATCCAATCTTTCCGGCAAATTGCAGCGGGGTTCACTGCGGTATCGGGAAGCCGTGGAGCTGGCCGATGTGTTGGGCTATGATCTGGTCTGGCAGAAACGGAGGTAAGCGCATGACAGATGCGGAAAAGAAACTGTTGCAGGCAAAGCGCCGCATGGAGGAAGCCCAGGCGCGGGACCGGGTGAAGGAGCGCAAGGCCCGGACACGGCGGCTGATCCAGGAAGGTGCGATTTTGGAAAAGGCGATGCCAGAGGTGCGGGCGATGGAGTTGTCCGACCTTGAAACCTATCTCTTGCAGAAGCGGTAACGATCCTATTTTATACGCGGAATGGCCTCCGGGAAACCGGGGGCCTTTCCTTTTTTGTCCCGTAAGGGCGCACTTACTCACCACCCGCAAGCGGGCGGTGGTATGGCCTTCGGCCACCGTGCGCTCTCCGAGGGGGATTGCGGCTCCTGCGGGAGCCGCTGGACGATGCCACAGCCCGGCCGGCGCTGCTGTCATCGTCCATGCAGCCGGCCCTGTGATGGGGTGGCAAGATGCCATCTCACACAGCCGCCGTCTGCCTGCGCAAACCTGCCACCGGCCGCTTTGCCGCAGGGATGGGCGCGTCCCTGGGCTGGGGCGCGCCCATTTTCTTTTTGTAAAAAGAAACAAAAACAAGCCTGTGCGCAGGCGGAAAGGAGAACGAATGGCGATCTATCATCTGGAGGCGAAGATGGTCAGCCGGGGCGCGGGGCGCTCCGCTGTGGCCGCTTCCGCCTACCTGAGCTGTTCCCGGATGCTCAACGAGTATGATGGGGTGCAGCACGACTACACACGAAAGCAGGGGCTTGTCTGGCAGGCGGTGTTTCTGCCGGACATGGCCCCGGTGGAATGGCAGGACCGGGAGAAGCTCTGGAACGCCGTGGAGGAGACAGAGAAAACGAAGGACAGCCGCCTGGCGCGGGAGTTCGTCGCCGCGCTGCCCATCGAGCTGTCACGCCAGCAGCAGATTGCACTCCTGCAAAAGTTTGTCCGGGAGCAGTTCGTGGCGGAGGGGATGTGCGCCGACGTTGCCGTCCACGACACCGACGGCCACAATCCCCATGCCCACATCCTGCTGACGGTACGCCCGTTGACGGAGACGGGCGCGTGGCAGTACAAGACAGAGAAAGAGTATCTCTGTGTGAAGGGCGGCGAGGAACGGGGCTTCACCGCCGCTGAGTTTAAGTCGGCGCAGGCCGAGGGCTGGGAGAAGCAGTACCAGTATAAGGTGGACAAAAAGAAAGTCTACATGGCCCCGTCCCAGGCCGAGAAGTGCGGATACGAACGGGTCAGCAAGTATCCGAAAAGTACAAAGTATGGGAGGCAGAATCCCATCTCTGCGCGATGGAACAGCGAGGAACATCTGCTTGTTTGGCGGGAGGCGTGGGCCACAGCGGCGAACCGCTGCCTGGAGCTGGCCGGTCATGCGGAGCGCATCGACCACCGCAGCCATGCGGCGCGGGGGCTGGAGGAACGGCCCACCGTCCACGAGGGCGTGGCGGCTCAGGCGCTGGAGCGGCGCGGCATCCTCTCCGACCGCTGCGAGCTGAACCGGCAAATCAAGGCGGACAACGCCCTGCTGCGGGAGCTGAAAGCGGAGCTTAAAAAGCTGTCCGATTTGGTTGTCCACACCGTGTCCGCCGTGGCGGAGCGGCTGGAGAAGCTGCGCGGCAGGGTGTTGATTTTCTGCTATCAGCTCTCCCACATCCGTGCGGGTCGGGAGCGGTATCAGGATGCCCTCCATGTGTATCGCCCACAGATGGCGCGGTACAACGGGCTGGTGCGGCAGATCAAGGACAAGAGCAGAGAGCGCAAAGCCCTGCTGGCTGAGAAGAAGGCCCTGCCTGCCCGGAAGATTTTCAAGCATAAGGAGCTGGCGGCCAGGATTGCGGAGCTGACCGAGGATTTGGAGGAACTGCGCTCCGAGAAGGCGCTGCTGTTGCAGCAGTTTGAGTACGCCGAGGACGCCGGGGCTGAAACCTTCCGCAAAGACATCGCCGCACTGGAATCCAACCTGGAAAAATTGGACGAGCAGGAGCAGAAATATTCCGCCGCACTGGATGCCGCACTGCATGAATACGCCGAGGTAAAATCGCAGGCCGCTGGCCTCGACCCGGTGGAATTGTACGAAGCCCGGCAGGCCATCAGGCTCGGACAGGAAGCGGCCGCCAATGAAAAGCTGGAGCAGGTGTTTGGCAGTAAATATTCGTTGCTGCGGTGGATGGACGCCAAACAGGCGCAGATACGGCTGACCAATGATTCCTTGGAGGAATATGCCGCACGCCAGCAGGCAAAGCAGAAGTATAAATCTATCTCACAGCCTGTCCGCAAACGGAATCACGAACAGGAGCGGTAACGCGAAAGGCGACAAGACAACTATGCCCCCGGTGCAGTCACCGGTCACATGGAAAAGTTATGTATAGGGCAAGTTGTTAAGAATAAACCGACCGGCGGGCGACGCTCATGGTTGGGAGCCGCCTGTCAGTCGTTCTGCTTTATTCCTTACCCGACAGCCGCCACCGGGCGCTCTCCCTCTGGAGCTCCACCATGCGGCGGTAGAGGCCGCCCTGCTCCATCAGCTCTGCCGGGGTGCCCTGCTGGGCCACATGGCCGTCCTCCAAAACCACGATGTGGTCGGCTCCCGCCACGGTGCGCATCCGATGGGCGATGACCAGCACAGTCTTGCCCTGAAGCAGGCGGGAGAGAGCGGTCTGGACGGCGCTTTCGTTCTCCACATCCAGGCTGGCAGTGGCCTCGTCCAGCAACACCACCGGCGCGTACTTTAGAAGTGCCCGGGCAATGGAGATCCGCTGCCGCTCCCCGCCGGAGAGGGTGGAACCGTTCTCCCCGATCACCGTCTGATAGCCTTGGGGCAGCTTGCGAATGAACTCGTCGCACTGGGCGGCCTTGGCGGCTTCCAGCACCTCCTCGTCGGTGGCGCCCCGGCGGCCCAGGCGGATGTTCTCCATTACTGTATCCCGGAACAACACCACGTCCTGGAACACCATGGAGTAGAAACGCAGGAGGGTCTCCGGGTCCACCGTGGATACGTCCGTTCCGCCCAGGGACACCTTCCCGCCGGTGACATCCCAGAATCGGGCGGCCAGCTTACAGGCGGTAGATTTCCCGCCCCCGGAGGGGCCGATGAGGGCTGTGACCTCTCCCTGGCGGGCGGTGAAGCTCACATCCTCCAGTACCCCGGCGCCCTCCCGGTAGGCAAAGGAGACATGGTCAAAGGTGATGTCGTAGCGGTCGGGGCGGAAGTCCTCTGTTCCGGTCTGGACCGGCTGTTCCAAAATGGAGCGCATCCGTTCTATTTGCAGCTTGGTGTTGAAGGTGGCGGCGATGTTCTGGAGCACCACCCCCAGGGGATCGTACAGCCGGGCGGCTGCAAAGAGGAAGCCCAGGAAATAGAGGAAGGAGAGTTCCCCGGCCAACAGCAGTGCCCCGCCGGTGAGCACTGTGGTGGCAAGTCCCAGCCGCAGAAAAGCCTGGGCGGAGCACACGAACACACCGGTGGCCAGCTCGGACCGGATGGAACTGCCTTCCATGGCGGCCAGCTTTGCTTCCAGGTCGCCAAGATACCGCTCCTGCCGGTGGCAGGCCTTGATGTCCCGGATGGTCTCCAGCCCCTCCTGGATGCAGTCGGCCACCGCCCGCTTGTTCAGGATGTTTTTCGTTCCGAAAGCGTCCTGGATCTTCTTACTTCCCGCCGTCAGCGCCACCGCCACGGGCACCACCCACAGCACCGCCAGGGCCATGCGCCAGTCGCAGGCAAACATACACACCCCGATCACCAGCGTGGAGCCGATGGAGGCAAACAGCTGGGGCACATAGTGGGAGAACATCTGATCCAGACTGGAGCAGTCGGCGATCATGGTGGAGGTCAAGTCGCTGAGGTCCCGGTTCCCGAAAAAGGACAGGGGGAGCCTGCGCAGCGTCTCTGCCAGGCTCACCCGGCGGTTGGCACTCTCCCGGTAGGTGGCGATGTAGAGGGAGGCGTACTGGAACCAGTGAAGGACGAACAGTAGAACCAGCACCGCCAGGGCGAAGCCCACATAGATCCAGAACCCGTCCATGGGGCTGCTGCCGTCCTCCAGACAGCCAAGCAGGTGTTGAACTGTAAACAGGACTGCCCCGATGGGGAACATAAGAGCCAGATTGCACACGAAGCACCAAATCACGGCCTTCACCAGGTCTTTGGCTCCCTTCTCGCTGAGGGCGAAGACGTGTTGTAATTTCTTTATCATACTGCTGCCTCCTTTCCGACCTTCCATTGGGCGCTGCGCTGATAGTCCGCCCACATGGCGGCGTAGACGCCGTTTTTCTCCAATAGAGCGCTGTGGCTGCCCTGTTCCACGATCTTTCCTTCGTTTAAGACGATGATGCTATCCGCGTTCTGCACCGTGGACAGCCGGTGGGCGATCATCAGCACCGTTTTGTTCCGGGTCAGCGTCTCAAAGGCCTTTTGGATCTGATGCTCGTTCTCCGGGTCGGCAAAGGCGGTGGCCTCGTCCAGCACCACGATAGGGGCGTCCTTCAAAATGGCCCGGGCCAGGGCGATGCGCTGCTGTTCCCCACCGGAGAGGTAAACGCCCCTGGCGCCCACCACCGTGTCCAGCCCCTGGGGCAGCTTTTCCAGGATGTCATCGCACTGGGCGGCATGGGCGGCGGCAAGCACCTCCTCCCGGGAGGCATCCGGCCGGGCAGCCCGGATATTTTCCAGCAAGCTCTCCTTGAACAGCCGGGTATCCTGGAACACAAAGGCCACCTGCCCCATGAGGGCGGCGCTGTCCAGTTCCCGCACGTCCGCGCCGCCTACGGTGACGCTGCCGCTGTCCACATCCCAGAACCGGGGGATCAGGCTGGCGGCGGTGGTTTTGCCCCCGCCGGAGGGGCCCACCAGGGCTGCCACTTCACCGGGCTGTACAGAAAAGCTCACATCCTCCAGCGCGGGCCGGTCCGCGCCGGGGTAGGTGAAGGTCACATGGTCAAAGACCACGGCGTCGTCAGCCAGCCTCTTTTGGACCTTCGGCTCCTCCATGGGCTGCTGGCTCAGGATCTCGTTCAGACGGCCGATGGCCTCGTCGGCCTCCATCACCGCCTCGCTCATATACATGATGCGGTTGATCATCTGGCCGCAGGCGGGGGCGAACAGGGCATAGAAGATAAAATTCACCAGCGCGGTTCGCACATCCCCACCGGAGGCGATGAGCAGCGCTGCCGGGATCAGCAGGGCGAAGGCCCCGTTGATGAAGGTGAGGAAGCAGGTCTGGCCTGTCCGGCAGCTCATGGCGTACTGGCTGGCCAGGTTGCTGTAATCCCGAATGGCAGCGTAGAAGGCCTTGAAGGAGTAGACCGTCTGCTGGAACATCTTTACCACCGGAATGCCCCGGACATACTCCACCGCCTCGCCGCTCATGCGCTCGATCTCCTTTTGATAGCGGTGGAAGAAGCCGGCATTCTTGCCGCCCATCATCAGGCACATGGACAGCAAAGCCAGCACCATGGTGAGCAGGCACAGAAGGCCCATCCGCCAGTCAAAAAGGAACAGCACGACGATGGCAGCGATGGGCGTCACCGCCGTGGCGGCCAGGTCGGGGAGTTTGTGGGCCAGCAGGTCCTCGGTGAGCCCGGCGTTGTCGTCAATGAGTTTGCGCAGCCGCCCCGACTGGTTCCCGGTAAAAAAGCCCAGGGGGAGTTTCAGCACATGGGTCATGGCGGCGCGCCGGATGTTCCGGGCGGTGCGGAAGGCCGCGATATGGGTGGACATGAGGGCGGCAAAGTACAGCAGGATACTGCCAACGGCAGTCCACACCGCCATCCAGCCAAAACGGCCCAGGCCGCCGGCCCCGTCCAGGCTGGGCCAGGCGGCCAGTATGCTCCTGGCCACCAGCCAGACGCACAGGTAGGGCGCCAGCCCCAGTACCGCCGACAGGGCGGACAGGACACAGCCAAGGATCGTCAGGTTCTTGTGCCCGCCCGCATAGCTCAGGATGCGGGTAAGGCTGCTTTGTTTCTTTTGCTTCAAAGAGATCCCTCCTTATTCAGTCAAAATAGTTAGCTTTAGCTAACCTTTATCCAAAAAAGACAGGGGTCAAGCCCCCATCAATTTCAGCCATCCGGCGGTGTAGAAGTCCCGCAACTGATCCACATCCCGCAGAGCCTGCTCCCGGGGCATATCATGGACCACGATCTCGAAGATGCCACCCATCATCCCGCTGGCGATGATGTGGCACAGGGATTTGTCCAGCGTGGGAATGTCCTTCCCTAGGTGGCGGAGCACCTCCATGTACTGGAGGGTGTACTCCACCTCCACCTCCACCATGTTGTGGACGAAGTGCTCGTAGCTGGTACCCTCTGCGCGGGTGAGGAGCAGCTTTACCGGCTCCCGGTGCTGGCAGATATAGTCCACCATCCAGTGAACGCAGTGGGAGGACTCCACCCCCATGTGGTCCGGCTGCTGCTCCTCGGGCAGTTCGGCAAAGGAGGTCTGGGCCTCCATGAACTTGCCCATCAAAGCCTTGGCGTGGGGCTCCACAATGGAGGCGAACAGAGCCTCCTTGCTGGAGAAATAGCCGTAGAACGCCCCAGTGGTCACCCCGGCGTTCTTCACGATCTGCCGCAGGGAGGCCCCCAGAAAGCCCTTGTCCAGAAACTCTGTCAAAGCGGCCTCCTGGATCTTCTCCAGGGTGGCGGTCAATTTTTCATCCATGGAAGGTTCTCCTTATAACAGCGTTATATAACATTGTTATAATATAGCTGATGTTGCAATTTGTCAAGAGGGAAATGAAAAAGCCCGGCGCGGCACCGGGCTTCATACTCAAAGCCTTTTTTCTGGTTTTAACACTGGCAGGGCAGTCATACTGTGGAGGCTTACGCCAAGAGTGGACAGGTTATGGAGCATGGCGGAAGTGGTGGGAGGCAGGATGCCTGCCACACCAAGGCCGATCAGCGCCCCGTTGAAGCCGATGACAAAGCGGTAGTTGTTCTGGATGCGGTGCATCAGGGCCATGGCCAGCTGCCGCAGCCGCACCAGTTCCCACAGGCTGTCGGCAGCGATGGTGATGTCGGCGATCTCCCGGGCGATGGCCGCCCCGTCACTGATGGCGATGCCGGCGTCCGCCTCAGAGAGGGCCGGAGAGTCGTTGATGCCATCCCCCACCATCAGTACGGTGTGCCCCTCCCGCCGCATAGCAGCCACATACTCTGCCTTATCCGCCGGGAGAACTCCGGCCCGGAAGTCATCTACCCCCAGTTGCTCCGCAATGGAAGCGGCGGTACGGGGGCTGTCCCCGGTCAGCATCACCAGTTTTTTTACGCCCAGATTTCTTAGGGCAGATAGGACCTCCCGCGCCTCCTCTCGCAGAGGATCGGAGATGCAGATTACAGCGGAGAGCACCCCATCGATGGCAAGATAGAGCTGGGAATACTCCGGGGGCAGTGCATCGAACTTGGCCTGTTCGCCCTCCGGGATGATCACCTTTTCATCCTCAAAGATGAAGTGGGCGCTGCCGATGCGCACCTGCTCCCCATCCACCGAGCTGACGATGCCGTGGGCCACCAGGTATTCCACCTTGGCGTGGCGCTCCTCGTGGTTTAGCCCCCGGCGGCGGGCTTCCTCCACCACGGCGTTGGCCATAGAGTGGGGGAAGTGCTCCTCCAGGCAGGCGGCAAGGCGCAGCATCTCCGTCTCATCCTTGCCGTGGAAGGGGATGACCTTGGCCACCCGGGGGCAGGCGTGAGTGAGGGTGCCGGTCTTGTCAAAGACGATGGTGTCCGCTTTGGCCACGGCTTCCAGGAACTTGCCGCCTTTGACGGTGATATGCTCCCGTCCCGCCTCCCGCATGGCGGAGAGCACAGCCAGGGGCATGGCCAGCTTCAGGGCGCAGGAGAAGTCCACCATCAGCACCGACAGGGCCCGGGTCACGTTTCGGGTGAGGGCCAGACTCAGCAGGCTCCCGGCGAAGGTGTAGGGAACCAGCTTATCCGCCAGACTGGACGCCTTCGCCTCGGCGGCGGACTTCATCTGCTCTGACCGCTGGATCATCTCCACGATCTGGTCGTAGCGGCCCTGGCCGGAGGCCTGTTTCACCTCCAGGACGCACTCGCCCTCCTCCACCACGGTGCCGGCGTAGACTGCGCCGCCGGGCCGCTTGGCCACGGGGACGGATTCGCCGGTGAGGGATGCCTGGTTGACAGTGACCTCACCTTCCGCTACCACGCTGTCCAGGGGGATGACGCCCCCCGCCCGGACCACCACCCGGTCGCCGGGCTGAACCTGGCCGATGGGGGTGAGTACTTCGCCGGCCTCAGTTTTCAGCCACACCCGGTCCACATGGAGGGAGAGACTTTCCGCCAGGTCGGCCACAGACTTCTTCCGCGTCCAGTCCTCCAACAGCTCGCCAATCTCCAGCAGGAACATCACCATGCCGGCGGTGCCGAAGTCCCGGCGGCCCACGGAGATGCCGATGGACAGGGCATCCAGCAGTTCCACCTTGATTTTTCGCCGCCCCAAGCATCGGAGCCCTTTGTGGAGGAAGGGGACCATGTGCCAGACTACCCGGGCGATCCGCAGCGGGGCGGGCAGGAACAAGGCGGCGGCCCCCTTCATCAGCACCTTGCCCACCAGCTTCTCCTGAAATTCCCGGTTCAGCTCCCGGGTGCTGTGACCGGGCAGGGTGACGGACGATTCCGCACCGGCCCAAGTGAAACCGCCGAGGGCGGCCAGTACCGTCTCCCGCCCCCCTGTGTAGGTCACAATAACGCAGCCGGTGCGCTCATGAACCACAGCCTCTTTCGTCCAAGGCTGGGTCTTCAGCCAGGTCTCCAGCAGGTCAGCCTGCCGGAGGGTCATAGTTTTCTGCCGCAGCCGCAGGCGCATCCGGCCCCGGCTCTCATGTACGATTGTCGCTCGCATCAAAAATCTCTCCTTATGGAAAAAGGGAGCCGATTCCCGGCTCCCTTCCGCAATTTTTTAAGCCTCCTGGCCTTCTACCTGAGCCTCGGCTTCTTTAGCGGCCCGGGCCTCGTTGATGTCCTTGGCGGCGGCCAGAATGTCGGCGACGTTCTCCTGAACGGATGTAACGGTCTCCATTACGCTGTCCTTCATCCGCAGGCCAGCGGCAGTGATGTGGGTATAGGCCTTCTTGGCGTCCTTGCTGGCAAGCAGCTTCACGCCGGCGGAGCCGAACAGAGCGCCGCCCACGAAGCAGGCCAGTTTGACATAGTGCTTCATCATGAGAGATTCTTCCTTTCTGCTATGTACTTATTTGCGCTTGTAGCCCGTGATCATCACCATGACCATGCAGATCACGGCACCCCAGGCCCAGAAGCGATGTTGTTTCATTCCAATTTCCTCCTGTCCGGAAACAAACTCGTCCCTTCGCATATTAAGATATTATAGCAGAGGAAGAACTCCTTGTATCACCAAATCGGACAAGGTTATGCCGGTCCGGACATTTTTCGATACTTGGCCGGTGTCATACCGTACTGCCGGTGAAAGGCGGCGGAGAACTGGCTGGCGCTGCCATATCCTACCGATTGGGCTACCCCCAGCACGCTGAGGGAGGAGTCCCGCAGCAGCTCCGCCGCCCGTTCCATCCGCCGCTGGCGCAGCCAAGTGTGAACAGGGAGACCGTACAGGCGGCGGAAGCCCTCCTTGAATGTGGTGGTGGAGAGACAGGCCCGGCGGCTCAGGAACGGAATGGTCAGGGGCTCGTCCAAGTGCTCCTCCATATACCGGCGGATCTCAGCCAACCTCCGCGCCGTCTCACGTTCCAACGCCAGAGTTGCGTCCTCCTGTTCTTTCGGATTGCAGAGCAGATAGAGCAGCTCCACCGATTTCCACACGCACCAGCGCGCACGCTCACTCTGGGGGAGACAGCCCAGGTTGGCAAAGGCCGCCCGGCTCCAGTCGGTTGGCCCCTCCACGGCACAGCCGCCCCGGCTGGCCATCCAGTGCCGCACCCGCCCTGTGTCCAAGGTCAGGCCGCCCAGCAGATCGCAGATGGTTTGCAGGCTCTCCCGGGCACCCCGGGCATCCACCGCCACCAGAATGCCCGCCAGAGGGGCGTCCACGCTGGCTCCAGACAAATCGGAGAGGTCAGTGAGGAGGAGTACCTGCCGAACGGATGCCGTCAGTATTGTGTTGTCCCTCCGAGTCAGGGTAATTGACCCGGCCAGGCAGAACAGGGCCTCGAAGTGGAGGGGCTCCAACCGGAGGGGCAAGGAAACCGGCTCATCGTGCAGGGAGAACAAACAGGCCCGAGCGCCGGGCATCACCTGTGCCCAGTCCCCCCGGCCCTCCAGAAATTCCGCCAGCATTCGTCCGCCTCCTCTCCATGCCTCGCCGCTTACCGGCCGAACAGCCCCTTCTTTTCCCAGGGCTCCTTCCGGATCTCCCCTACCTCATAGCCGGTGGCGGAAATGGCCGCCCGCAGGGCATCCTCGTCCAGTTCCGTCTCCGCGATCACCGTGGTCTCCTTTTTGTTCCGGGATGAGCTGACCTTCTTCACCGGAAACGCCTTCCGCACCGCGTCGTTCACATGGCTTTCACACATGCCGCACATCATTCCGTTGACCTGAACTGTGTATTTCCACATTGTATGTCCCTCCTGTCTGTCTAAAAAAGTTAGAGAAAGCTAACTCACGAATATAAAAAAGCGCAACTATTCTGGCTGTCCTGCTCAACCCAGCGCCACGTCCAATGCCATCATCAAAGTGAAGCCCAGGGCGAAGGCCAGCGTCCCCACATTGGAGTGCTCCCCCTGGGACATCTCCGGGATCAGCTCCTCCACCACTACATAGAGCATAGCGCCGGCGGCAAAGCTCAGCAGATAGGGCAGGGCCGGGACCACCAGCCCGGCGGCCAGGATGGTCAGCAGCGCCCCCACCGGCTCCACCACACCGGAGAGCACGCCTCCGGCAAAAGCTTTGGCCTTGCCCATCCCCTCCGAGCGCAGGGGCATGGAGATGATGGCTCCCTCGGGGAAGTTCTGGATGGCGATGCCCAAGGATAAGGCCAGGGCGGCCATCATGGTGATCTGTCCCTCCCCGGACAGAAGGCCCGCATAGACCACTCCCACCGCCATTCCCTCGGGGATGTTGTGGAGGGTGACCGCCAGCACCATCATGGTGGAGCGTTGCAGTTGGGTGCGGGGGCCCTCCGCCTGCTGGCTTCGCTGGTGGAGGTGGGGGATCAGATGATCCAGTCCCAAAAGAAATAGGATACCAGCCCAAAAGCCGGTGACCGCCGGCAGGAATGCCCATCCTCCCACCCCGGCGGACTGCTCCATGGCGGGGATCAGAAGGCTCCAGATGGACGCAGCAACCATAACGCCGGAGGCAAAACCGGTCAGTCCGCGCTGCACCCGATCCCCCAGACCCTTTTTCAAGAAGAATACACAGGCAGCGCCCAGGGCGGTACCGAAAAATGGGGTGAGTAGGCTCCAAAATATCATTGCCCCATTCTTGTATCCCTCCTGTCCTTCGTCCGCCGGAGCAATTTTAATTCCCACTAATACAGGTAAATTATCTATCCGATAGTTAGTATATGCTAACTACGATGTTTTGTCAAGAATTGTTCGGTATGCACTTACTGTCTACCGTCTGAACATATAGAGAGCGGATAGTTCACACACTCAAAAAAGATATAATTGGGGTAATCTCCCCTTGACAAACCGCTTTCCTCTAGATGATCTGGTTGCTTCTGTCCTTGAGCACGACGTCGTGGCTGCCGCCCTCGACGATGGAGACCGAGGAAACCAGGGTCAGCTTGGCCTTCTCCTGCAGCTCCGGAATGGTCAGGGCGCCGCAGTTGCACATGGTGGAACGGACCTTGCTCAGCGACAGGCTGACGTTGTCCTTGAGCGAACCGGCGTACGGTACATAGGAGTCGACGCCTTCCTCAAAGGAGAGCTTCTTGTCGCCGCCCAGGTCGTATCTCTGCCAGTTTCTGGCGCGGGCAGAACCTTCGCCCCAGTACTCCTTCATGTAGTTGCCGTTGATGTTGACCTTGTTGGTCGGGCTCTCATCAAAGCGGGCGAAGTAACGGCCCAGCATGATGAAGTCGGAGCCCATCGCCAGCGCCAGGGTCATGTGGTAGTCCTGCACAATGCCGCCGTCCGAGCAGATCGGGACATAGATGCCGGTCTCTTTATAGTACTCGTCGCGGGCCTTGGCCACCTCGATGACAGCGGTTGCCTGGCCGCGGCCGATACCCTTCTGCTCACGGGTGATGCAGATCGAGCCGCCGCCGATGCCGACCTTGACAAAGTCCGCTCCCGCTTTGGCCAGGAAGAGGAAGCCCTCGCGGTCAACCACGTTGCCTGCGCCGACCTTGACGGTGTCACCGTATTTGGCGCGGATGAAGTCGAGGGTTCTCTTCTGCCACTCGCTGAAGCCCTCGGAGGAGTCGATGCACAGCACGTCTGCGCCGGCCTCGATCAGGGCCGGAACGCGCTCCTCATAGTCGCGGGTGTTGATGCCTGCGCCGACCACATAGCGTTTGTGCTGGTCGAGCAGCTCGTTGGTGTTCTCCTTGTGGGAGGAATAGTCCTTGCGGAATACGAAGTATTTGAGTCTCTGATCCTTATCCACCAGCGGCAGGGAGTTGAGCTTGTGCTCCCAGATGATGTCGTTTGCTTCCTTGAGCGAGGTGTTGGCGTCCGCGGTGATCAGATTTTCAAACTTGGTCATGAATTCAGAGACCGGAGTGTCCAGCTCCATGCGGCTGACGCGGTAGTCGCGGCTGGTGACGATGCCGACCAGCTTGCCGTTGGCGGTGCCGTCCTCGGTGACTGCGACGGTGGAATGTCCGGTCTTATCCTTGAGCTCGAGGATATCCTTGAGGGTCTTGTCCGGGCTGACATTGGAATCGCTGGTGACAAAGCCCGCCTTGTAGCTCTTGACTCTGGCCACCATTGCAGCCTCATCCTCAATCGACTGGGAACCATAAATAAAGGAGATGCCGCCCTCTTTTGCCAGCGCAATCGCCATCTTGTCGTCCGAAACCGACTGCATGATTGCGGAAACCAGCGGGATATTCAGCGACAGGGGGCATTCTTCCTGTCCCTTTTTGAATTTGACCAGTGGGGTCTTCAGGCTGACATTTGCCGGGATGCACTCGGCGGAAGAATAGCCTGGGACCAGCAGGTACTCGCCAAAAGTGTGGGACGGTTCATTAAAATAAAACGCCATAAACTCAACTCTCCTTACTTCATCATCTTGGCCTGTGGATTAAAAAAAGTTGTATTTCTAATAATCATACTATAAGCCGTCGACAAATTCAACCTCTATTTTGACAAAACTTCGTTTCTCCTGCACCAGCCCTTTTTGGAGACATCCCACAAAGGCAGGCTGAGCCTGCACCCAATTCACGGCGGCATGATGCCGCGCCCAATTCATGTATCGGCTTAGTAGGTAGCCTGACCTTCTACCTCGCGGCACCGAGATTCTGCTAATCAGGTTTCGCTTCTTTTTCAAAAGGAAGCAGGTGTCCAGCGGGCAGCGCCTGCTGGTCGCCATGTCACGCTTGCAGCTGGCTGGGAAAATAGGCTATGCGTTGCGTGACCCGAAGTTGAACTCCGTTCAACTTCCCGGGCTTTTTCGTCTATAGCTGGCTGGGAAAATAGGCTATGCGTTGCGTGACCCGAAGTTGAACTCCGTTCAACTTCCCGGGCTTTTTCGTCTATAGCTCACTGCAAAAATCGACCTTGCGTGGCGTGACCTAGGCTTGTACACAGGAGCTTCTGTAAAAAAAGTTTCCAGCAAGCTGCCGTCCTGCACTGCCCCGACGACCTTCCGGCGAATGGTTGCCAGGGGGCAGAAACCGAAAAGCAAAATCACTTCCCTTAGCTGCACACAAAAATTGTCCCGTGCCGTTTTGGCACGGGGCAATCAATCCTACTTCATATTCTGCGCGCAGGCCTCCACAAAGGCGGTGAACAGGTTGTTCGCCACCTTGTCGCCAAGGCCCAGAATCTCCGGATGCCACTGCACACCCATCACAAACTTTTTGCCCGGGTAATAGGCGGCCTCCACAATGCCGTCGTCGGCAATCGCCATGCTGCGCAGCGGCTCGCCCAGCTTTTTGACGCCCTGATGGTGCAGGGTGTTGACGCCGATCTGCAGCAGGCCCTCGCTGAAAGTGTGCAGCGGGGTGTCGCGGATGACGTTGACCTTGTGCATCACCTTGTCCTTCTCCTCGGGCTTGGTGCGCTGGTGCTCGATGTGCACGCTGCTCTTGTTCTGGGTGTTGATATCCTGATACATGGTGCCGCCGGTGACCACATTCAGCACCTGGAATCCGCGGCAGATGCCGAACACCGGCTTATCCATCGCGATGGCCTTCTGCATCAGCGGGATTTCCAGCGCGTCGCGCTCCGGCGCCAGAGCGCCGCAGCAGTCCAGCAGCTCCTCCCCATACAGTCCCGGGTGGATGTCCGGTCCGCCGCTGAACAGCACGCCGTCCACCCGCTCCAGCAGCTCATCCAGGTCCGCAACCTGGAAGGAACCCTCCAGGCTGCTCAGCTGGATCGGGATACCCCCACAGGCGCTGACACAGTTGATAAAGTTCGGAAAGACATAGCAGAACTTGCTGTCCTCGTCCCCACCGTTTCCGGTCTTTGGCGTAATCGCGATAATCGGCTTTCTCATTGCTTCATTCCTCCGTTGATGATTGGTTTCTTATTCGTCATGCTGCCCGGGCTGCCGCAGGGAGGCAAAACCAGAGTCAGGCTGTTCTATAAAATACAGGAAGATTGCGGCTGCCAGTTCCTTCCAAAAGGCGGCCGCAAACAAAAATTCGGCCAGGTGGATTTGCCTGAAAATTTTAAGCAGTATATCATCAAATTTAAAGAA
>ERZ773155.2143-NODE-2143-length-15536-cov-4.240359_pt1 | contig 15536 bp, 11 predicted proteins | sample MGYA00511262_ERZ773155 | MGnify/ENA primary metagenome ERZ773155 (study PRJEB29015, sample SAMEA2737828) | human gut metagenome | biome: human gut; feature: human-associated habitat; material: faeces | place: China | collected 2012 ... | reverse complement strand
CGCTCATCAGGAAACCGCCGGAACGCTTGGCGGCGGCGGACACCTCGGCGAAGGTGCCGTTATAAACGGCGGCGGAGGTTTCCTTGAGCGCCAGCAGAGCCGCTTTGTCGGCGATATCGCCTACCGTAGTATTGGCGATGGCGTAAAACTCGACGCTCTTGCCGGCTGCGCTCTTGGGAAGGGCGAAAGTGGCTTTCTTGGCCGAGACTTCCGCAGGGGTGAAGTTACGCCTTACGATCAGGCTGCCGTCCGTGTTGAAGCAGAATACCGTAAGCGACGAGAGGGATTTTTCCCAACTTTCGGTCGTGGCCGAGGCATCGAAGAAGGCGCGGGTCTGAGTCGAGTTGGGTTCGGCTACGAACGAGACGGTAACGAAACCGCCGTTCGGCGGCGTCGGTACGGGTTCCTGTTGCTCTTTGGCGCAAGAAGCGAGGGCCAGCAGAGCGGTCAGCGAATAAATAAGTTTTCTCATGGCTGTGTTTGATTTATTTGTGCCCGTAAGGGCGGTTTGTTCTTTGTTTTTGTTATGGGTGATTACCGGCGGTGCGGCGGCCTTCCCTTGCGGCGTACCAGCAGCGAATGCTGTTCCAAGTAGAGGCGCAGGACTGCGGAGAGTTCCGCGAGCAGATGTCTGTACTCCTCCCTACCGTAGATCCCGTCGTCCAGGTTATAGCGGTCGAAAAGGCCGGCGAACCGTTCTTCCAGCTCCAGAGCCAGGCTGCGCCGCTTGTCGGGAGGTACGAGGGGATAGTCGATCGAAAGCAAACAGCACAGGGTGTCGAACTTCGAGAAGATCAGCCCCTCGTACAGTAGGGCGTCGGCCCGGGTGGCGGCCCGGAGCGTGTCCTCGCCCGCAGCTACGGATTCTCGGTAGAGGGACGCCGCGGCCCGGCTGCGCGTCTCGATGAGCTGACGGGCATGGACCAGCCGGGGGTGTCTCTCCTGCAGAAAGGCTTCCAGACGCCGGCGGTAATGCTCCGTATCGGCGGCATGGTCGTTTTTCATGATGTGTTGCGTTGACTGGTCCGATACGCGGACCGGGAGGTTCTACATGCCGACGCCTTGTCTGCTTTGCTGCCGGGCAGCCACGTCGGGAATGTGCATCTCCGGTTCGGGAGCTTGTTCGGCCGGGCTCTGAACAGCTGCCTGAGCCTGTTCGGGACGTCGGTACTGCACGAACTCGAGCCCGTTGGTCTCGGGGTCTATGCGCAGGTTGTTCGTGTAGCTACGCCCGTCGCGGCCTTTAAGTTTACGCCCGTCGATCTCCCCGCCTTTGAGCAACGTCTCGCGCATCTCCTTGTCCAACTGCTTGTCGATGAAATCGGGAATGTAGGTCTTGGAATAGTACGGTTTGGCGATATTGAACTCCATGCGGTGGGCATCGAATTGAGCGATACCCCGGAATGTGACGTCCTTGTTGTTGAAGTAGTGGCAGTTTTCGAGCAAGACGCGTCCGCCACGTTTGAGTTCCTCCTGTTGCGTCTGGTTCAGGCGCGCGTTATAGATGAAATTGGGAACGATGACATCTTTGCACGGCACATAGATCATGCGGTTGGTACGGCGGTTGAAGGCGGCGTAACAATATTCCCCGTCGTGCTTCAGAACACGGTCGAGGGTTTTACCGGAACGCAGGTCCTCCTTCTCCTGCGCATTCAACGTTGTTTTCAGCTCATCGTCGAGCAGGAACTCGGGAACGGCCAGCGGGCTCTGCACTTCGAAGCATATCTTGCCTTCCTCGGTTTCGTGCTGTTTTGGATGGATCGAGTACATACCTGCGAGCGTGATATCCTCCCCTGCCTTGATGCTAAGCGGATAAAGCTTCGAACTATCCTTGCCCAGAGCCATTTCCTTAAAAATACCGTCTTCCTCCATCTGCCGGACATCGAAGCCCATCGCTTGCAGCTCCTGTTTGGGCATACGTACTTCGTCGTAGATCACTTTCTCGAGCTGCTGCGTAGAGGTGCGGTATTTGCGACTCATAGCCAAGGCTTCATCGTCCTTGGGATCGACCTGTAGTTTGAACAGGAACGAGGCCACTTGGCCGACCATGTTGAAAGGAACTTTGTACAGTTCGGGAACGTCCGACGGATTCTGGCTTTGTCGCCGGAAGTTCGCAACCATATCGGCTAAGGCACGACTATCGAGGAGTTTGTAGAAAGCTTCATGGTTCTTGACGCTCGGCTCGACTGTACTCCAATGTACATGGCCTGTTTTTTTGTCTTTGTGGGTCTCCTTAGCCAAGGCTTTCACATCTCCGTTCTGCGGATAGCGCAGCAGGATGGTTTCATGGTCAGGGTCGGGATGCACGGGCATCTTGCGCTCGGCCTCGGGGGCCGGGTTTTCGGTTTTCTTTGCCATTACAGTTAAATTTAAAGGTTAAAAACAGGTTTGTGACGGCGAAGATATGGGACTGAAAATGCGGTTGTTCACCCTGTCACCCTCAGTCACCCTCCGGCCGCCGCAGTCCGTTTCGGAGCAGTCCCGCCTGGCTGCAAAACCCATGAAGGACACGCGTATCGGGGAAGACGGATTCGTTATCGGACAGAGAAAAAACAAGACTTCCGCCCGTTACCGGAACGACCGATATGAAAAAAGAGATGATCGGGTATTTGAACGAGATGTGAGGAATTCGGTAGTGTCTACCGATCAAAATTATTTACTGTTAGGAAACCTGCAGAGACATGGCAAAGATTACGGCGAAAGACACAAGCGTTACGGCCGTATCGGCCGATGCGAACGACTGTATCTGCCTGACGGACACAGCCCGCTATCGGAGCGATGAGTCGAATGCGGCCATCGGCAACCGTTTGTGCAACCGGAATACGATCGAGTATCTCGGAATTTGAAGAGTGATATCTACGGTACGGTTTCGGTTTTGATCGTCCGGGGTATTGATCTGCCGTTCCAAGCGATCTTTACCGTCGAAGCATTTGAAGTAATGGGAACACAAACGGCCTTTTTGCGGGCTACGGACCCGTCCACTCCGGTAAATGTTCTGATCTAAGGAATAGAGAGGTAATGTCCGGCGATTTCCATCGATCGAAATGCCAAGGTGTATTAAATGAAAAATCCCCGGCTGCATGACATGCACAGCCGGGGATATATTTCCGCTCAGGATATGAATTATTTGAGATCTTTGGCTTTGATGCGTACGACCTTGCCATCACGCATGACCACCAATTCGCCGTCCTCTTTCTTGGTCTTCTCGATCAGACGCTTTCGGGCGAGTAAAATCCCTGCATTGATCTTTTCCTGCATCTGTTTTATTTCAAGCTCGCTCATAGGTTGTAATCGCTTTATAGGATAACGTACCTACTATTGGGATTGTCGTCGTTGAAGTTCTTTATCCCGGAGAAATCGACGAAGCCCACATCGGGAGGTCATCGACGTAACGTTTCACCAGTTCCCCATTGCTCAAACGGAAAAGAAGCCGGGCCTCGACATCCTCTATGGAGTTGTCGTAAACGTACAGCCTGTCGACGTAAGGCGCGAGCGCCATGCAGTTTGCAATGGACTTGTCGTAACGGGATATGATCTTGCGGATGGGAACGTCATGGCCTCCGTTGAGCACACGGCTGGCCACACGCTTGGCATTGATAGTCGGAGAGTCGGTCGATACGAAGAACAGGCGTACGAAAAAACCCGCTTCCTTAGCCCGGAGAATATAATCGACCTTGTCGCTTGCCGACATCACGGTCTCGAATATATGGCTTTTCCGTTCGGCAAGACATCTTTCGCGCCACGCTTTGCAAAAATCGGCGGCACGGAGTACGGCATTCCGGTCGTTCCAGTCGCCGAACATATCGCGCGCCACATTGTCCGGATTGATATATTCGGAGTCTTCGAGCCATTCGTGATGAAGGATCTTCGATGTCACGGAGGTTTTGCCGGAGCCGTTAGGCCCGGCGATCACGATCAGCACGGGGCGGTGTTCACTTGCTGCCATTGCGGAGCCTGCTTATGGTTTCTTCCACTCTGGTACGCGCCTCTTGTGCGGCGGCCTCGATCCCGGCGGCCACACGCTCGGCAGCCCGGCGGGTGTTCTCGCGGGCATCCTCGGCTACCTCGCGCATGATCCGGGCCATGCGCTCGTCACCGGGTTCTTCCATCGACGTAAGCCGATAGCTGTTCATCTGTTCGTCCGACATATCTTTTTTTATTATAACGTTAAAGTTAAGAAAAAAGTGTGAAATACATATATCGTCAGGCGATATAGATCCACTTACAACGATTCGATGTCGTTATCGGATTCGGGAGCCACAAGTCTGAAAAAGCGGCGACAAATATTCGTCATGGATAATGGAATGGTCCCGGACAGGTTATTTGGCAACCGTGGCGCCCTTGGGCTGCGGGATGAGATGCTTGAGTTTCGGGTCGGCCTCGATGCGTTTGAGTTCCTTCTGGATGATTCGGTTCACCTCCTCGCGGATACGCTCGTAGTTTTCCATAACGATGCGTTCCATGCAATCCTTGCCGTTTTCGTCCCTGAAGGCGGTTATCTCGGGAATGGGAACGTAGGCGGCCGTCTCGCGGGCCACGGCCTCGTTGTCCACGACGATCTGGGCGTGAAAGATCTTCTGGTCGATCTTTTCTCCGAAGTTGTCGGCCACGGCCCCGACGAACATGCCTTGCGACAGGTTGCTGATCTTCGAGGGTGGAATGAGCGAATCGAGCTGCGTGCTGACCGAACGGGATTTCTGCTCCGGGGATATGGACATGGATTCGCGCCTTTGCAGGATCTTGCCGAAACGCTCGGAGAGCGTCTTGGCCGTTTCGCCCATAACTTGCCCGGCGAAGACGTTGCCCACGGTATTTTGTATCACGGCAGCTTCTTTATCGCCGTAATCGCGTTTGAGCTGCGAGTAGTCCTGAAAACCGAGGCATACGGCCACCTTGTTCGAACGGGCCGTGGCGATCAGGTTGTCCAATCCCCTGAAGTACATCGTAGGAACCTCGTCGATGACGACACCCGATTTGAGTTTGCCCTTTTGGTTGATAAGCCGTACGATGCGGCTGTTGTAGAGTCCGAGAGCCGCCGAGTAAATATTCTGGCGGTCCGGGTTGTTGCCTACGCAAAGTACCTTGGGCTCGTCGGGATTATTGATGTCGAGGGTGAAGTCATCGCCCGTCATCACCCAGTAGAGCTGGGGAGAGATCATGCGCGAGAGCGGTATCTTGGCCGAGGCGATCTGGCCCTGCAACTGGTCCTGCGCCCCGCCTTTCCATGCATCCATGAAGGGCGAAAGGTAGTTTTCGAGTGAGGGACGCGCGGTGAGGATCGTGAACAGGTCGGCATAGCGCTTGTTCAGCAGTTCGATAGCGTGCGGGAAGGTACAGTAGCGTCCGTCCTCATAGATCTTCAGGAACCAGATGACGGCGGCCAGCAGGATGATGGGCGATTCGACGAAGAAATCGCCCTGCTTGGTGATCCATGTTTTATTGAGGTTCAGCATGATCGTATAAGCGGACTCGTAGGCGTCCGAGATGTCGGTCATGAATCTGGCGTCGATCGGGTTGCAGCGATGCGAGCGGCGCGGGTCGTCGAAATTGATGACATAGAATTTCGGGGGCACCTTATAGCAGTGCAGGTGCGTACGCAGGTGGTTGTAGGCGATGACGGACAGATCGTCGAACTTGAAGTCGTAGATATACATCGAGAAACCTTTCTCGATCATCTGCTTGATATAGTTGTTGACGACGGCATAGCTCTTGCCGGAACCGGGCGTACCCAGCACGACGCTGGCCCTAAAGGGGTTGACGACATTGATCCAGCCGGAGTTCCACCGTTTCCGGTAGTAGAAGAGCGTGGGAAGATTGATCGAGTATTCGTTCTGGATCAGCCGCGTTTCCTGCATGAAACTTTCGTTCTCGTCGTTGAAAGGATCGTCCGTCATTCCGCCCGAGAGCAGCCGTCCGAGCCAGATGCCCGCCGTGAGCAAGCCGATATAGCCTGCACCGAGAGTTGCCGTATAAAGGAAACCCATGGCGACGGTTCCGAGGTGTAGGTGCAGCAGGAGGTCGCAGCCGAAAAAGAGCACGGCCCCGGTGGCGGCGACGGGCATGATGCGGCGCACGGTGATCCGTTCGCTGCATACGCTGCGCGTGCCCATGCAGGAGAGTCCGAGCAGCACGAGGCAGAAGAGCTTGGTGTAGAGCGGGGAGTTAAAGAGCCCCGAAGTACGTTGGAACCCGGCCAGTACCCGGTCGACGATGCCGGATGTTCAGCCGAGCTGTTCCAGTCAGCGGTAGCAGAACCAGTAAACGTGTATGACGAGTAGCAGAACGCTGATCGCCCGCATGAACTGCATGACCTTGGCCAATCCTCTCAGATCGTCTTCGTGTTGCATGGGATAAAGGAATTAGGCAGACAAAGATAACGGTACTCCCGTGAAAGGGAGATCTAAGACGAAGGATGTCACCGTGTGGCACCTTCCGGCACCCACAGGCCGCCGAAGCGGAGATATAGAGAAAGCCGTACCACTACGCCTCCCTCTTATGGAACATTGGGCGGTTAGGGAAGAGTCTCTACTTTCCGATGGATACATCCGATCCGTGACATTCGAGGAAAGAACTGTTTCTCAAATTTACAGAATGAGTCGAAAACAAATAATCCGGACATAATGTCCGGATTATTTGCAACGGTTAGAAAAACTATTTGGTTCTTACTCTTTTCAACTTAGTACGCTCATCGTACTGCAATTTATTCTTGTTGATTATTCTTATAATATGATCACTTGGGTCCCAATAAGGAGATGCTAATAATTCAGAAAGGTCATGTTTATAAGATTCCTCATAAATAAGACGGATACTATTTTCTGTTTCTTGAATCCATTTCCCTGTGTAACCTCTCCGATGATATGCCTGAATATTGAACGTACTGTCTTCCGACAGATGCAATTTCATAAGACGCGGTTTAAAACCTAAGAATTTTCCCTGAAAGGTTCCACTCATCGCATAGGGACGAGCCGTCGCACACGAAGATAGTCCGAACAAACCGATAACTGCGACAAACAAAAGCTGTTTCATTTTTTATAATATATATCGTTTAACATTTCTTTCAATGGGATATTATCGTCAAAACCACGGAATTCATGTATAGCTCGAGGATAAGCCTTTATCAACGCCGATTTTGTCGAATTGATATTAACCGGATAAAGTCCTGTTCCGGAACCTCGGTTATAGTCGTATTTATAGACTCCGGTAGCAGCATCCTGCAATCCCTGCACCCAAGCGGGATTGATATCCGTTAAGGAATTGACCTGTGTGGATGAACTCGGGAGAGAAAACGGATCGTATAAATATTGGGCCCGATATGCACTGACTTCATCGTAAATATCCTGAGCATACGTCATTTCTTTTCCCAATGACGATAAAGCAACATCCCCTGTTTCGAATTGCCCGGCATGGGTCACTTCGTGAACGAAGTTGGCCGTATTCGTATAATTGATCATTATTGTTTCACTTTCTGCATCGAACGAAAGGTGTCCTTCGTTTCCAGCGATAGTATTCAATGCATATTTTTGGGAACTGTTCTCTATGACATTCATCGTTTCCAACGTTGCACCGATACCGGCAATACGCTCGCTCAACCAATTGATTCTGTCTTGTTTGGCTCCCTTGAGGGTCAATTTTTCCAGCCTTTGGGATAACAGAGCCTGTTTCGATTGGATTTCGGCACTCAGTCTTCTCCATTCTCTCAAATCGGCTTCAACGATTATCATGCCGTCCGGATCGACAAACCTGATCGGATTATTTCTGCAATAAGCATACGGGCTGACCGAATAGTATTTCTCTGCCAATGGGTCCGGAACGAACCACCGGCCGATTCCGGCCTGATACATCCTCGCCCCGTAATCGAGCATCCCCAGATCGCCGACGGTCTGTTCCTCCTTTCCGTTATACTTGTATCGATTGACGGCGGAAACTGCATAGGTACTTTCGGGACAACGTTCTCCGAAAGGATAGTAGTCGTTCTGTTCCCGAACCGTTCCCGCTTGGTCCACGATCACGCGAACGCTGCCCAAATGGTCTTTCACGAAGTAATCGACCGCACCGTTCGGCCGCAGCGCGCCTCCGTCGAACAGCGCCCGATCCAGCGACAACGATCCGTTCGTACGTACATATATCAAAGAACCTAAGTAATCATAACCGTTAGCCCCGTCGCTCACCGACAGTTTCACCCCGTCGGCAGAGTAGGCGTACTTCGCTTTGGGCGTATCGTCCGCTCCCGTTACCTCTTGTAACAAATTTAGCAAATTGTAGCTGAATCGCAAGTCCCCGAGAGCATCTTTTTTCATATTGCCGTTGGCGTCGTATTCGCAGAGGGAGGACGCTCCCGCAAGGCCCAGCAGACGGTTTCCGTCGTACACGTAGCAATAGTCCGAGGCAACGCCTTCGGTATGGCGCGAAAGGGTCAGGATGTTTCCGTTGCGGTCGTAGGTAATCCCCTTTTCGGTGTAGCGGTCTGTGGCGGCGGTTCCCTCGTAGTGAGTCGCTCCGAGTAGCCGACCCAGACCGTCGTAGGCGAATGCATAGGTATCGACCGGATGATCGCCCTCCTTATGCTGCCATTCCCATTCGGAGATGTCGCCCGAATAACGGGTGGCACCGCCCAACGCCGGGTCTTGGTAACGGAGTTTCATATCGAACTTATCGCTGTTCTGCCGGGCGAGCCAGCCTCGCACGTTGTAGGCGCAGGTCTCGGTCAGCACGCCATCCCCGGGGCCGAACTGCCGCGAAGAAAGCCGCCCTAAAGCATTGTACCCGTAAGAGACACTGCCCGGAGCGCCATCGTTCAGGGAGGCCGTCGTACTCAGCAGGCGGCCGGCATGGTCGTAGGCGAACGTCGAGACCAGCACGTCGGGGGCACTTCCGGGACCGGGCGCGTGTTCTTCCCGGACTCCCAGCGGGTTGCCCGTAAAGTCGTAGCGATAGCTGCAACGGCTGACGCCTCCCAAATGGTTGGACGCGACGCTCTGTACGAAGCGGTGACGGAAATCGTAATAGTACGCCTCGCCGAGCGGCGTGCTTTCGTCCGTACCGAGCCGGGCCGTCAGGCTGCCCGTTCGCAGGGAGCGGGCTCCGTCGCTGCCGCTCCACTCTCCGTAGCCGTCTCGGGCGGAGTAAGCCAGAGCTTCGAAGCCGTCGCGCTCCATAAAGTCGTACCCGTCGTAATAGTCGGCGCTCAGAACCGAGGCCCCGGTCAGGGTACAAGAGCCTTCTTCGCAGGACAAGGCGTAACCGGCTAACGGACCGTCGGCACCGTAGATGACTTTCAGGGTTTTCCCTTCGAGGCATCCGGGCGCTATTTGCGAACCGGACATGCCTGTACAGATACCGGTAACCGCCTTGCGTCCCAGCCCGTCGGACAGGGCGAAAGACCATTCTTCGCGCGAGCGTTGTTCGCCGTCTTGTGTGAAAATGAGCTGGTCGGCATCGTCATAGACGTAGAGTATCTCTTCGGCCCCCGGCAGCTTTTTGCCGATACAGCGGTTGCGGGCGTCGTAACGATAGAAATAGCCCAGTCCCGTGCAAAAATCGGAAGTCGGGTCGATCGTTCCGGAGGCGGGCAGCTGTGCGGACGCCTCGGGCGGGAATACGGCCCGCAGGTTTCCGAAACAGTCATAAACGTAATAGGTGTCGAAAAACTCGGAGTCCGCGACGCTGCGCGTGAGCAAGAGCAGTCCGGCTTTGTCCCGGAATTCGTAACGGAGGCGTCCGTCTTCGTCGGAAAAACCGGTCACGTGAAGTTCCCCGGCGGGATAGTCGCCGGAACGAGAGAGGGAAAGGGTTTGCCGGTCACTGCCCGAAACGATGCGGGCGCAACGTAATTCTCCTGAAGCCGTATTGGTCAGGTAAGAGGTCCGCTGCGCTTTACCGGCTTCGCGCCACTGCGCTCCCGGACCGTACTGTTCGACGGGCCGCCCGAGCGGGGAGGCTTCGTAGCGGATTTCGGAATAGGGAACGGTATCGCCGAGGTTACTCGTTCGGGCCTGCGCCTCGAGCGTCGCGGGGGCCACGTAAGCGCCGTTGTTGCCGGGCAGGGAAGCCGGAAGCCAGCTCCGGGACTCGCGCCCGCACTGATCGTAGGTTTGCAGGCTTGCCAAGTCTCCGTAGCCCGGAGCGGCCCCGATCGCTATGCTCTGGACAGGGCGGCCCAGACCGTCGAAATAACGGACCGTCCGCATGCACTGGTCCGGAGCGGGGGTCTGCGAATCGAAAGTCTCGGTCAGGGGCGTGTATTCCTGAATGTAGTTCTCGTCGGAAAGTTTCACAGAGACAGTAACGCACACCACATTGGAATAGAAGCGGCCGACTTGCGAGACGACCACGCGGCGGAAATAGGTGGTGGCCGAAAGCGGTTCGGGCTGGTAGGAAACGTCCGAAGCCTCGGGAATCGCACTCCACTGCGTACCGTCGTTAGAAGATTCCCACGAAAGGGTATAGCTCCCGGACGAAACGGACGGATCGACGAGGCTTTCCAATCTGGCGGGCCGCTGCGAATCCTCGACGGTCTGGTCGCCGGAAATCGTGCCCGGGTCCACCGTAATGACCGTCACACAGACCGTGTTGGAATAGACCGTGGTAACGGGCGTAGTGAATCCCCGTCGGAAATAGGTGGTCACCGTCAGGGGACCGGGCCGATAGGAGGTTTCCGCAGCACCTGAGATCGTCTGCCACGGACCGGAAGACGCGGGGGCAGACTGCCAGAAATAGGAATGAGTGGCCGCCACCGTATTGGCCAACGAAACGTTCTGCAATAACCGGGGTTGTGTCGAGATTTCAATAGTCTGATTGCCGTCGATGCTTCCGGGCGTAGTTGCCACCGTTTCGACCCAGACCGAATTGGAATAGACCGTCTTGGTGGATGAACGGAAGACCCGGCGGAACCATGTGCTTTGCGCGAGAGAACCCGGCTGGTAACTCATTTGGCCCGTAGTGCCTGCAATCGTACTCCACTGGTCGCCGTTCAAGGACGACTCCCACGAGACCGTCCCGGAACCGTCCGTCGCGCTGGGATCGGTAACGCTTTGTAGAATTGCTGGCGTAGTCGATGGTTCGATTTTTTGGTCTCCCGAGATAGAGCCGGGAGAGGTCGCAACGACCGTGACGCAAACGGTGTTGGAATAGACCGTTTTCGTCGCGGAAGTCGTAACGCGGCGGAACCAGGCCGTCGCAGTCAGGGCGCCGGGCTGATACGAAATTCCCGTAGCACCTGCTATCTTTGTCCAAGGTCCCGATGCCGATGCGGCGGACTCCCACGAAAGGGAGTAGTCTCCTCCCGAAAAGCTCGGAGATGTGCTGTTCGACAGGACTGTGGGCTGTGTTCCTTTCTCGATCTTCTGATTTCCGGAAATGGAACCCGGAGAGGTTGTGACGACCGTAACGCAAACTACGTTCGAGGAAGCCTGTTTGGATGTGGAACTGGTAATGGTACGACGGAAATAAGTCGTCGCGCTCAAAGGTCCGGGTTGATAGGCTTGCGAGCCCGAAGTTCCCGAAATATCGCTCCACGGACCGGAGGAAGCGGGTGCAGACTGCCACATGATCGTATAGAACCCGGACGATGCGCTGGCAGCGACGACGCTTTCCAACCGGGTCGGCTGAGTCGAGGATTCGATGGTCTGATTCCCGGAGATCGTTCCCGGAGTGAGCGTGATCTCCGCATCGCGGACTTTGACGAGCACCTCGTTGGAATAGGCTTTTTTGGTAACGGAGCCTTCCGTGTAATTGATTGCCCGCCTGTAATATGTCGAGCGCGACACCACCCCCGGATCGTAATACTCGGAAGTCGCTCCCGGAATCGGAGACCAAAATCCGGAGAGGTAATAGTCCTCCCAGCAATATTCCCAAGAGAAAGTATAAGGTACATTGCAGTAAGGCAACACGCCGTTTTTGATCCGCTGAGCTTGGGTGTTCGCATCGATGGTCTGGTCACCAGTAATGGTTCCCGGATTGGCGAACACGCTTTGTGCGCGGCATATGTTTCCCGTCCAATGGCAGCACGCCAGAAACAGGAAAAACAAATAAGAAATAACTATCTTTTTCATAACTCGAACGATAGAATCCCGGCTCCGCCGTTCCCATCATGTCCGGGCGGAATACCGTAAGAGCCGGAATTATTTTTTATAATTATAATCGTAGTATTTCAGCGTTCTCTTCGTGCCGTTCTCCATGAAGTAAACCTCCCGGAGCCGTCCCTGATCGTCGTAATCGTAGTACGTCGTGAGACCCTGCGGGTCGGTGGCCGAAACCATGCCGATGAGCGGCTCGTAGGTATAGGTGGTAATCTCCGCATTGCGGAAACGGGAATCGGACCGTAAGCCGTTCAAAACCGCCATATCTTTGCTTGAGAGTGTGTCGGCTGCATGGTCTATTGCGACGGAAGATGCTACCGAAGGATCTGCATTTTTGATTTCGGCCACCGGATGCAAGCCGTTGTATCCCCAGTAATAATAAGTTATGCGAGGCGCGGTTCTCGATCGGACGTACCGGGGATTGCCGTAAAGGTCGTATTCGGGAATGGCAAGCGTCTGCCGGTAACGGCTGTCCTTGCTGAAGGCGCTTCGGCCGTCGGCAGGAAGAAACTGGCCTGCCGAAGATTTGTTGGACAGCCGGAACGAAGACTCCTGCGTATCGTCCGACTCGAACACGTCCATCGCGGAGAGGTTCCCATCGGCGGTATAGGTGTACACCTCTCCCGAGACGATCTGTCCGTCTCTGCGTCGGATTTTTTCTATGGGCAGCGAAACGATATTTTTCGCTACGAGCGAATCGACCCATCCTCCGGCTCCGTAATCTTCCGCATAGAGGGTTTGTTCGGTCGAAACGGAACCGTCGCTGAGCAGACGTTCGATGCGGTTGGCCGTATAGGTGTTCGGATTATCGTAATGGTAACGGATCTCTTCTTTAAGAATATTTCCTTCGCTATCTTTCGTGTACTCTTCCGTCTTCTTTAACTGCATGCAGCCGATGTTCAGACCTTTCGTATAGAAATTGAAAGAAGATTTGGCCCTGTCGTAACGCCAGTCGTCTAAGCTGGCGACGGCGGATTGCGTGTAATAAAGCACTATCGGCTCGATGGAAGCCCAAAGTTTCGCTCTGAATATCTGGACGGAATCGACGTATTTATCATACGTGAATTTCTGCCTTTTTACCCAGTCGAACGTTCCGTTGCGGTATCGGTAATGGATGACCGAATCCAGAGAAGCCATATCCCACTCCTCGCTTTCGAGCGGGAAGGGCTGCGCCGGAGTGCCGGAGTTGTGCGGCAGTACCATCCGGTCGTACTTATACACGGTTTTACCGGAATACTCCCCTCCGGCGGTTTCGTACTCGGCGATTTCGGCATAGTTTACCGTGCTACCGTTCTCGAAAGAAACCCGTTGGTTACATCCCGATAAGAAAGTCCTTTTCCGGTAGGTCAGGATGTTGTAAGCTTCATCGTTCACGCCGAGAGAAGAATACGGATCGTCGTAATAATAATATTTGACCGTTTGTATCGTCAGGGCGGACTGCCGGGTTTCCCCGATCAGATCCTGCGTGAAATAAGGTTCGTTCTTGACGATTCCGCATCCGTCCTCGTTCGCTCCGTATTTGTAGATCTTCTCTTTTACGAGGGTAGCGTCGCTGTCCCGGTAGCGGATGCGCTCGATACGGTATCCCCCGGCCCCTTTGACCTGATTGTCGTATGCGCTCCTGTACTGATGCTGTCCCATAACGAACTCGACCGTCCCGCCTGTCGGGTATTCGATTTTCAGAGGAGTGATCTCGTTCGGATCGTACGCGAATACCTCCGAAGCGTTTTTCCGACCTATCGTCACTTCGTATTGGGCTGGAGCCGACGGGTCGTCATAAGTATCGTAGAAACTACTCGTGCCGTTTCCCCGGGACACTTCGGTATCGTGTATGACCACATTGGCATCCTGTTGCGAAGGATCGGCCCATAGCTGTGTGTATCCCCAGTAATCGGACATCCCGTCAGGACCACCCCCTACGTTGTGGGGATAGGTGAATGCGTACGATTCCTCCCCGATCTTCAGGGAGGTCAGTTTACGGTCGTAGTCGGGTTGCGAAGAGACGGAACGCTGCGTGAACAGAATCTCTTTGACGGCCTTGCCCGTGTTGTCTTCGATTGTCATGGAAGAGAGCGTTCGCTCGGAAGTATAGGAAAATACGATTCTCCCCCCGCGGAAAGCAATCGTATCGGTGAAACAGTAAGAGATATTTTTGACGGTACACGAAGGTATATCGTCTGCTGTCGGAGTGGTTGTATGGGTCGGATCGAGATCGGAAGCACGCTCGAATTTCCCGTCTTTGAAGAACAGCCAGGTCCTTCGATTCCCGGCAAACTCCTTGCCTTTGATTCCCGCTATCTTCCAGAACGGGTATTCGTCGATGAACTTAGTAGAAGACTTGAACTCCAGCGATATGGCCATATCGAGTGGATCGTTGGGACCGGGTCGAACGGCTTGAACGTTATCGTAGATTTCGATCCGGTCGTTGAAATTATATACGGTTTTCGGCAACCGGTTACCGTATGTAAACGACAGGGTTTCGTTGTCCGGACTTACGACCCGGCGGCATTTCCAAGACACGATTCGTTTCGTGTTATCCGTATCGGTCTGCTCCCAGTCCGTATCCGTGGCCGAATAGAAATATTTCGTACCGTCGGTATCGGTTACGGTAAATTCTCTCGAATTCTGGTTATAGTCGATTTTTACGCCGTTGGATGGCACGGGAACCGCTTTGACCGTTCCGTCTTTTCGGTGCTGGAAATAGAAAGCGCCGCTCTTGTTTATGAGCCTGTAATAAAAACGATCGGGCTCTTCGTCCCAACGGCCCCAATATAATTGTCTTTTTACCATGTCCGAACGGACGACAGGATCGCCCTTTTTATAGTCCGTCGGAATGCTGTCGTTGTAATAATATCCCAACTGACTCTGGGCCGGGCTCAGATCGTCGATACCGTTGATGAGCCGGGTGATTTGCAGTTCGGTACTCAGCGACCAGCCTTTACCGATGCTTCCGGCCAGTTGGTTCGGCCGCAGGTAATTATCCACATGGAAGCTCAGATCGACGGGAAAAGTCAGTCGGCCGGCTTTGATTTCATAAAGCGGGATCCGGATGTCGGGCACCCCGGTCAGATGGCTTACCGGGTAGTCGACGTAGCGCATCAGCGAAGCGGCTTCCGGAGGCAGGAACTCGATGCGGCCCGTCGGACTCGTCCGGTCGGCCTGGCCCCACAGCGTACAGGGAAGCAGCATACATAGGAAAGCGATTCGTTTGTGGATCATCTCGGTAGAAAGTTTAGGATTTCGGTTTCGTTCTTTTGTGTTCGTTTCTGTTCTGTTCTTTCTTTTCTGTTCATGCCCTTTTAGGCCGACTTTATCTGCGGAGATTCACGATTTCATAGGCCAAATAGTTTTTCAGGTTCGACATCGGTTATCGGTCGGGTGTCAGGTTCTATCCCATGATACCTCCGAGACGGAACATGGGCAGGTACATGGCGACGAGTATGACGGCCACGAGCAGGC
>ERZ773155.2139-NODE-2139-length-15547-cov-13.015427_pt1 | contig 15547 bp, 12 predicted proteins | sample MGYA00511262_ERZ773155 | MGnify/ENA primary metagenome ERZ773155 (study PRJEB29015, sample SAMEA2737828) | human gut metagenome | biome: human gut; feature: human-associated habitat; material: faeces | place: China | collected 2012 ... | reverse complement strand
TTGATAAATTTATCCATGGCACCATTATTCTGCTTACGAGTAATAGAGAGCATCGTGCCCGTGGACGGGGCCATCACCCTGCCCTGTCAGGAGGACATCCAGAACCTGTTCCGCATGACCCCCTATGCCTGGAAGACCCCCTACACCGGCAAGGAGCGCCTGGCGGCACTGGACTCCCTCACCACCCGCATTTCCTTCCGCATCCACGTATTCCGCCGCAACGACAGCGGACGCCCGGCCGGGGAGTAAGTGCCGCCTGCGTCCTGCTGCCCACACCGATCAAGGAGGTCCATCCATGAAAGAAAATCCCACCCGCGCCGCTTTGCTGGTCATCGACATGGAAAACGGCTTCGTCACCCCTCAGGGCGGACACTGCATCCGGGGTGCCGCTGCCACTGTGCCCGCCTGTGTCCGGGCCGTGGAACTGGCCCGGGAGAAGGGCGTCCCTGTGTTTTTTGTCAAGCGCATCTACCGCCGGGACGGCAGTGATGTAGAGCTGACCCGGTACGAGGGCTGGAAGGCCGGCGGCCGGGCCTGCGGTCCCGCCTCCGTGGGGCCCAACAGCGCCCAGGCACCGGAGGGTCTGCAGCCCCAGCCCGGAGATTACACCATCTGGAAGCCCCGGTGGAGCGCCTTTTTCCACACAGAGCTGGACCTGATCCTCCGCCGGCTGGACATCCGCACGGTGATCCTCACCGGCACCACCACCCCCAACTGCATCCGCACCACCTGCTATGACGCCATCGCTCTGGAGTACAACACCGTGGTGCTGACGGACTGCTGCTCCTCCCATACTGAGGAGATTCAGCGGGTGAATCTGGAGGACATGGCCCGGGCGGGCGCCATTTTGATGGACTCGGCGTCCTTTGCCGACTACGGCCCCGGCACAGTGGAGGACTGCCTGCTCCAGCCGGAGACCGCTTCCGCCCTCCGCCGGGCCGTTCTGGCCTGGATGCTGGAGTGGGGTGTGCCCGCCTATGAGGAAGAAACCCATACCGGCCTGCTCCGTCACCTCTATCTCCGCTTCTCCCGGACGCAGGTCCTGTGCTGCCTGGTGGTCAACAGCGCCAAACCCCTCCCCGGGGAGGAGGCGCTGGTCTCGGCCCTCCGCGCCGCCGCGCCGGGGCTGGCCGGCGTGGCGGTATCGGTCAATCAGGAGCGGACCAATGTGGTGCTGGGGCGGGAGCTGCGGTCCCTCTGGGGCCATCCCTGGCTGGACGACACCCTCTGCGGCCTCACCTTCCGCATCTCGGTCCCCTCCTTCTACCAGGTGAATCGGGACCAGGCAGAGGTCCTCTATGAACAGGCCCTGGCGTTTGCCGGACTCACCGGGCACGAGCTGGTACTGGACCTCTACTGCGGTATCGGCACCATCTCTCTGGTCATGGCCCGGCGCGCGGGCAAGGTCATCGGTGCGGAGATCGTTCCCTCCGCCGTCACCGACGCCAAGGCCAACGCCGCCCGGAACGGCATCACCAATGCGGATTTTCTTTGCGGCGACGCGGGCACGGCGGCCCAGCACCTGGCCATGCAGGGGCTCCGCCCCGACGTGATCTGTGTGGACCCGCCCCGCAAAGGCCTCTCCGCCGAAGTCTGCGACGCCATCGCCGATATGGCCCCCGCCCGGGTGGTCTATGTCTCCTGTGACCCGGCGACCCTGGCCCGGGACGTCCGCCGTCTGCATGAGTCGGGCTACCGCCCGGAAAAGGCCGTGGCCGTGGACATGTTTCCCCGGACCGCCCACGTGGAGACGGTATGCTTATTGTCCAAACTTCAAAGTAAGGAACATATCGAGATCGAAGTGAAGATGGACGAGTTGGATTTGACTGCTGCGGAGAAAAAGGCAACCTATGAGGAAATCAAGACATATGTTCTGGAGCATACCGGATTGAAGGTCAGCAGTCTGTATATCGCACAGGTAAAGCAGAAATGCGGTATTATTGAACGTGAGAATTATAATAAACCGAAGTCGGAGAATGCCAAACAGCTCCAATGCCCACCGGAGAAGGAAAAGGCGATCAAGGAGGCATTGCATCACTTTGGTATGATTTTGTAGATGCTTTTTGAAAGAAGTTGCAGATGGCGGTCGGCACCAAATGATCCCTCGCTATCAAGCTGTCTAAAGGTGAAACTGTCAGTATGAGAATGCTAATGAACGTGCGTAAAACACTGAACTGCGATATTGGGAATATCCGAAAGCTGATTTCTTTCCAAGAAGGCATCGTTGAATAAGAGGTGGATGGTATGTCGGCAAAAAAGAAAAACATAATTAGCAAGGCTAGCCCTCACACAATAAAAAAATTTGAGCTGATAGAGGAGTACATCAAATCGTGGGCACAGAAGTTGCTGCTGACTGAGTCTTGCAATGGGCTGATCTTTATAGACTGTATGTGCAACAGTGGTGTATACACCGACGATGCCGGGCGATTGGTGAAAGGTACAGCAGTACGCGTCTCAGAAGCACTTAGGGAAGCATCAAGGACCTATACGGAGAAAAATATACACATTTACTTGAATGACAAGGATAAAGCGCGCGTAGATGAGCTAAAAAAGCATCTTCCACAGGATGAGCGCAATTTTAAGATTGTCACCTCTTGTGGTGATGCGCACGAGCTACTCCGAACTATCGGACCACAGTTATATGGAACTGGGCACCTGCATTATTTCCTGCTCTACGATCCGTATGATGCGACTATTGACTGGGAAGCGCTTCTGCCGTTTTTTCGTAACTGGGGTGAAGTTATGATTAATCACATGGTTTCAGATCCGGTGCGGGCGATCACAAGCGCCAAGAAGAAGACGACAAAGGCAAAGTATGAGAACACTTATCTGGAAGACTTTGAGAAACTGGTGCCTTACGGAAGTGACAAGAAGGCCTATGAGGCTAGAGTGGAAGAAATCATAAATTCACTGAAAGGAGCTCGCAGGTACTACGTATCGGCATTTCCGTTCTATAACACGCAGAACTCGCTCGTCTACAATTTGATTCATTGCACGAGCAACAAGGAGGGCTTTAAGCTCTATAAGAAGAGTGCTTGGAAGGTATTTGGCGCACAGTCCTCTACCAAGCACTCGGTTGAGAACAGGCAGTTGTCATTTAACCTTTTCGGTGAGATTGCTGAAGAGGAAGATGAAAGCTGCTTGCATGTTATCGATATAGCGAAATACCTGCAGCGCAGCTTTAGAGGCCGAAAGCAGGTGCCGCTGGATGAGATGTGGGAACTTTTGGATAACCACCCGATTTTCCCGTCAGAGGGATTTCGTAATAAGGTAAAGAGCGATCTTACCGATTTCTTTGGCGCGAAGATTGAGCAGATTGTGAATCCTGATACAGGAAAGAAGGAAATGGTGATCTCTTTCTCTTCTTGAGATTGAGTTTCAAATAGATGAGGTGATTGGAATTTATGGCAACGTCGCAGAAATTTGGTGGCAATTGGACTGAGGAGAAGTTGAATATCTTCACCAGCTACCTGGACGCATACCTGATTGCACTGCAAAATCAGAAGTTTAAGAAGATTTATATAGATGCCTTTGCTGGAACCGGTGAGATCGAGACCAGTGACGGCGGGCAGTTTCTTGTGGGCTCTGCTAAGCGTGCACTGGAGTCTGAAAAGAAGTTCGATCATTACTATTTCATAGAAGCGGACTCTCAGAAGGCAGGAGAACTTCAGAATATGATAAACTCCGTGTTTCCGCAGATGAGGGGAATTGTTACAATTTACTGCGGCGATGCGAATGATAAGCTCGCGGAGATTATTAGCAACGTAGACTGGAGATATAACAGAGGATTGCTGTTCTTAGATCCATATGCGACGCAGGTAAATTGGGCTACGCTTGAAAATGTAGCACAGACGAAATCGATAGACGTATGGTACCTGTTTCCGTTCTCTGCACTTGAACGTATGCTGCCGAAAAACGGAAAGTACGATAAATGGGAGGATTGCATAGATCGATTGCTTGGAGATGCCGGATGGAGGAAGGAATTCTATAAGAAAGATCCCCAGATGACGCTTTTTGACTTGTTCCCGGAGCCCGGACAGAGCGATGGCGAACGGATGGTTAAGGACGCAAATCCAGATCACATAAAGGAGTATATCCTCTCTCGGCTTGGGACAATCTTTCCATGTGTGTCAAAGCATGCGCGGATTTTCAGGAACAGCAGGAACTCGCCGATGTTCCTATTCTGCTTTGCCATTGCGAGTGAGAGTCCGAAAGCGCAGGGACTTGCACTGCGGATGGCAGACTACATATTAAAGAACAAGTAGGCGGAGGATGAAAGCACCTTGAAGACGATAAAACGAAAATCCATGCTTTATCAAACAGGGGTAGAGTATGGTGACTACACAATGAATCACGTGCAGGGGTGTGCACATGGGTGCAAATATCCATGTTATGCATTCCTGATGAAGAAGCGATTCGGGCAAATTAAGGATTACGAGAGCTGGCTTGAGCCAGTGCTTGTATCAAACACGCTTGAATTGCTGGATAAAGAGATACCGAGGCTCAGAGATAAGATTCAGTCTGTGCAGCTTTGCTTTACCACAGATCCGTTCATGGAAGGATATCCAGAGGTGTCCCAGATGAGCATTGCGGCTATCCGAAAACTGAACGAGGCCGGTATCAAATGCACTACATTGACGAAGGGATTGCTTCCCATAGAATTGGCGGAACTTTCTCCGGAAAATGAATATGGGATCACGTTGATAACGCTGGATGAAGCATACCGGGAACAGATGGAACCGGGAGCTGTTCCCTGTGCAGACCGACTAGCAGCGTTGAGAGCACTTCACGATGCTGGTTGCAAGACGTGGGTAAGCATGGAGCCGTATCCAACACCGAACATGGTTGAGCAGGATCTGCACGAACTACTTGAGGTGGTATCTTTTACAGATCGGATCATTTTCGGGAGAACGAACTATAGTAAGGTAGCAAATGCCTACGAAGGGCATAAGCATTTTTACAATGAGTGTGCGGCAGAGGTAGTTTCCTTCTGTCAGGAGCACGGCATTGACTATCACATAAAGGAAAAGACGATCACAGAAGAATGAGGTGGAAACAGTGGCGTTATTACAAGACTTGATCCGGCAGATCAACGATCCAACACTCAGGGATAGGATTTTGCAGGAAACAGATAAACTAATGAAACAAAAAAAGTTCGGGCTTGTGTTTGAAGAGCATCTGCCGGAATGCACGCCGCTTTATGATGTTCCAATCCGTGTCGGTTCAAAAGTGGCGTTAAAGACAGGCTATGTCAGCGATATTTATATGGTCATAAAGCTCGATGGGAACGAAGCTCTCTGCGACCGAAGAGAGACGCATGAGAAAGTAACTTTCCAGCTGGATGAGATTGTCGCTATTGCAGAATTTGGCGAGCCGATCTATCCCACACTAAAACCGCTGGATGCCGTTCAGAACGCTCCAGATAGCGACCTTTGGCATACGCTGATTGAGGCGGACAACTACCACGCGCTCCAGCTGCTGGAATACCTGTACGCAGAGAAGGTGGACTGCATCTACATCGATCCACCATACAACACAGGCGCAAAAGACTGGAAGTACAATAACGATTATGTTGACAGCTCCGATGCATACCGTCACAGTAAGTGGCTCTCTATGATGGAGAAGCGTCTTAAGATTGCTAAGAAACTGCTGAATCCCAAAGACTCTGTTATGATCGTAACCATAGATGAAAAAGAATATCTTCATCTTGGCTGTCTTCTTGAGGAGATTTTTTCTGGAGAAACGATGCAAATGGTTAGTATAACCATTAATCCCTCTGGAGCAAAGCGAGATAATCTATTTTCACGCTCTGATGAATATGCGTATATTATTCTCTTTGGTAACGCACAAGTGATACACCCGAAGGGAAATGGCAATGAACGAGAAGTAAGATGGTGGTATTTACGCAGAACGGATTATGCCTCTAGAAGAGGGACTGTTAAAGGAGGTGTGGCACAATTTTATCCAATATATGTTGATGATAAGACAATGAAGATCGTTGCTATAGGAGAGTCGTTGAAACCAGAGCAATCAAGATTTGATGTCCCAGCTATTGAAGGTGCTACTCCTGTATTCCCCGTTAGAGACGATGGCGTTGAAATGAACTGGGGAATGACAAGGGACTCTTTACAGAAACTTTGCAAGGAAGGAGTTGTAAGAATTTCTCCAGGAAGCAAAAACCAACCATATGTGTTTAGATATTTAAGTGCTAATTATGTTGATAAAATTAAAAGCGGTCGATGGGCCGTACGAGGTCTACGCGAGGATGGAACAAAAATAGTTGTCGAAACAGAAGGTAAGGTTACAAGAACGACAACCGTATGGCAAAACAAAAGTTATGATGCGGGACAATACGGAACATCTGTACTTGGCGATATAATAGGAAGCGGTAAATTCACTTTCCCAAAATCGGTGTATGCTGTAATGGATACACTCAAGTATTTTATTGCAAATAAGAAAAATGCTCTTGTTGTTGATTTTTTCGCAGGATCTGGTACAACCATGCATGCTGTCAATCTGTTAAATTCGATAGACAATGGTCATCGTCGGTGTATTATGGTAACCAACAATGAAGTTTCAGCGGATGAAGCAAAAGCGTTAGATGAAAAAGGATATAGGCCGGGAGATAAGGAGTGGGATAGACGCGGTATTGCTAGGTATGTCACATGGCCTCGAACGGTTTGTTCCATTAAGGGATGCAATATTGATGGCAAACCTCTCGATGGGAACTATGGATGTAACGTAGAACAATATACCGAAATTGACGGGGAAACCATTAATCCCGAAACTGGAAAAAAGATTCGAGGAAAAGTATATAAAAAAGAAAAAGAACCTGCTTATCCTGAATTAGCGGATTTGAAGATGTCTGATGGATTCAAAACCAATGCTGTGTTCTTCAAACTGAGCTTCCTCGACAAAACCTCCGTTGCTCTCGGCAGGCAGTTCCGTGAACTGCTTCCGGTGCTCTGGATGAAGGGCGGAGCCATTGGTAAGTGCCCAGCTCTTGAAAATGATGATCTCCCGAATATGCTGATCTTGCCGCAAAACAAAATGGCTGTTCTGGTAGATGAAATATATTATTCAGAGTTCGATGCCGAATTGAGCCAGCATCCAGAAATCCAGGCAATCTTCATTATAACGGATTCAGAGACAGCATACCGGTCGATGATCCGTACCTATGATGGCAAAGACTGCTATCAGCTTTACAGAGACTATCTGGATAATTTCAGAATCAATACGGGGAGGTAACCATGAGAGTAGAATTATTCCCTTTTCAGAAAAGAGCGCTTGCTGATATCCGTATGAAGACTGCGGAGGCAATGGGTAGCTACCACAGAACACATGCGCCGCAGGTGGTTTCCTTTACTGCTCCAACCGGAGCCGGAAAGACCATCATTATGTCCGCGCTGATTGAGGCTATTCTTTTCGGTGATGAACAGTATATGGAGCAGCAGGATGCAATCATCGTCTGGCTTTCGGATTCGCCTCAGCTGAACGAGCAGTCAAAGCAAAAGATCGACTCCAAGGCTGATAAGATCAAGTTGTCGCAGTGCGTTACAGTTTCCGAGGAATCCTTTGATAAAGAGGTATTTGAGGACGGTCATGTTTATTTTCTGAATACGCAGAAGCTGTCGGTCACCTCCAAGCTAACGAAAAATGGCGATGGAAGGACTTATACAATTTGGCAGACGCTTGCAAATACTGTTCGGGAAAAGAGCGACAGGCTGTACTTTATCATAGATGAAGCACACCGCGGCATGCAGGGACGTGAGGCCAGCAAGGCCACGACAATCATGCAGAAATTTATCAAGGGTAGCGATGAGGATCATATTCCGCCGATGCCAGTGGTGATTGGTATGTCTGCGACGACTCAACGGTTCAATGCTCTGGTCGAGGGCACATCCTCAACCATACATAAGTCCATTGTCACAGCGGATGAAGTGCGGACGTCCGGACTTTTGAAAGACCGCATTGTCATCACTTACCCAGAGGCCGGTGCGGTCAACAACGATATGGCTATCCTGCAGGCGGCAGCAGACGACTGGAAGGAAAAGTGGGAACATTGGACGCAGTATTGTTTTGAGCAGCATTACGCCTATGTGAATCCAATTCTGATCATCCAGGTGCTAAATGGAACCGGGGGCAAGCTGACCGATACCAATCTGGATGATTGCATCGCAAAGATCGAGGAGCGGACAGGATTCAAGCTGGAAAACGGTCAGGTAGTCCACACCTTCGGAGGAACAACTGCCTCCCTTACGGTAAACGGGTTTGAAGTACGTTATGAGGAACCTTCTCGTATCGCAGATGACCGAAATATCCGTGTTGTGTTCTTTAAAGAAAATCTGTCTACAGGATGGGATTGCCCAAGGGCAGAGACCATGATGTCCTTCAAACACGCGAATGACGCTACCTATATTGCCCAACTCCTTGGACGCATGGTCAGAACTCCGATGCAGATGCATATTCAGGTCGATGATGTCCTGAATGATGTGCATCTGTTTTTACCGTATTTTAACGAGGAAACGGTCAAAGATGTCGTGGAGGCATTGCAGAGCACTGAGGGTGGAGATATTCCGACAGACATATATGGCGAGTCACTATCTGGAAAACGCTTCGAGACACTAACTGTTAAACCGAAGAAGAAAATGCAAATGTCAATTCCGGGACAGATGACTTTGGAGGTGTTTGCAAATCAAGGTACCGAGGCGCCAGCTTTGGTATCCATAACGGATACACAGGGTGCACCTACTCCGGTACAGCAGCAGATACAGATCCCGGATGTAGCAGAAGTGACACCCGCACAGCCTACAAATGCCTTCCAGCAAATGAGCGCCGATAGCACACAGACCGTTCAGACGGATGTTAAACCGACAGCAGATGCTCAGCCGAGCGCAGTTACTGCACCCGAAACTATGGCTCCAGATAGCCAGCAGGAAGAAGTAGAGGATTTATTTGACCGTGAAGCGGTTATGAAATTTATCAATGATGCCGGCCTGCTTTCTTATAATGTCAGAGCGCTCCGGATTAACGATTACCTCAAATCGCTATATCGGATGGCACACCTGCTTAGTATGTCCAAGCTGCACCGTGAGGCAATCAGAGAGGTGCAGGATGAGATTGTCCAGATGATTCGTGATTATGTGGAAAATCTGAAAGCTAAGGGCAAGTACGATGACCTCGTGCAGCAGGTGAAACAATTCAAGCTTGCCACGCAGATTTTTGATGTGTTCGGCGAGACTGTGGACAACTATTCTGTTCATGATATGTTTACGACGACCGATACAGACATTGAACGCCAGTTCCAGATTGCCGATGTGAAGTTGGGACGCGAAGGCATCGGTATGGCATACGGCAAAAAGTATGGCAACTTCAGCGACCTCACGGCTTTTAAAGTAGACGTCATCCTTTTTGTTGCTGACGAGGACTGCATGAACAGACTTCATGCCTATGCGGAAAATCGGTTCCACGAACTAAATGATAATTATCGCAGATATATTGCCACTATCGACTCAGAGAAAATCCGCAGAGATTACGACAGCATCGTCTCTGACGGTGATGTGGTCAGCAAGCATAACTTCCGTCTTCCGGAGACAATACAGGTTCCGCATGAGGCCGGTGGCAAAGAATACCGTGATCACTTGTTCGTTAGTGATGCCACAGGAACAGCAAAACTGAAGCTAAACGGCTGGGAGGCTGATCTTATTGCAGAGGAAGAAAAGCGACAGGATTTTGTCTGCTGGATTCGCAATCCTTCCAGAGCGTCATGGGCACTGTGCATTCCATATGAAATCAACGGAGAGATTAAACCGACTTATCCCGATTTTATCATAGTGCGCGAAGATGAGCATCTTGGCTATGTGATTGATATCCTTGAGCCACACAGCGCAGACTTTAAGGACAATCTTGGAAAAGCTAAAGGTTTTGCAGAATACGCAAGGCAGAATCCGGGTGTCGGTAGAATCCAGCTCATCCGTATGGGTAAGGATGCAGCGGGAAGAACTCAGTTCAGACGACTGGATATGTATAAAACCGCAATCCGTGAAAAGGTTTCTCGTGCGATAAACACAGATGAGCTAGACCATATCTTCGATACAGATGGTGTCATTGAGTAAGAATCAAAATATCTAGGCGTCTTCACAACTTCTGCAACTTTGATACTTTTGTGGTGAAGCTAGGTAATAACCAAACGAAACCTTCCGCAGATTTCATCCAATGTGAAGATGAATGCTGCGGAAGGTTATGTTTTAGGAGGCTATGAATGTGCAAGTTGTGATAGTTGTATCTTCATAGGTGACTAAAACGAGGGGTGTCCAGAGGGGCGCAGCTCCTTGGCGCTGGGTTTCCAATAGGGGCGAGAAGCATCCCTGTTGGCACACGATTTTCCGCAGGAAAGTCTAGTGTGTTATACCTTTGCTTCCGGCTGACGCAGGAAAGGGGCTGGCTTCGCCATCTGCTGTACGGGCAGATAGCGGTTGGCGGACACTTTTCTGCGTCAGTAGGACAGGAGGATTTTGTGACACCAAGGTGACACAAATGCAGGATTTTTGAAAAGCAAAATCCGACTGGACGGAGAAGGAAGCAGAGGTATATACAGCCCTCGTCCCGCCGCAGCGACACACTAAAACCACCACGGAAGCTCCAGCCAAAGGTTGTCCATCGCAGTATCTTTCAATATCTTTGCGCGACTCTTCCGCAGATTGAAATGAATTGCGCTGCCAATCATCGTATGCTCCACATCGTCCGTAAAGCCATAGCGGTACAGCAGATAGGCTTGCTCACGCTCGGAAAGTCTGCCCAGACCCTCGTACAGCTCTCGCATGGTTTCTTTGTCCACATAAATCTGTTCCGGAGATTTGACGGTCGGATCAGCAATGGCTTCGATGCGCAGCAGCCGTTCTTCGCCGGGAAGAATCTCATCCAACCGGATTTTCTGCAAGGCAAGTCCATCTGTGTTGCTGGTCATTTTTTGCTCATATTGAGAGAAAACATCCCGTATCAGGTCGGTCATGGCGTTGCGGATGAACGGTGCGGCATAGGTCAGAAACTTAATACCCTTGCTGCTGTCAAAGAGAGGGATGGCGGTCAGCAGACCGAGGCAGCCTTCCTGTTCCAGATCGCTGGTTTCTGTACTGAGATTGCTCTCTGCCAGATTGGATTTCAAATAAATCTCATTGGCGGTTTTGCGGATGAAACCCAGATTGTTTTTCAGAAGAAGGTCACGAGCCTCTGTGTCCCCTTTCTGCGCCAGCGCACAAAGCTGCTCATTATCCTGTTTCTTCATCATCCTTCTCCTGTGATGGGGCTTGCTCTAAGGTGGTCTGGAAAAAGCCTGTCAACGCCTGTCCAAGCGTATTAAGTGCATCCCGATTGACACCATCCAAGCCAGCCACACTGCCGATAATCAGATCAGATACCTGCTCCGGTGTAATGGTTGGATTTGTCATATCCTGTCCCTTTGCAACCTCTGTAAACATTTTTTTGGTTTGCTCTGCGGTCATCGACTGAATGGCAGCAAAGTCATTGCCGATTTCCTTTTTCACTTCCTTGACCGCCAGCATAAACTGATTTTCAATGGTGACAAGGTCAGCTTGATAAACCGATGTTCTCAGATGTGCGATGTCCCGTGCGGCTTGTTCGCCAGCTTCTGTTTTTACCGTTTTCCGTGTCAGGCTGCTGATGGTTGTATATAACTGATTCTGCACGGCATACCCGGCGGCAACCGTATCGTTGAAATACTGCTCTAATATGTAGGTCAGATCAAGAAAGCGGGGACTTTCCAGCAGATAATTGACCACCTGAGCGTTTGCTTTTCCGGCATAGAGGTTTCTTGCCGCCTGTGCAGATAAGCCAAGCTCGTCAATGGCATAATTCTTTTTATCAGGGACATTGGTTATGCCTAAAAGAAAGTCAGTGGAGACATTAAAAGCTCTGGCAATACGGATGATATTCTCGTCTCCGAGCTTGTCCGTCTTTCCGGTCAGAAACCGGCTGAGCAAACTGTCACCGCAGCCAATTTTCAGCGCAAGGTCTGTCTGAGATACCTTGTGGTATTTCATCAGATCGGCAATCCGCTCCCGGACAGTGCCGGGTAAAAAGGTGTTCGCCATCGCTTATGTCCTCCTTTCCTCTGTCGGCTTTTTGATATACTTCCCGCTTCGGATTCTGGCGTCGGCAGGCTTTTCCGCATTCTCCGGGATAATCCAGCGGCTTCCGGCCCGCTGTGCGCCGGTGATGCGCCCCTCATTACAGAGAATGCTCACACGCCTGTGTGATATACCCCATTTCTCTGCTGCTTCAAAGGTTGACAGGTATTTCATGCGAGTTCGACCTTCCTCCCCAAAACTAACTTTATTATATTCAATAAGTGGAATAATATCAAGGCATATCCTGTGAACAATCGCCGTCCTGCGATTTTTGCATTTTTGCAAAAATTCAGGGCGGCTTTTTCTTTTTTTGCGGAAATGCCGGATTTTCCGGCTCATCCCGTTTTTCTCCGTATATTCAGGTGACAAGAGGAAATTGTCAAAAAAATTACGGAGGTATTTTGTATGAATCTGTTTGAAAGCGTCAAGGCAGCGGCCACGGTGAGACAAGCTGCCGAACACTACGGCTTGAAAATCGGGCAAGGCAACATGATCTGCTGCCCCTTCCACGCCGACCGCACACCCAGCATGAAGCTGAACGAGGATTACTTCTACTGCTTCGGCTGCGGGGCCCACGGCGATGTGATCAACCTTGCGGCAAGGCTGTTCGGCCTGAGCGGCTATGACGCGGCGAAAAAGCTGGCGTATGACTTTTGGATCGACCCGGACAAGACTCCGGCTGCGGCAGCGCTGCGGAAGCCGCAATATCCGCTGGCAAAGACGTTTCAGAAAGAAACGCTGCATTGCCAACGGGTATTGTGCGATTATCTGCACCTTTTGGAGCGTTGGAAGGTGCAGTGCGCGCCCAAAACGCCGGAGGATACCGTTGATGACCGCTTTGTGGAAGCCTGCCAGATGCTCGATTATATCGAGGATCTGACAGATATTTTAACCTTTGCGGAGTTGGAGGCTCGTGTGAAAACTGTGGATATGCTTCAAAAGGACGGCATGATTGACCGGTTGGAGGAACGCCTGAAAAGGCTGGAAAAGGAGGTGGACGCCTGTGACAAAGCGGAAATCGCTTGATAGGAATACTCCCATCTGGTTTGACGGTACCAATATCAATGAGGCGCTGTTTTGCGACGAGTTTTTGAGCAGCCGGAAGATCATCTTTGCCAACGGCGCGTTTTTCACGCCGGACGGCAGAGTGACCGACGATCTGCCGCTTCGCGGTGAAATCTACGAGGAGCTGAAATGCTGCGCCGTGAACAACATCCCCCGCAAAATCACCAACATTCTGGAAGTGATGAAGCTGGCAGCTCATGTGGAGGACTTTGCACCGGAGGCAGATAGAATTCATCTGTCAAACGGTACGTTGAAGCTGGACGGCAGCTTTACCGGGGGCAGACCGGACATCGTGCGGAGCAGACTGCCGGTGGCATACTGCCCTGACGCACCAGCTCCTGCCCTCTGGCTTTCTTTTCTGGATGGGCTTTTGTATGCGGAGGACATCCCCACCTTGCAGGAGTTTATTGGTTATTGTCTGATCCCCAGCAACAAAGGGCAGCGCATGATGGTGATGAAGGGAAACGGCGGCGAAGGAAAATCGCAGATCGGCGCTGTACTGGGTGCGCTTCTCGGCAGCAACATGAAGGACGGCAGTATCGGGAAGATTTCTGAAAACCGGTTTGCCCGTGCCGATCTGGAACACATTCTGCTGTGCGTCGATGACGATATGCGGATGGAGGCACTGCGGCAGACCAACTATGTCAAGTCCATCGTGACCGCCCAAGGCAAGATGGATCTGGAACGCAAAGGCAAGCAGAGCTATCAGGGCTGGATGTTTGCCCGTCTGCTGGCGTTCTCCAACGGCGACCTGCAAGCACTCTATGACCGAAGCGACGGCTTTTACCGCCGACAGCTTGTGCTGACCACCAAGGAAAAGCCTGCGGGGCGGGTAGATGATCCTGACCTTGCCGAAAAAATGAAAGCGGAGGTCGAGGGTATCTTCCTGTGGGCGTTTGAGGGCTTACAGCGGCTTGTTGCCAACAACTCCAAGTTCACGGAGAGCCAGCGCACACGGGATAATCGGGAGGCAGTCAAGCGGGATAACAACAACGTCTTTGATTTTCTGGAATCGGAGGGCTATATCCGGCTGAAAGCAGACTGCACCATCAGTTCCAAGGAATTGTACGAGATTTACCGGATGTGGTGTGAGGAAAACAATCTGACGCCGCTAAAGCGCCGCAGCTTCAGCGACAGCGTGATTGCTAGTCAGAGCAAGTACAATCTGGAATACTGCAACAAGATCACCAACGCTGCCGGACGGCGCGTATGGGGCTTTTTCGGTATTGAGGCGATTGCAAAACCCAATATAAACGGGTTTTCTGATGTCTCAGAGCGTACGTACGTACCGGAGGACTGGCGATGAATTTTCCCGCCACCGCTCCATGTACGTATGTACGCTTTGTTTTTTCCAAAACGCCGCTATATGGAAAAACTGCCGAGTTTACCGCTGTATTTTGGAGCGAGAAATCAAGCCAAGTGAAATTCGCAAACTATTAGACTGTTGGCAGAAATGGTTTCACGGAATCGCGCTTCTCAGAACAGCAACATGGGTGCGCGGAAACGTGGGAAACTACACGTTTTAGAGCAAAGTCACACAGAGCAGAAAAGTCGATAGGTGTCACCTGTGAACAGGACTTCATAACGGCAATTCTGAGCGGATTTGACAGCAACAGATTTTTTTGCGATACAGTGAAGTGGATGCGCCGGAGAACGTACCGGCTTCGCTTTTTCATTATCTGAATTTTGGAAGGGATTTGAATATGAGTGTACGCAATGAAATCAAGGCGCAGATCATTCGCGCCGGTTTTACCATGCAGGAGGTCGTTGACCGGCTGGCCGAGGAATACGATTGGAGCGACAGCGTCTCCAATCTGTCCGCAAAATTGCAGCGGGAGAGCATCCGCTACAAGGAGGTCGTGGAGCTGGCCGACGTGCTGGACTGCGACATCGTGTGGGTGAAGCGAGGGGAACGCCGATGAAAGCACAGTACGCCATTCTCCGCTTTGCAAAGTACAAAGGGCCGGAAATCGGGCATATCGAGTCTCACAACGAGCGCACCAAGGAGAAATACGCCAGCAATCCAGACGTGGACACGTCCCGCAGCCACCTGAACTTCCATCTGGTGACGCCGCAGCGCAAGTACCGCGCGGAGTCCGAAAAGCAGATCGCGGAGGCGGGCTGCCGCACGCGGTCGGACAGCGTGCGCGTGGTGGAGGCTCTCGTGACAGCCAGCCCGGAGTTTTTCAAGGGTAAGAAAAAGTCAGAAGTCAAAGCTTATTTTCAGGAAGCGCTGGACTTCATCCAGCAGCACCAGAATCCGAGAACCATCATATCCGCCGTGGTGCATATGGACGAGAAAACGCCCCATATGCACCTTTCTTTTGTCCCGCTGA
>ERZ773155.2123-NODE-2123-length-15637-cov-5.949044_pt1 | contig 15637 bp, 9 predicted proteins | sample MGYA00511262_ERZ773155 | MGnify/ENA primary metagenome ERZ773155 (study PRJEB29015, sample SAMEA2737828) | human gut metagenome | biome: human gut; feature: human-associated habitat; material: faeces | place: China | collected 2012 ... | reverse complement strand
CAGAAGGCGTTGAAGGCACTAAGGTAGTTACTATCGAGCAGGCTTCGAAAGAAGACCTGGTGGTGGTTCCTTACGATGAACTGGTACCGACAGAAGGCGGTAGCATCACCTTTACCATTGCTTCCAACAAAGCTTGGGAAATCATTCCTTCCACCGCTTTCCTTTCCAATATCGACAAAACATCCGGTACAGGTAATGAAGATGCCATAGCAGAAACCGTAACTGTGACACTGCCCGCCAATGCAGGCGCCAAGAGAGCAGGCACGCTGACTGTAAAAACTGAGTTTGAAGAATACACCTTTACCATTACACAAAATGGAGTGATCATTGAACTGGAAGAAGATCCCGAAAGTACAACGATCAGCATGCCCGGAACAGGCAGTGGTATGGAAAAGACTGTACTGATTCGCGCAAACAAAGAATGGAAAGTTGAAGTTCCTAAAGAATATCAGAGTTGGCTGAAAGCTGAGGCACTGAGTGAAACAGAGTTGAAAGTAACGACAACAACGACTAATAATCTGATGGTAAACCGTGTCGGCCACATCATTATGAAGACCAAAGAAGTCATCGACGGATTTGACGGCATTACGTTCGACATCAGTCAGGGTACTGCTTTCTGGAAAGAAGGAGGAGCAGATAACTATGTTGTGGATGAGGAAACCGGTTACATGACACTCTATGGCAGTGGAATAGTCACCAACTATTTATTCAAAAAAGGACGTCTCGCATTCGATTTCGAATCTATCAATTTAACCGGAGAAGATTGGATTGAGTTTAATATGTGGCCCAACTCAGGAAATACAAACTTCCATTTGCATTTCTACGCAAATAAAGAAAGTAACTTCACTTGTGGAGGTTCAGGCTTAAACTGGACTCAGAAAACATTTACCTGGACATCGGAACAAACGAATGTAGTGAAGAAGATTGAATTCCTTGTTGTCAACAAAGAAGAAGGTTCGAACGCATTAGTTCTTAAACTGATTATTGATGGTGTTGAGGTTGCCGTATTAGATAATAACATAACCGATCCTTATGCAACCGAACCGGGAGCACCTGTATACTTCAGGATGCATACCACAAATAAAGCTTCCAATTTCACCGTGAAGTCTATCACATGGGAACCAGTAGAATAATAACCGAACCCTAAAATTCAAGAGTATGAGATTAAATATCAGAAAATCAATAATTACAGGCATTTCTCTCGCTACATTGCTACCTGCATTCTCTTTATTGCAGAGTTGCGATGACAGTGAAGCAGAGAAATGGGTAGACCTGCGCTATAGAGTAGAAGACTCCTATCTGGTTGAAGCGAAAAATCCGGAACCAGTCTCCTTCCAGGTCAAGTCAACTGACCCGTGGGAAGTATTCGGAAAATATGATTGGTACACCATCTCACCCAGTACAGGTGAGGCAGGTGAGACCTACACCGTAACTGTTACCTGCAAAGAAAACACTGAATTGGACGACCGTATAGACACACTCAACATTAAAAGTGACTACTGGACCGGAAAAAGATTCGTTCTGACCCAGAAAGGTACTGCTTACCTGAATGTAGAAGGCGTGGATATGATCGACCAGGAAGGAAACAGCGAAACATTCAGCGTACTCAGCAATCAGAAATGGACTGCTAAAGTAACAGACGGTGATGTTTGGCTCTCCATCCAATCCGGAGCATCGGGCGAAATGAACGGAGAAATTACTGTCACCGCTTCACCGAATACAGGCGAACAACGTACCGGTATTGTAACCATCTATGACCGGCACGGGAAAATAGCCAGAGAAGTACAATGTATACAAGACGGTGTGTTGCTGACACCAGATACACCGGAAAACGGTAAGTGGTTTGCTATGTATGAACAGGCTCAGCAACTCACCATCCACGTAGAATCGAATGCAGAATGGGAAGTATCCAAAGAAAACGAAGCGGATGATACCTGGTATCACTTCGAAAAGACTTCATTCGACGGTTCTGCCGACATCGTGATTAACGTAGACGCACACGAAGGCTCTTCTGTCCGTACCGGAATTATTGTACTGAGCACCAAAGCTGCCGAAGGCGCTACTCCGCTTATGAAGACAATCAAGATTAAACAAGCGAATCCACAAAGACCTGTGGTTACTGAAGTAAACAGATCCATCAGCGGTGCTTACTACGGACCGGGTGGTTTAATGCCGGGTCATTACAGCTTCTATTGGGAACCGCTTGGCGACGCCAGTCTGACTACTTTCTTCTCTTGGAGCGGAAAAGCATTTGACGGAGGAGACGTAGAACTTCGCTTCCATATTCTGAGCAAACGGACTCAATTAAGTACAAGACCGTGGAACGGTGACGTATACAATGAGAACAGCGGCCGTGATGTAGATACCAGCAAGCCAAACGTATTATCATTCGAGATACGCGAAGCTATAGATGCCAATGATCCAACTCAATCATGGATTTACTCGGAATGGATTCTCAACGGTACAGTCATAGGAAAAGCAACCAGCGACGGTGTGATAGACGCTAACGGTACAAGTGATACTTACAAAGTACCATTCTCGGATACCAAAGATGGTGGTAATTTCTCGATGACAATTTCTGGCGGCAGTGCCACACTGACTAAATGGGAATACATCGCTCCACTAGTATGGGGAGACTAATTCTCTAAGGATAGTGATTGCCTGAACTCCCCCAATCAGGCAATCGCTTCTAACAAACTCAAAAATCAATAAAAAGAAAAGAGTATGATGAAAAGAAAAATATTACTTATACTGAACATGGCAATCATCGGATTTTCCACTGCTGCCTGTTCGGATGATGAGACCAATTACATCACTCCGGAAAAGAAATATCCGCTCACTGATTTTGCCGTAGCAGTAAATAATGTGTCAGCGAATACGACTTCCTATTATCATGGGAAGATAGACCAGACAACCCACAGAGTGGAAATCGGTACGATCGAGGATGCCAATACCATCACCGGTGTAGACTATACGCTAATGAGCGATGGAGCCACCATCTCACCGGACCCGGCAACATTTGTACACAACTGGAAAAAAGAGCAGACAGTGACCGTCACCACCGAAGACAATCAAACAACGACCTATACTATCGTACTGACCAAGTTTGACGACACCATGAAGGACGTTCTCTTCATGGACGAGTTCGATGTGGACGGCAATCCGGACCCGACCAAATGGGTACTCTGCCAGAAAGCAGGCTCCGACTGGAACGACGAAATGTCCGAAAGTTATGACCAGGCTTACGTAAAAGACGGCAGACTTATACTGAAAGCCGAAAAAATAGGTGATGAATACAAAGCCGGCGGTATCGAAACGCAAGGTAAGTTTGACTTCACCTTCGGACGGGTGGAAGTAAAAGCCAAAATCACCAGTTACCCCAATGGCGCATTCCCCGCTATCTGGATGATGCCGAAGAAATATATCTATGACGGATGGCCGAATTGCGGAGAAATCGATATCATGGAACATGTGAAACAGGAATCCGCGATCCATCATACGATACATACTCACTACACGTATGATTTGAACATCAAAGATCCGTCCAACACCGCACAAGTAACTTGCAATTATCAGGATTGGAACATCTACGCTTTAGAATGGAGCGAAGACAAACTGACTTTCTTCGTCAATGGACAGGAGACTTTCTCTTACTCAAACCTGAAACTGGAGAATGAAGCAGAAATGAAGCAATGGCCGTTCACAAAAGATTCTTCATTCTATCTCATCCTGAACATGGGATTAGGAGGAGACAGACCGGGCTCATGGGCAGGTCCTATCGATGATGCCAACTTACCTGCCATCATGGAAATTGACTGGGTAAAAATAACCAAGTTAGATAAATAGGTTTTAAGGTAGGAGCCAAGGTTTTTAGGAACTTCTAAAGAAGGAGGAATGGAAGTATAGAGACTATTCAAAACTTTCATTCCTCTATTTGTTTTCGGGTATTAAATCTTTTTTACTTATTAAACATGAAACATGTATTATACGCATTATTAACGGCTGTAAGCATTTTATTCACTAGTTGCGGACCCTCTTCTAATACCAACAACCCACAGGTGCCCAATGTGCCTCAACCGCAGCCTCAGCCCCAACCGGAAGTCACCCAGAAAGTAGTTATCGGCTACCTTGCGCTTGACGACTGGGAGTTTGAAAATTTATTTCCTACAATAGAATGGAAGTATCTGACGCATATCAATGCCAGCTTTGCAAGAGTAAAAGCAGACGGCACACTCAACATCGAACCTGTCCGGAAGAGGATTGAAAGTGTACGTGAAACGGCTCACAAACATAATGTCAAGATTCTGATATCTTTAGCAAAGAACAGTCCGGGAGAATTCACTACCGCCATCAATGATCCGAAAGCCAGAAAAGAACTGATACAGCAGATTATTGCATTCACTAAAGAATATAAACTGGACGGCTTCGACATCGATTATGAGGAATATGACAACTGGGATAAGAATTTCCCCTCATTATTGGTTTTTGCCAGAGGTTTATACCTGGCAAAAGAGAAAAATATGCTGATGACCTGTGCCGTCAACAGCCGCTGGCTTAATTACGGAACCGAATGGGAGCAATACTTCGACTATATCAACCTGATGAGTTATGACCGGGGAGCGTTTACCGATAAACCGGTCCAGCATGCTTCATACGATGACTTTGTGAAAAACCTCAAATACTGGAATGAACAATGTCGGGCATCCAAAAGTAAAATAGTGGGAGGACTTCCTTTTTATGGATATTCCTGGGAGGAAAGTCTGCAAGGCGCAGTGGATGACGTTCGTGGAATCCGCTATAGCGGCATACTCAAACATCTTGGAAATGAAGCAGCGGACAAGGATAATATAGGCAAGACTTATTATAACGGCCGCCCTACTATAGCCAACAAATGTAAGTTCATCAAAGAAAACGACTATGCCGGCGTGATGATCTGGCAATTATTCCAAGATGCCCACAATGATAACTATGACTTAAAGCTCATAAACGTTGTAGGCAGAGAAATGATGGAATAGACGAGATATACCGCTTTCTCTTATGCAGAAGACCCTATCCTGTTGTGCTTTTCACCTATTGTTATCAGATTTTTAATAGGAGATCTTCATCGTTCCACTCGAGTGATCTGATCTCATCACTAGAGTGAACAGATTTCTCCACTCTAGTGGCAAGATCGTTTCACCCGGGTGGAACGATGAAGATGTCGGTAAGAAAACATAAGTATATAGGCTTGATATGGCAAAGATATAAGGTATCCGAGCTACAAAGTACCTATTATTTGAAACTGATATATGAGATATTAACCCTCAAAAGGCAGACAGTTTTACCTACTTACGCAAGGAAAGGGAATGAGAGATGAGCAAAAAAGGAGGAGAGATAAGCTAAATTGAAGGCATTTTGCGTAGAAAACAATGAGAGATACCTTATAGAAGAAGTATCTCTCATTGTATATCACACTGATTATATGCTATTTACCTCATATAGAATGAGAGTATGAGACTAATATTTATTTTTTTATTTCTAGTATATGTTCCTAAGTCCAAGTTATCAATGCGATTTACTTATCCTGCTTCCTATAAGCGGAAGGAATCTCTCCTTTAATAGACTTGAAAACCTTACTGAAATAACGCAAAGAAGAGAAGCCGACCACTTCGGAGATTTCAGTAATGTTCATGGTAGTAGTAGTAAGTAACACGATTGACTGCTCAATGCGCTGCTTATTCACATAGTCTACAATCCCCATACCCGTGATGGCCTTCACTTTATTGAATAATAACGAACGACTGATACACATATTAGTAGCTATAAACGCAACATCCAGATCCGGATTACTCATATTATCCGCAATCAATGTATTCAATTTCAGCAGGAAAGTCTCATCCGCATTACTAAAGCTCACTTCCTTATGCGTCAAGAGCTTATCATCTTTATATCTTGCCCGTATCTGTTCGCGCTGCCTCAACTGATTATGAATCAATGCCAGCAAACCGTCTATTTCGAAAGGTTTCGGCAAAAAGGCGTCCGCTCCAGTCTTATAACCGGTATACATATTCTGAGAATTATGATAGGCGGTCAATAAGACAAAAGGAATATGGCTGATATCCAGATTAGTCTTCACTTCCCGGCAAAGTTCAAACCCATTCATCCGGGGCATCATGACATCACTGATGATAATATCCGGCAATCGGTCTTTGATCTGTTCCAATCCCTCTTTCCCATCCTTGGCAACATATACACGGGCAAAATAATTACTCAGCGTTTCTTTCAGATAACTTCGCAGTTCGGGAGTATCTTCGACCACCATCACTGAATATTTTTTCAGGAAGGTATAATCGATTCTATCCGGTTCATTCACTTCCACGCCTGTAGCTGCTTCCACAGAAGCCGGTTCCAGCTGTCCGCAAGTATCCGTGAATAAGGGTAGTTCAAAATAAAAGATGGCCCCTTTTCCCGCTGCATTCGAAGCGCCCACTCTTCCTTTATGGTGTGTGATGAGACTCTTCGCATAGGATAATCCGATGCCGCTTCCTCCTTTTTCATGTCCCCCCTGATAGAAACTGGAGAAAAGAGAGTCTGTGTCTACCATATTCAGTCCCATCCCTTCATCCCTGACAGAGATCCGAACCCAGTCTTTCTCTTGTGACAAGGTGGTAATCAGTGTAGTAGTGGTGCCCGATTCGCTAAACTTCAACGCATTCATCAGGAAGTTAGAAAGAACGAACTCGCACTTATTCTGATCGAAAGGTACCTCTTTTATCTGTTCGTCCAACTCATATTCGAGTCTGATACCTTTCACATGAAACTCATTGATGAACTTATCTCCGACAGAGCGCACCCACTCATTCAAAGGATGCGGCAATATATGCAGCATATCTTTTCCTTCTTCCAGTTTCCTTACATCAAGTACCATATCAATAATATTCTTCATCTGATATGCCTGCTTATAGATCGGGACCAACAACTTTTCCACATCCTGCTTGTCCGACTCCTGATTGATAATACGCTTCAATGGTGCACAAATCAGTGTAAGAGGAGTGCGAAGTTCATGACTGATGTTCGTCAGGAAATTAATCTTTTCTTCATACATCTTATTTTTCAGACGCATAATCTCCCGCTTCTGTTTGGCTTTCTTCTTGCGATAGAAGTAGTAGACAATGCTATAAGCCACTGCTCCCAACAATATATATAATCCCACATAGAACCAACCGGTCTTCCACCAAGGCGGAGTAACCACAACATGCAGAATGGGTTGTTTCATACTCCACCCTCCGTCACGGGTATAATAAGAAGCGGTAATCGTATACTCCCCTATCGGCAGATAATTGATAACCAAAGAGTTTGAATTGGAACTCGCCAATTCCTGATCGAGCCCCTCTATATTGAAACGAAAGAAATTCTTGCGGAACACATCGCTTTCATTCAGCAGAACTTTCAGTTGCAGGGAAGAAAAGTTCCAGGGAATCTGAATTGTTTCAGCCGCTTCCTGCGGCTCTTCGGATAACGAGACAGGCAGACCGTTTAATAATACATCCAGCAGTTCGACCGTATAATCCTCATCTGTATCAAAATGAACGGCAGAGTTTATCACCGTCATGCCTGTAGTTCCACCGACAAAAACATCTCTGTTTTTGGCCAGAAGAGTAGCATGAAAGATGTATTCGTTAGGCAAAACTCCATCTACTTCCTCCAAGGTAGTAAAATTATGGGTACGGGAAGAATAAACAAATAAATGACGTCTCGTTCCTATCCAGATTCGATATTGATTATCGGCAACAACAGAAGCTACATCCTGAAACAGGCTTGTATTTATCAGTTCACTCTTCCCTGTCCGTGGATCATAACGTACCAAACCTTCGGTAGAAGCCAGCCAAAAAATACCATCCTGATCCATAGAGGCGTCATTGATAGTGTATTGTCCTTGATAAATCGTCCGGAAAGTCCCTTCCGAAGAATCATACTCACAAATATTCTTCAGATCGGAAAGGTATGTCTTTGCACCTTTCGTAGCTATTATCAGTGGAGAATGACGCTCGTACTCTTCTCCCATAGTGGCCACTATATCAAATTTACGGGTGACCATATCATATATAAAAATATGCTGGGCACTGAAAAGAATTTTAGTCTTCGTTATCCGCTGAATATTGACAGAAAAACCATTGATACAGGTCTGATCGTTCATTTCCTTGTCAATCAGCACAAAGGGACGTATCTGCCCCGTTTGCTTATGAAAGATAAAGAGTCCTTTATTAAAGGAAAAGAACAACAGTTCGTCAGGAGTATATTCCACAATGGAGACAACTTTCTCATATTTGGTGGCAGGATAATGTTTAAAGGTACCCGATACCGGATCAAACCGGTTGATACCTCCCCCATCGGTTCCCACCCAGACTATTCCGTCACTATCCTGAAAGAAACTATTGATAGTCTGGTTGCTTAATCCGTACAGATTGCCAAAAGGAACGTTCTGATAAGAGCAGGCATACACATTCTTTATACCAATCAACCCTCTTCTGATACTGCCTGCCCACATATTATTGGCAGGGTCCAGATAGAGGCGGTATATAGTATTGGCTGGAAAGGAATGAACATCATCCTGCTTTTGCTGAATATTAGTAAATGAGAAATCATCTAAAGAGATTATATTGATTCCGCCACCATCAGTGGCTACCCAAAGCTGATTATCTCTCTCCATGATATCATGAATGACATCATATGTCAAAGGAGAATTTGACGCCGTAAAGTGTTTGATCAGCTGGTCTCCCTGATAGCAATACAGTCCGTTACCATAAACACTTACCCACAGACGCTTGTAGGAGTCCAGATAGATACTGGTATAGTTATTTTCTGTAAACGACTCTATTTTCTTCACTTCATAAGTCTTCATATTGAATGAATATATGCCGTGCCAACGTGAATTGAGCAGGATATTCTCTTCATCATAACGTATCATCTGCCAAAAGGGATTGTAATAAACAGGGTCTTGCGCATAATACAAAGGTTCCAACTTATTAGTGGCATAGACATATTTGTATATAGCTCCTGATCCTCCCAGTAAGATTCCCCCTTCAACCAATAAATAGGAAGCAACATAGATCGGTTTACCATTATTAGATAAAGTTCTGAAACTATCACTCCCTCTGTCGTAAAGGCAAATGCCGTTCATCGTAGCTACCCAAAGATTGCATAAAGAGTCCTCGGCGATAAAAGTGATGTTGTTGGAAGGCAGCGTTCTTTCATCTCCCGGGCGATGCAGATATTGCTTCAGATGATCACGATCGTAGCAATTCAAACCGGATTCCGTGCCAATCCAAAGATACCCCCGATGATCATTCAGAACACATTGTACTTTCGACTGTGAGAGTCCTTCCTTAATTCCAAGTTGTTTATAATAATAATAAGGAGACTGGCTCAGTATAGGTTGTGCAATACCTACAAAGAAAAACAATAGATATATTTCAAATAGAATCTTTCTCATAAATAGCCGTATAATACTGTATCAAGACGTAAATATAGGAAATTCTCTTTAAATAAAACTGTTTTATATTAATTTCTTATATTTATTTTTATTTTATCTGCTAAGAACGAGCCCATCCGGCAAGAACTCATCTACCGAACGCCCGTATCTTAATAATTCCCGAACAATTGTAGAACTGATATGAGTATGTTCTGGTTCTGTAAATAAAACCAAAGTTTCCACTCCCGATATTTTCCGATTTACATCTGCAATCGTTTTTTCATACTCAAAGTCATTCACCGAGCGAATTCCCCTCAAAATAAAACCAGCATGACACTGACGAGCAAGATCCACAGTCAAGCAATTATAGGAAAGGACTTTCACTCTGGGATTTGACCGAAACAAATCTTCAAGCATACGAACACGTTCATCAACACTGAAGTATTGACTTTTAGCTTCATTGACACCTATGGCGATCACTATTTCATCAAGCATGTTCAATGCCCGTTCGACTAACGACATGTGTCCGATTGTAAACGGGTCAAAAGTTCCCGGAAATATAGCGATCCGCTTATTAAGAGAGGTCTTCATCTGTAACAAGATTTTGAATTATAAAGTTCTGGCGTTCCATCGTATTTTTCCCCATATAAAACTCCAGTAAATCTTTCACGAGGTCTTCTTTTTTCAAAGAAACCTGATCAAGACGCATATCCGGTCCTATAAAATGACGGAACTCATCCGGAGAAATTTCTCCTAATCCTTTAAATCGGGTTATTTCGGCACTGCTTCCAAGTTTCGATATTGCGTTGATTCGTTCCTCTTCCGTATAACAATAATAAGTCTCTTTCTTATTTCTCACCCGAAAAAGAGGCGTTTGTAAAATATAAACATGACCTTTTTTAATCAAATCCGGGAAAAACTGCAAAAAGAATGTTATCAGCAATAACCGTATATGCATGCCGTCAACATCGGCATCTGTTGCTATTATAATTTTATTATACCGAAGACCGTCCATGCCGTCCTCTACATTCAATGCCGCCTGCAATAAATTGAATTCTTCATTTTCATATACGACTTTACGCGTCAAACCATACGAATTCAACGGCTTCCCACGTAAACTGAATACAGCCTGAGTCTCGACATTCCGGCTTTTAGTTATAGATCCCGTAGCCGAATCTCCCTCTGTAATAAAGATGCTCGACTGATCGACATTGTCTCCTTTCGTATCATTATAATGTACCCGACAATCCCGAAGTTTCTTGTTGTGAAGATTCGATTTTTTGGCACGTTCTCTTGCCAACTTAGTAACTCCGGCTATTGCTTTTCTTTCTTTTTCCGACTCCAATATCTTCTTTAACAAAGCATCTGCCGTTTCTGCATTCTTATGTAAATAATTATCAAGTTCTTTTTTCAAGAAATCACCGATAAACTTACTTACCGAAGGACCTTCAGGGCCTATATCCCGCGAGCCCAGTTTCGTCTTAGTCTGAGATTCAAAAACAGGTTCTTCCACTTTAATACTTACCGCCGCTACGATCCCGTTACGAATATCGGAATAATCGAAATTCTTATTATAAAATTCTTTTATCGTACGGGAAGCCGCTTCACGAAAAGCAGTCAAATGCGTTCCGCCTTGTGTCGTATGCTGACCGTTAACAAAAGAATAATATTCCTCCCCGTACTGATTGATATGCGTAATCACGACTTCTATATCATCACCTTTCAGGTGAATGATCGGATAAAGAGGTTCTGCCGTCATTTTTTCATTCAACAAATCGACAAGACCATTTTTTGAATGGAAGCGACGTCCGTTAAACAAAATTGTCAGACCGGAATTAAGATAAACATAATTCTTCAACAATGACTCGATAAAATCATCTTTGTACTTATATCCCTTGAATATCGTTTCATCAGGGACAAAACGCACTAATGTTCCATTCTCTTCAGAAGTCGGTTCTTCCGGAAAATCGGTTACGACATTACCCTGATTATACAACAAAGATTTACATCTTCCGTCCCGGTAAGAACAAATATAAAATTCTGTGGACAATGCATTTACAGCCTTTATACCTACCCCGTTTAACCCTACGGATTTTTTAAAAGCTTTAGAATCATACTTAGCACCGGTATTCATTTTAGAAGAAACATCCTTTACTTTATCTAAAGGTATCCCGCGGCCATGATCCCGTACAGTCACAGAAACTTCGTCTATATCGATGACGATCTGCTTACCGTACCCCATCATGTATTCATCTATTGCGTTATCAAGCACCTCTTTAAGAAGCACATAAATACCATCGTCGGCGTGAGTTCCATCCCCCAACTTCCCGATATACATACCGGGACGACGACGAATATGCTCCTTCCAATCAAGTGTCCGTATTGTATCCGAACCATATTCCAGTCCGGCGGTGGATATTATATTCTCTTCCATATTACAACTGCTGTTTCTCCAATTAAATTTCGTATTATACAAAGATAATGCGAAATAATGAATTATCCGAAATATCCGAAGCACAAATCGATCCGGTGATTTTCAGAAATTTATATTCTATAAAGAGCCGATCTCAACATTGATCCATTGCCCTCCTGAGAGCTGACGCACATGTGTAAAACCTTCAGAAAGCATCTCTTTTAAAGCATCAAACCGTCCGTCATTAACTAAGGACGGATGATGTGTGTCTGCATTGACAACCACCGGTATATGTAATTTATGAATTAGCCCGAAATGTTCCCGATTCGGGAAAAACAGTCGTTTACTACGCCAAGCTTTCGTATTTATTTCTATCATACACTCTTTTTGAGCGATAAATTCAAAATACTCGTGTATAAGACTTTTATACCAATGTTCCCGGGTAATACCGGGTAAAAAAGACGATGCATTCATAGATACCTTATCAGCATGCCCTACAAAATCGAAACCTCCGGTATCGATCATCTGCATCATAGTATCAAAATATTTTTCTACCAATTTGCGGATATTTCCGTCGAAATAACGAAATACGGTTTCTTTAAACTGCTCTGTAGCCGTATCGATATCGACATACCCTTCTTCGGTCTTCAAAAAATGAACAGAACCTATTCGATAATCCAGCGGCAATTCTTGAAAAAAAGGAGACGACGGATTATATTCTGCCCCCAAATAGTCAATCTCAAGACCGCAATAAATCTCAATACGACCCTCATATTTCTTTTTTATGAAATGTACCTCATCCAGATAAGCAGGAAGATCACCCCGATTCATATTCCAACAAGTATCAAAAGGAATCGGTGAATGAGAAGATACACCATAAGAAGAAAAACCTTGCCGGATAGCTTCTTTTACAAAATCCTCGATCGAAGCCGATCCATCGCAATACAAACTATGAGTATGATAATTAGTGAGATTATCCATAACAAAATACTTAACCACGAATATCGAAAAAACCTATTTCGTTTTAATTAAAGCAAAATCAACCTGTTTTTTCTCCATATCTACTCGGGCAATCTGTATACGGATAGGATCGCCTAAACGATAAACCCTGTGAGACGAACGCCCGGTAACACAATAATTCTTCTCATCGAATTCATAATAATCATCATCCAGATCACGTATAGGAACAAGCCCTTCACATTTATTTTCATTGATTTCGACATAAAGTCCCCATTCCGTTACTCCAGAAATAACCCCATCATATTCTTGCCCTAAACGTTCGCTAAGGAATTCTGCCTGCTTATACTTTATAGACGCCCGTTCGGCATTAGCTGCAACCAACTCCATTTCCGAAGAATGTTTACAAGCAGACTCCAAATTCTTTGAATTCACACTTCTCCCGCCAGCCATATATTTCTCTAATAAACGGTGAACCATCATATCGGGATAACGTCGTATCGGAGATGTAAAATGCGTATAATAATCAAAAGCCAAGCCATAATGCCCGATATTTTTCGTTGAATATGTAGCCTTCGCCATTGTTCGAATAGCCACCGTCTCTATTAGGTTCTCCTCCGGCTTATTTTGAATATTATCCAATAATGAATTTATCGAACGGGAAATCTGTCCTTTTGTTCCTTCGGTACGAAGCGTATAACCGAACCTACGAATAAACGTCGCCATTGTATTCATCTTCTCCGGATCAGGTAAATCATGAACACGATAAACGAAAGCTTTCGCAGTACGGTTTCCGTCTACTTTACCGACAGATTCGGCTACCGTACGATTTGCCAGCAGCATAAACTCTTCCACAAGCTTATTGGCCTCTTTCGAAACTTTAAAATATACACTCAATGGTCGTCCGTTCTCATCTATCTCAAATTTTACTTCATGACGGTCAAAATTGATTGACCCTTCGGAAAAACGTCTTTCTCTTAGTTTTTGCGCCAGATCATTTAATTTAAGAATCTCAGAACTATAATCACCTCTTCCGCTTTCGATGATTTCCTGAGCCTCTTCATAAGTAAAACGGCGATCTGAACGAATAACCGTACGAGTAATATGCGAATGCTGAACTTCCGATTTTTCATTTAATTCAAAAATTGCCGAGAAGCACAATTTGTCCTCATCCGGTCGTAATGAACATATCTGGTTACATAAACGCTCCGGCAACATCGGAATAGTACGGTCTACCAAATAAACCGATGTCGCCCTTTTATAAGCCTCTTTATCTATTACACTCCCCGGAGTTACGTAGTGCGTCACATCGGCGATATGCACACCGACTTCCCAATTTCCATTATCTAACTGACGAATAGAAAGAGCATCGTCAAAATCCTTAGCATCACGCGGGTCTATCGTAAAAGTCGTTATGCCTCTGAAATCCTCCCGGTCTTTTAAATCCTCTTCGGTAAGGATATCGCTAATCTTATCTGCCGCTTTCTCAACATTTTTCGGATATGTATAAGGCAATCCGAATTCTGCCAATATCGCATGCATCTCGGTATCATTATTCCCGGCTTTCCCCAAAACGGCGATCACCTCGCCATAAGGATTCTTAGCACTTTCCGGCCATTCGGTAATTGAGACAAGGGCCTTTTCTCCGGTCTTACCGCCTTTCAATTTATCTAACGGAATAAATATATCATTCCCTAAAGAACGGTTTTCTGTCAAAAGAAATGCATATTGGGATTTCACATCTAACGTCCCGACAAAAGTTTGAGGAACACGTTCTGTAATTTCTACAATTTCAGCTTCCGTATCGCCACCCTTTCTACGTTTACGACAAACAATGTAATTCACCTTATCTCCAGACATCGCCCTCAAAGATTTTTCATCCGATACCAATATAGGATCACCGCCGTCATTCGGAATAACATGATTCTTTCCGTTACTTCTACGCTCAAAAACCCCTTCCCGAATTTTTTGGCTTACATCATACTTATACCGTCCCGGATCTACCTCTGTCAAATAGAGCTCTGCCGCCAATTCTGCAAGGATTTGGGAGATCATTATTTTCTGAGGATCATTTTTAGCATTAACCGCTCGGGATACTTGTTTATAATTATACGGATGACCGGGATTCTCATTAAAAAAATCACAGATCAACTGTCTCATTTTTTCTTTTTTTATCCGGGGGACATCCTTTATTTTTTTTCTTTTCGACATATTCAAACAATTCTAAATACCAACAATAAATACAGAACGATTAACTTCACAGTTAACCAACTACAAAGTAAATAATATTTTTAAGAATACAGAGCATTTGCCCCATCTTAAACTTACCTCAAAAATAAAATAAATGGATGAAAGCTATTCAAACAAAAATCCCAATAAACCGAACAAAAGACTATTCCTTAAAAATCCATCATTTCACCCTCATAATCCATGCCGTTATTATCCGGACGTTTACCCGGCTTAGGTTTATTGTTTCCATTCTTTCCGAACATGTATGTCAATGTCAGATTCACGCTACGTCCGCCCCAACGGGAATGGCTCTCTTGATAGAAATTATCTCCCCACGAAATATTCTTCCGCCCCCGCGAATCCAATAAATCCCTACCGGATAATGCAATAGAGAATTTTCGAGAAAAAAAGCTCTTGCGAATACCGGCATCCAAAGAATAATTCGGACGACGCTCACCTTGTGCAATAAGCTGTTTCGCGTTATAATTTCCCGTAACCTGCGCCGAGAAATTCTTGGGAAGTATTAAATTGGCCAACTGAAAATAAAGTGATTTTTCCATCTGTTATCCTCCTTCTTTTAGTCTTTG
>ERZ773155.2117-NODE-2117-length-15666-cov-7.341490_pt1 | contig 15666 bp, 10 predicted proteins | sample MGYA00511262_ERZ773155 | MGnify/ENA primary metagenome ERZ773155 (study PRJEB29015, sample SAMEA2737828) | human gut metagenome | biome: human gut; feature: human-associated habitat; material: faeces | place: China | collected 2012 ... | reverse complement strand
GATATTGAGGCAGTTCATAGAGCATTCCGGCCGGCCGGTATTTAGCATGGAAGCGGCGACACGCCATCCGTTGCAAAGTTTCGCCGACTTGATCACGATAGAGGAATATAAGAAAACAGCTCGTCCGAAGGTAGTCATGACTTGGGCTCCTCATCCGAAATCATTGCCGCAAGCCGTTCCAAACAGCTTTGCCGAATGGATGAACGCTACAGATTATGAGTTTGTTATCACTCATCCGGAAGGTTATGAGCTTGATCCTAGATTCGTAGGCAACGCTAAAGTGGAATACGATCAGAAGAAAGCTTTTGAAGGAGCGGATTTCATTTACGCAAAGAACTGGTCCGCTTATAAAGATCCGAATTACGGACAAGTAATCAGCACTGATCGTAGCTGGACCGTAGACGCAGAGAAAATGGCGCTTACGAATAACGCTTATTTCATGCATTGCTTGCCGGTTCGCCGCAATATGATCGTTTCCGATGATGTGATAGAGAGCCCGCAAAGTATCGTAATCCCCGAGGCGGCAAACCGTGAGATCTCCGCACAAACCGTATTGAAAAAAATATTGATGGGATTATCTAATCTTTAGGATAGAGAGATAGGGTATTCTTTACGATGGGCATTCTTAGGTGTTTATAACAGGCATTCTTAACACCTTAGAATGCCCATTGTAAGCATCTAAGAATAGGCATCAAGGTTTTTCAATGTAAACGAGCCATCCCAACAATAAAAGAGTACTCCCCTACTCTTGTAGAAAAGTACTCTTTCTATGGCTGAAAACAAATCTATTAAGCCTCTCCTGTCGGACCTGCGAAGTCCTCAAAATTAGCTGTTTTGTTATTATTATTTCCTGCTTGAAGTTGCTCCCCAAATTTCTTGATATTGTCTTGCAAAGCGAATAACAAACGTTGAGCGTTATCCGGAGTTAAGATTACGCGGCTTTTTACTTGTGCCTTAGGAGCTCCCGGAACCACCCGGATGAAATCTAGGATAAATTCAGAGCTTGAATGAGATATAATAGCCAAATTGGCGTAAGTTCCTTGTGCCATCTCTTCAGATAACTCGATCTGAATCTCGTTATTGGCAGGTTTGTTGTTTTCCATACTTTCTTCTTTTAAATTTATGGTGATTAAAAATTGCGAAGACAAATATACATATTTATTCCGGGTTACAAAGGGGTTGAAGACTATAAATGCAAAAACGACTACCTTCTCAGGCAGTCGTTTTCTAGTTGTGTTTTTAATTCTCAATTCTTTAGACCAATGTAAAAATACCTTTTGTGTTTGATATAATTGGTTTTGGCGTTTTAGTTAAGGTTTGTCTTGTCTAAGTGCTAATCTCTTTCACTTGAACTTTACAAAAGTAAGGGCTTTAGCAAAGACCACCAAATACTATATGTGCAATAAATAATACTATATCATCAACGCTTGACACAAATCAATGTAAACATGCTTTAAATCATGTTTTAAATTATAAACCTCGAACGGGAATATTTCTCCCTGTACTCTGTAGGGGTATTCCCCCTACGCCGTTTGAATACCCGGTTGAAATTCGATAGATTATTAAAACCGCACCTGTAACATATTTCAGAAATACTGTCACTTGTATCGGTCAAACGGCATACCGCCTCAGCTACCCGGATCTCATTCAAGTTATCGATAAATGTCTTTCCCGTCCACTTCTTCAAGAAACGCATCAATGAGGCATCGCTCATATTTGTTAACTTAGCCACTTCCGACAAGGTGATACGTTTTTGATAATTTTCGTGTAAATATAACATGATACTATCTAAACGATCGGTATCGTTATTATTATAGTTCTTTACCGTGTTCACAGCATTCAACCGACGGGCTGCTTTATCCAAAGATAGAATCTTAAGAATCTCGACCAAACGCAACAGGTTCTTGAAAGAATCCGGCTTGTTATCGTTCGACAACATTCTTAATTTATCTTGAATGCCAAGTATCATTTCCCGGCTGAAAACAAGACCACTGGAAGCGTTATCAAACATATCCTTCATGGTCTTGAAATGCCGTCTATTGATCAAGCTATCAAATAACGATTTATGAAATTGTATCGTTATCTCAAAGATCCCATTACACGGACACTTATGGTTCGAGTAAGCATGCTTCGTTCCTCCCGCGATCAACACCAAATCCAGATCATCGATTTCCTCGACCGAATCGCCAACTATCCGGATAGCACCAGCGGCATTCTCCAGATAGTTCAACTCAAACTCCATGTGTACATGTAACGGAAAATTAAACCCCGATTTCGGGCGTTGCATGACCAAGAAGCAATCTTCTGATGAAAGCGGGGTAGTTTCCTTCAATACGTCTACTTTCCCCATACACACAAAGCTTTTTTATTCGAGTATCAACGTACTGATTACCGGGCAATGGTCGGATGGGAACAGATTATTCAACGTTTCAGTCAATACACCATGACGCAATACCTTGATATTCCCTTTCACGAAGATATAATCGATCCATTCACGCTTGTCGTAAGGGATCTTTCCAAAATCATGGAATGTCCATTCCGGGCCGTAAGTAAACCCTGCGATCGTGCGGGAATGAGTCAAATGACGAGGATCACTCGGATTAGTCAATACTTGTATCGGCTCATCAGAAGGCACGGCATTGAAATCGCCAGTCACGATTATAGGTAAATTCTCGGATAATTTCTTCGCTTGCTCCAGCACCAAAGAAGCTCCTTCATGACGAGCCACTTTCCCCATATGATCCAAGTGCGTATTCAAGAAGAAGAATTTCTTTCCTGTATTCTTATCTTTCAAGATCGCCCAAGTAGCTACACGCTCGCATGCGGCGTCCCAACCTTTCTTACCAACGGCATTTATATCTTCGGCTAACCAGAAATTACCGTTTTTCTCAACGGAGAAACGATCCTTACGATAGAAAATCGGAGCGTACTCCCCTTTCGTCTTGCCATCCTCACGACCAACACCCACATAAGCGTATTCCGGTAAACGATCAAGCAAATCATTCAGCTGATTATTCAAGACCTCTTGCGCACCGAACACATCCGCCTCATGGAATTTCACTAAATCAGCAGCGAAATCTCTTCTGAATTTCCATTGATTATCCTTATCACCCGAATTATCGTAACGGATGTTATAAGACATTACATTCATTTTCTCATCGTTGTTTTTAGCGAATAAGCAGCCAGTGGCAAATAAAGCCACCATTAAACAAAGTAAAATTCTCTTCATGATATTGATTATTATATGTTTCTTATATGTCTCAGTATTTATCTATGGTCTTTGTTACCTCGCAAAAATAAAGTTTATCCATTTATTAAGCAAATAAGGAAGAACAAAAAAGGCCGACAGATTGCTCTGCCGGCCTTTCTTTATAGTTTATTAAACGTTCCTATTCTTCATCATCTTTGTCCATGGCATTGAAATCAACCACGTTCTTGCGATTAGCGAAGATACGATCGAACTCATCCTTTGCGCCTACGATCAACTTATCAAACTCACGCTGACCGGTACCGGCAGGAATCAAGTGACCACAGATAACGTTCTCTTTCAAACCTTCCAAACGGTCTACCTTTCCGTTGATAGCAGCCTCGTTCAATACTTTCGTCGTCTCTTGGAAAGATGCGGCGGACATAAAGCTGTTCGTCTGCAAAGCGGCACGTGTGATACCTTGAAGGATCTGGTTGGCTGTAGCCGGAATAGCGTCACGTACCTCGACCAACTTAAGGTCACGGCGTTTCAACATACTATTCTCATCTCTCAACTTACGTGCAGTCACGATCTGTCCGGCCTGCAATGTCTGAGAATCTCCCGGATCGGTAACAACTTTCTTGCCCCAGATACGATCGTTCTCGTCCATTACCTCCAACTTATCAACAATCTGCTGCTCCAAGAAGCGAGTATCTCCCGGATCAACCACCTCTACCTTACGCATCATCTGACGAACGATAACCTCGAAGTGCTTATCGTTGATCTTCACACCCTGTAGACGGTATACATCCTGAACCTCATTCACGATATATTCCTGCACAGCCGTCGGACCTTTGATCGCCAAGATATCCGAAGGAGTGGTAGCACCGTCTGATAGCGGCATACCCGCACGGATATAGTCGTTCTCCTGAACCAATAATTGTTTAGACAGAGGAACCATATATTTCTTAACCTCACCCAACTTAGACGTTACTGTGATCTCACGGTTACCACGTTTGATCTTACCGAATCCTACCTCTCCGTCGATCTCAGATACGACAGCAGGGTTAGACGGGTTACGAGCCTCGAACAACTCGGTTACACGAGGAAGACCACCGGTGATATCACCGGCCTTACCTACGGCACGAGGGATCTTAACCAAAACCTCACCAGCTTTCACTACATCACCATTGTCTTTCACGACGTGAGCGCCCAATGGCAAAGAGTAGTTCTTCAAGTAATTACCATTCTCATCCACGATATGAGCGGCCGGAGCCTTCGTCTTATCCTTAGACTCGATGATGATCTTCTCCTTCAAACCGGTAGTCTCATCACTCTCAACCTTGTAAGTTACGTTCTCTACCAAACTCTCGAACTCGATCTTACCGGAAACCTCTGATACGATTACGGCATTGAACGGGTCCCACTCGATGATCACGTCACCCTTCTTAATTGAGTCACCGTTGTTGAAGAACAACTTAGAACCATACGGTATATTATGAGTCAACAACACGATCTTCGTGTTCGGATCAACAATGCGCATTTCAGCCAAACGGCTTACTACTACCAAATGTTTCTTTCCGCTCACCTCGTCTACCGCCTCAACAGCACGAAGCTCGTCGATCTCTAAAATACCATCATATTTAGATGTAATACTATTCTCTGTTGCGATGTTGGATGCGATACCACCGACGTGGAATGTACGCAACGTCAACTGTGTACCCGGCTCACCGATAGACTGCGCAGCAATTACACCGACAACCTCACCCTTCTGAACCATGCGGTTCGTAGCCAAGTTACGTCCATAGCACTTAGCGCAGACACCCTTCTTAGACTCACAAGTCAATACGGAACGAATCTCGACGCTCTCGATCGGAGAGTCTTGGATTGCCTTAGCGGCATCCTCACGGATTTCCTCACCGGAACGAACGATAACCTCGCCCGTAATCGGATGGATCACATCGTGAACAGATACACGACCTAAGATTCTCTCATACAAGGAAGCGATCACCTCCTCGTTATTCTTCAATTCCGTACAAACCAAGCCACGCAATGTACCACAGTCTTCCTCGTTTACGATCACGTCGTGAGAGACGTCAACCAAACGACGAGTCAAGTAACCGGCATCGGCAGTCTTCAAAGCGGTATCGGCCAAACCTTTACGAGCACCGTGAGTAGAGATAAAGTACTCCAACACGGACAAACCTTCCTTAAAGTTAGAAAGGATCGGGTTCTCGATAATCTGACCACCTTCTGCACCACTCTTCTGCGGTTTCGCCATCAAACCACGCATACCGGACAACTGACGAATCTGCTCCTTAGAACCACGGGCACCGGAATCCATCATCATGTAGATTGAGTTGAATCCATCGTTATCCGCCGTCAATTGCTTAATCAAGATATTAGACAAGTTACTATTAACGTGTGTCCAAGTATCGATAATCTGGTTATAACGCTCGTTGTTGGTAATGAAACCCATATTATAGTTAGCCATGATCTGCTCAACCTCATCGTATCCCTTCTGAACCAACTCATCCTTTTCAGGCGGGATCAGAACGTCCGCTAAGTTGAAGGACAAACCACCCTTGAATGCCATATAGTAACCCAAGTTCTTGATATCATCCAAGAACTGAGCGGTACGAGCTACGCCACAAGCCTTGATTACCCGACCGATGATGTCGCGAAGAGACTTCTTACCCAACACCTCGTTTACATAACCAATCTCTTTCGGCACGAACTCGTTGACCATCAAACGTCCAACAGAAGTCTCAACCATCGTCTTCACCAAGTTACCGTTCTCATCCAAATCCTCCACGTAAACATGGATCGGAGCATGGATATCTAACTTCTTCTCATTGTAAGCGATCGTAGCCTCTTCCGGACCATAGAAAGTCAAACCTTCGCCTTGTGTACCCTTGCGTAACTTGGTAATATAATACAAACCAAGCACCATATCCTGAGAAGGTACGGTAATAGGAGCACCATTCGCAGGGTTCAAGATATTGTGTGAAGCCAACATCAACATTTGAGCTTCCAAAACAGCCTCATTACCTAACGGCAAGTGAACAGCCATCTGGTCACCGTCGAAGTCGGCGTTGAATGCCGTACATGCCAACGGGTGCAACTGGATAGCCTTACCCTCGATCAATTTCGGCTGGAACGCTTGGATACCCAAACGGTGCAATGTCGGGGCACGGTTCAACAATACCGGGTGGCCCTTCATTACGTACTCCAAAATATCCCAAACAACCGGTTCCTTACGGTCAACGATCTTCTTGGCGGATTTCACCGTCTTCACGATACCGCGTTCGATCAATTTACGGATAACGAAAGGCTTATAAAGCTCGGCAGCCATATTCTTCGGCAAACCGCACTCGTGCATCTTTAATTCCGGACCTACGACAATAACCGAACGAGCGGAGTAGTCAACACGCTTACCCAACAAGTTCTGACGGAAACGACCTTGTTTACCTTTCAAACTGTCGGACAAGGACTTCAACGGACGATTGGCGTCTGTCTTAACAGCGCTCGATTTACGAGAGTTGTCAAACAAAGAGTCCACGGCCTCCTGAAGCATACGTTTCTCATTACGTAAGATCACTTCCGGAGCCTTAATATCGATCAATCGTTTCAAACGGTTATTACGGATAATAACACGACGATATAAATCATTCAAGTCAGAAGTAGCGAAACGGCCACCGTCCAACGGAACCAACGGACGCAGTTCGGGAGGGATCACCGGGATCACCTTCATGATCATCCATTCCGGTTTGTTACGACCTCTGGACGCACGAAAAGACTCAACCACCTGAAGGCGTTTCAAGGCCTCGTTCTTTCTCTGTTGAGATGTGTCCGTGTTCGCACGGTGACGCAACTCATAAGAAAGAGAATCCAAGTCCAAGCGAGCCAACAGATCATAAACAGCCTCAGCGCCGATCTTAGCGATGAACTTATTCGGATCCGTATCCTCTAGCAATTGATTTTCTCTTGGAAGGCTATCCAAAATATCCAGATATTCCTCCTCAGATAATAGGTCTAACTCACCGACCGTGTCTACGCAACCCGGCTGGATCACGACGTAGCGTTCGTAATAGATGATGGAATCCAGTTTCTTGGTAGGAAGACCTAGCAAGTAACCGATTTTATTAGGCAAGGAACGGAAATACCAAATATGGGCAACAGGAACCACCAAATGGATGTGTCCCATACGTTCACGACGAACTTTCTTTTCCGTAACTTCCACTCCACAACGATCGCAGACAATACCTTTGTAACGGATACGCTTGTACTTACCGCAATGGCACTCATAGTCCTTGATCGGACCAAAGATACGCTCACAGAACAAACCGTCACGCTCAGGCTTATACGTACGATAGTTAATTGTTTCCGGTTTCAAAACCTCACCGCTGGAGTTCTCTAGGATCTCCTCAGGGGATGCCAGACCGATGGTTATTTTTGAAAAGTTACTCTTTATCTTGTTTTCTTTTCTAAAGGCCATATTTTTTATTTATAAAGAGTTATCAATAGATAAAGTAGATGAGCCGAAACCCACCTACTTCTTTATTGTTATTGAATTAATCCAGAGTGAAACTCAAACCAAGTCCTCTCAACTCGTGCAATAATACATTCAGAGATTCAGGAATACCCGGCTGTGGCATCGGATCACCCTTCACGATCGCCTCATAAGCCTTCGAACGTCCTACAACGTCATCAGACTTAATCGTAAGAATTTCCTGAAGAACATGAGCGGCACCGAAGGCTTCCAGTGCCCAAACCTCCATCTCTCCGAAACGCTGACCACCGAACTGTGCCTTACCACCTAACGGCTGTTGCGTAATCAAAGAATACGGACCGATTGAACGGGCATGCATCTTATCGTCAACCATGTGGCCCAACTTCAAGAAGTAAGTCACACCCACCGTAGCAGGTTGGTCGAAACGCTCACCAGTACCACCATCATACAAGTAAGACTTACCGTAGCGAGGAATACCAGCCTTGTCTGTCCATTCATTCAAATCATCCAAAGTCGCACCATCGAAGATCGGAGTAGCGAACTTAACGTCCAACTCACGTCCGGCCCAACCCAACACGGCCTCGAAAATCTGTCCCAAGTTCATACGAGAAGGCACACCCAGCGGGTTCAAGCAGATATCCACCGGAGTACCGTCTTCCAAGAACGGCATATCCTCCTGACGAACGATCTTTGATACGATACCCTTGTTACCGTGGCGACCGGCCATCTTATCACCTACCTGAATCTTACGTTTCTTGGCGATATAAACCTTAGCCATCTGTACGATACCTGTCGGCAGCTCATCACCGATCGTCAAGTCGAACTTCTTACGTCTCAACTCAGCGTCAAGCTCCTTGTACTTCTTCAAATAATTCAAGATAACCTGCTTGATCAACTCATTCTTCTGAGCGTCTGCCGTCCACTTGCTTACTTGGATGGAGTTATAATCCAATTCTTCCAGAGATTTGCGGGTAAACTTAGCACCCTTAGCGATAATCTCCGTATTCATATAGTCTTTAACACCTTGAGAAACCTTGCCGTTTGTAAGCACTAACAACTTATCAACTAACAAAGTCTTCAAGCTAGCCATCTTTTCTTCGTATTCCTCGTCCAACTTCGGCAAGATCGCCTTATCAGTCAATCTGGATTTACGTTTCTTGACAGCCTTCGAGAACAAAGCGGTCTCAATAACCACACCACGCAAAGACGGAGTAGCCTTCAAGGAAGCATCCTTCACATCACCCGCCTTATCACCGAAGATAGCACGCAACAACTTTTCCTCCGGAGATGGATCAGACTCACCTTTCGGAGTGATCTTACCAATCAAGATATCACCCGGCTCGATACGAGCACCAACACGAACAATACCTCTCTCATCCAAATCCTTGGTAGCCTCTTCGCTGACGTTAGGGATATCGGAAGTCAATTCCTCCATACCACGCTTTGTCTCACGTACCTCAAGGATATACTCGTCAACGTGAACAGACGTAAAGAAGTCCTCGCGAACCATACGCTCGTTCAACACGATAGCATCCTCATAGTTATAACCCTTCCAAGGCATGTAAGCCACCTTCACGTTACGTCCCAAAGCAAGCTCGCCTTTCTGGGTTGAGTAACCCTCGGTAAGGATATCGCCGGCTTTCACACGTTGTCCGCGATGACAGATCGGTTTCAAATCGACCGTCGTGCTCTGGTTGGTCTTACGCCATTTCGGGATATTATATGTCTTAACCGCATCCTCGAAGCTAACGAATTCCTCGTCCTCCGTGCGGTCATATTTAATCTTGATACAAGTAGCATCAACGAACACAACCTCGCCCTCACGCTCAGCCATGATCTGAGTACGGGAGTCACGGGCAACCTGCGCCTCGATACCGGTACCAACGATCGGAGCGTCCGTTCGCAACAAAGGAACTGCCTGACGCATCATGTTAGATCCCATCAACGCACGGTTAGCATCATCATGTTCCAAGAACGGGATCAGTGAAGCCGCGATAGAAGCGATCTGCTGCGGAGCCACGTCCATCAAGTCAATCTCAGAAGGAGGGACAACAGGGAAGTCAGCCTCGAAACGAGCCTTCACCTTATCACGAATAAACTTACCGTTATCATCCAATGGAGCGTTACCTTGAGCGATTGTCAACTCTTCCTCTTCCTCCGCCGTGTAGTATTGCAAGCCTTCCTCAGAGAAGTCGACCTTTCCATCTACCACCTTACGGTACGGAGTCGAGATGAAACCAAGATCGTTGATCTTAGCGTATACACATAAAGAAGAGATCAAACCGATGTTCGGACCTTCCGGGGTCTCAATCGGACAAAGACGACCATAGTGCGTATAGTGAACGTCACGAACCTCGAATCCGGCACGCTCTCTAGACAAACCTCCCGGACCTAGGGCTGATAAACGACGCTTGTGCGTGATCTCCGCCAACGGGTTCGTCTGGTCCATGAACTGAGACAAGGCATTCGTTCCGAAGAAAGAGTTAACCACGGAAGAAATCGTCTTCGCGTTGATCAAATCAATCGGAGTAAACACCTCATTATCGCGAACGTTCATACGTTCACGAACTGTACGTGACATACGAGCCAAACCAATACCGAACTGGTTATACAATTGCTCGCCAACCGTACGTACACGACGGTTGCTTAAGTGGTCGATATCATCCACGATAGCCTTCGAGTTGATCAACTCGATCAGGTACTTGATGATCTCGATAATATCTTCTTTAGTCAAGACCTTAACATCAGCGCTTGTAGTAAGGCCTAACTTCTTGTTGATCCTGTAACGTCCCACCTCACCCAGATCATAACGTTTCTCAGAGAAGAACAGGTTCGTGATAACCTCGCGTGCGCTGGCCTCATCAGCCGGTTCCGCATTTCTCAACTGTCTGTAGATATATAACACAGCTTCCTTCTCGGAGTTACTCGGGTCTTTCTGGAGTGTATTATATATGATAGCATAGTCAGACAGATTCTGGTCCTCACGATGCAACAAGATATTTTGCGTGCCTGAATCCAAGATAGCCTCGATATTGTCGCTATCCAGTACAGACTCACGGTCGATGATTACATCGTTACGTTCAATAGAAACCACCTCACCGGTATCCTCATCTACGAAATCCTCCACCCAAGTCTTCAAAACACGAGCGGCCAACTTACGTCCGATAAACTTCTTCAGGTTTGCTTTCGTTACCTTCACCTCTTCCGCAAGGTTGAAGATTTCAAGAATATCTCTATCGCTTTCAAAACCAATAGCTCTCAAAAGAGTAGTTACAGGCAATTTCTTTTTACGGTCGATGTAAGCGTACATCACATTGTTGATGTCCGTAGCGAACTCGATCCATGACCCCTTGAACGGGATAATACGTGCGGAGTACAACTTCGTTCCGTTTGCGTGCGTGCTTTGTCCGAAGAATACGCCCGGAGAACGGTGCAGCTGAGACACGACAACACGCTCGGCGCCGTTGATCACGAAAGTACCTCTGTCCGTCATATACGGGATCGGACCCAAGTATACATCTTGGATCACCGTATCGAAGTCCTCATGATCCGGGTCCGTACAGTACAGTTTTAACTTCGCTTTTAAAGGCACGCTATAGGTTAACCCGCGAGCGATACACTCATCGATACAGTAACGAGGCGGATCTATATAGTAATCTAAGAACTCCAACACAAAATTGTTACGGGTATCCGCAATCGGGAAATTCTCGGCAAATACCTTATACAATCCCTCCTTCTTTCTCTTTTCAGGAGGAGTGTCAAGTTGAAGAAAGTCTTGGAACGACTTCAATTGAACTTCGAGAAAGTCCGGATACGGGAACTGATTCTTTATCGAAGCAAAATTAACTCTTTGGTTTTCAGCTGTTGAAGACATCTAGTAAGGAATTTATTGAACTTATTGAAATTATAGACACAAAAAGGTTAAGAGTCTTCGTAGTCGGAGACTCTTAACCAAATCACCTGGAAACCAGGTTATAAATACTATTTAAGCTCAACTTCAGCTCCAGCCTCTTCCAACTGTTTCTTCAATGCCTCAGCATCAGCTTTAGCGATACCTTCCTTGATTGCACTAGGAGCGCTATCTACCATATCCTTAGCCTCTTTCAAGCCAAGACCTGTTAATTCTTTAACTAACTTAACGATAGCTAATTTATTAGCACCAGCTGCTTTCAATACAACATCGAAAGAAGTCTTCTCTTCTGCAGCGGCAGCAGCACCACCAGCAGCAGGACCAGCAACAGCAACAGCTGCAGCAGCAGGTTCGATACCGTACTCTTCTTTAAGGATAGTAGCTAATTCGCTAACTTCTTTAACGGTCAAGTTTACTAATTGTTCTGCAAAAGCTTTCAAATCTGCCATTTTTGTATGATTTAAATGTTTGTTTATCTGTGTAAATTAAAAAAATTATCTTTCTTCCAGAGTCTTCAACAGACCATGGATAGTTTGTCCTGATGACTGAAGAGCAGAGATAACGTTCTTCGCCGGAGATTCCAACAATGCGATAACATCGGCAATAAGTTCGTTTTTGCTCTTGATATTTACTAATGCCTCAAGATTCTCAGCACCTACATAGAAGCTTTCTTGTACGTAAGCAGCCTTCAAAGCCGGTTTAACGACTGCACCTTTTTTAGCGTCCTTAGTAAAATCCTTAATCAGGCGAGCGGGAGCATTAGCGACTTGTGAGAACATCACAGCCGTATTGCCTTTCAAAGCTACGTTAAGATCAGAGAAGTCACCCTCAATGTTCTCCAACGCTTTCTTAAGCAAGTTATTCTTTACAACGACTAACTTAACCTCACGCTTGAAACACTCTCTTCTCAATTTGCTGGTTTTCTCAGCGTCCAACGCCTCGATATCCGTCAAATAGAAATTAGGATATTCCTTTAATGTTTCAGTTAATTGACCTATAACAGTTCCTTTATCTTCCTTTCTCATTGTTCAATTGTTTTTTAGTTTTCTTCAACTGATTTGGGGTCAATTTTAATACCCGCACTCATAGTACTAGAAAGATAAATACTCTTTATATACGCACCTTTAGCCGCAGTAGGTTTCAACTTGATCAAAGTTGAAATAAACTCCTTAGCATTGTCACGAATCTGTTCCGGAGTGAAAGACACCTTACCAACAGATGTGTGAACGATACCGCTCTTATCTACCTTAAAGTCGATCTTACCTTGCTTAACCTCCTTCACCGCATTTCCGATCTCATTGGTAACCGTACCACTCTTTGGGTTAGGCATCAAACCACGAGGGCCTAATACGCGACCAAGAGCTCCGATCTTACCCATGATAGAAGGCATAGTGATGATAACATCAATGTCAGTCCAACCGCCTTTAATCTTATTAATATACTCATCCAATCCAACATAGTCAGCTCCAGCGGCAGTAGCTTCAGCTTCCTTGTCCGGAGTACATAATGCGAGAACCCTAACCTGCTTACCAGTTCCGTGAGGCAATGAAACCACGCCTCTCACCATTTGATTGGCCTTACGGGGGTCAACACCTAAACGGACATCAACATCTACGGATGCGTCAAACTTAGTTGTAGTAATTTCCTTCACTAAAGCTGAAGCTTCTTTCAATGTATATGCTTTCCCAGCTTCAATCTTGCCCAAAGCCAACTTTTGATTCTTTGTAAGTTTACTCATCTCAATTGAAGTTTATTAATTATTACCCGGGAATGTCCCTTTAACAGTGATACCCATACTTCTGGCTGTTCCCGCAACCATTCTCATGGCTGACTCGACAGTAAAGCAGTTTAGATCGACTAATTTGTCTTCAGCGATAGCTTTCACCTGCTCCCATGTGATCTCAGCGATCTTAGCACGGTTAGGTTGAGCGGAACCGCTCTTCTTCTTAGTAGCTTCCAACAACTGGATTGCCACAGGAGGAGTTTTAACGACAAAGTCGAAAGACTTATCGGCATAGTAAGTAATTACAACAGGTAATATCTTACCAGCCTTGTCTTGGGTCTTGGCATTAAATTGCTTGCAAAACTCCATAATGTTAATACCCTTAGAACCCAAAGCAGGTCCTACTGGGGGAGAAGGGTTTGCTGCTCCTCCTTTAATCTGCAATTTGATTTGTCCAGCAACTTCTTTAGCCATTGTTTCTAAAATTTTTTAGATATATAACATCAATAACAGAAAGGTAGCACTTTTCGTAACCAGAGTACTATTCTTTCTCAACTTGCATATAACCCAACTCAAGGGGAGTCTTGCGTCCGAAGACCTTAACCATCACCTTTAGTTTCTTTTTCTCGGCGTTGACCTCTTCGATTATACCCGTGAAACCGCTGAACGGTCCAAAAGTAATCTTCACACTCTCGCCAACATAGAACTGGATATCCAGATCCTCTTGTTGTTCCTGCAACTCGTCAACCGTACCTAAGATACGATTCACTTCCGCAGGACGTAATGGCACGGGGGTATCAGAACCACCCAAGAAACCAATCACATTCGGAATGTTCCGCAATCGATGAGCAACCTCACCGACCAAAGCAGCCTCGACCAGCACATAACCCGGCAAGTAAGCCCTTTCTTTCATGACCTTCTTACCGTTTCGTACCGTAAAGGTTTTCTCAGTCGGAATCAAGACTTGAGATACATATTCTCCCAGATCCGTATTCTTCAGCTCAGCCTCTAGATATTCCCGTACCTTGTTCTCCTTGCCACTGATGGCACGCAGAACATAAAATTTCTTTTGGATATCAGACATACCTTAACTGATTAGAAAATTTGGTTGTAGAAGAAACGCATAACAGCCTCGAAGGCCCCGTCAACAACAAAGATCAATGCGGCGATGATAAGGGAAGCAAACATAACAACAACCGCACTATTGGAAAGCTCTGCTCTCGTAGGCCAAGAAACTTTATAAACAAGTTCGTTATAAGATTCCTTAATATAATTAATTATCTTTTTCATCGAATCTATAGATTTTTAGCACGGAACGAGAGGCTCGAACTCCCGACACCTGGTTTTGGAGACCAGTGCTCTACCAACTGAGCTACTTCCGTAGAAATAGCCAGCCCTTAAAAAGACTGGCTATAACATTATCTAATGCTTGAATTAGTTCTCTAATTCTGTGATCTGGCCTGCACCTACTGTACGTCCACCCTCGCGGATAGCGAAACGAAGACCTACGCTACATGCTACCGGATAGATCAACTCAACCTCGATCGTTACGTTATCACCCGGCATTACCATTTCTGTTCCTTCCGGCAAAGTGATCTCACCAGTTACATCCAATGTACGGATGTAGAACTGAGGACGATATTTGTTGTGGAACGGAGTGTGACGACCACCTTCCTCTTTCTTCAAGATATAAACCTCAGCCTTGAACTTAGAATGCTCTTTAACCTGACCCGGGTGGCAGATTACCATACCACGCTTGATCTCATTCTTATCGATACCGCGAAGCAACAAACCAACGTTGTCACCAGCCTCACCTTGATCCAATAACTTACGGAACATCTCAACACCTGTAACAACAGATTTCTTACCAGCAGCGCCAAGACCGATGATCTGAACTTCCTCACCAACCTTAACAATACCTGTCTCGATACGACCTGTAGCAACAGTACCACGACCCGTGATTGAGAATACGTCCTCAACCGGCATCAAGAACGGCTTGTCGATTTCACGCGGAGGCAGAGGAATCCAAGTATCACAAGCTTCCATCAACTCCATTACTTTATCTTCCCATTGAGGATCACCGTTCAATGCACCAAGAGCAGAACCACGGATGATCGGAGTGTTGTCACCGTCGAATTGATAGAATGAAAGCAACTCTCTCATCTCCATCTCAACCAATTCCAACATTTCCTCGTCGTCAACCATGTCACACTTGTTCATGAATACAACCAATCTCGGAACGTTTACCTGACGAGCCAAAAGGATGTGCTCGCGAGTTTGAGGCATAGGACCATCAGTAGCAGCAACTACGATGATAGCACCGTCCATCTGAG
>ERZ773155.2096-NODE-2096-length-15776-cov-2.528147_pt1 | contig 15776 bp, 16 predicted proteins | sample MGYA00511262_ERZ773155 | MGnify/ENA primary metagenome ERZ773155 (study PRJEB29015, sample SAMEA2737828) | human gut metagenome | biome: human gut; feature: human-associated habitat; material: faeces | place: China | collected 2012 ... | reverse complement strand
GTGCCAATGAACGATGACGTTCCAGCAACCTTCGACGATGGTTCAACAACTAAGACAGTAGAAGGCGTTGGTACTTACACAGTAGCGGCTGACGGAACAGTAACTTTCGTACCTGAGAAATCATTCGTTGGTGAAGCTCCAGCAGTGACAGTTGTCCGTGAAGATAAGAACGGCACAAAAGCCTCAGCAACTTACACACCAACCGTAACTCCTGTTACACCAACTGCTGCCCCAGCAACATCAACAGATATCCAAGGTCAAACGCAAACAGGTAAACCAAGCTTTACGCCTGGTAACCCAAGTGTGTCAATGGATGATGATGTACCAGCTACCTTTGAAGATGGTTCAACAACTAAAGTTATTCCAGGAGAAGGAACTTACACCGTTTCTCCAGACGGAACAGTAACCTTTGTTCCAGAAAAATCATTCACAGGAACAGGTACAGGCGTAACAGTGAAACGTGTTGATAAGAACGGTACAGCTATTACAGCTACCTATACACCAACCGTTACACCAGTAACACCAACTGCAGAATCAGTTACTTCAATTGGTAATAAGGGTCAAACGCAAACAGGTAAGCCAAGCTTCACTGAAGGCGATAGCCGTGTACCAATGAATAACCAAGTTCCAGCTACCTTTGAAGATGGTTCAACTACCAAGACGATTTCAGGTGTTGGTACTTACACAGTAGCTGCAGATGGAACTGTAACCTTCACACCAGAACCTGAATTTACAGGAACTGCCCCAGCAGTAACAGTTGTTCGTGAGGATGTTAACGGAACTAAGGCTTCAGCTACCTACACACCAACTGTCCTTCCAATCACTAAGTTTGTCGATAAAGAAGGTAAGGAAATCCCAGGATATCCTACAGTTGATGGTGAACAGCCAAAAGTTGAGATCCCAGGTTACCGCTTCGTAGAAACTAAGAAATTACCTAATGGTGATATCGAACATGTCTATGAGCAAGTAACAACATCATATGTAGATGAAAATGGTACTCCAATCCCTGGTTATCCAACCGAAGATGGCCAACAACCTAAGAAAGACATCCCAGGTTATGAATTTGTGAAGACAGTTGTAGATGAAAATGGTAATACTCAACACATCTACAAACAAATTGTGACTCCAACACCTGTGCCGGATACAACTCCGACACCAGAGCCACAGCCAGCTCCACAAACAGAAGAGCCTAAGGCACCAGTACTTCCAGAAACAAAAGAAGAAGCTCGCTATATCAATCCAAGTGATAAGACAGCTCAACTTCCAGAAACTGGTAGTGAAGATTCAAACCTTGCAATCTTTGGTTTGGCAAGCCTTCTAGCTGGATTTGGACTCTATGGCACAAAACGACGCAAACGTTAAAATGATTTAACGGTCGTATAGGACCTTAAGAATCCAGATTTCAACTAAAATAGACCTCATGGTATTTGCCATGGGGTCTATTTGTATGGCCCAGACTGCGAGTTTTTTAAGTCGTCATGATTGACTTTACTCTCTAGGAAGCGTAATCTAGACCTTAGTTAAAGGATTATAAGGAGATCCCTCGATGATTGAAGTAACTTATTTAAATACTGCCAAGCAAGAAAAACACACTTCCTTTGAAGATTACAATGAATTTGTCAGAGCCCAGCAAGCTTGTTGGATTGCCTTACCAGATTCAACGCCAGTCACTAAGGTGACAATAAACGGACATGATATTGGCTACAAGGGGCAATATGGTGATCTTTACTTTTATATTATGAAGCTAGACTTGGCACAATATCAGTAATAATAAGGGAAAAGAATCAGACATCGTGTTCTGGTTCTTTTTCTTTGATCAGGGTAATTTTTATAAATTAAGAATATTGCTAATTGACTGAAAATGACTTACAATAGAAAGGAAGAATTTATAGAAGGAGACACATATGAAAAACAAGCGTTTAATTTGGACTTTGGTTTTCTTAGCTATCTTGACGCTCGGTTCTATTGGTACAGATCTTTTCAAAAAAGAACACCAAGATGCCAATAAGGTCGTCAAAGTAGGGATCCTCCAGTTCGTGACTCACGACGCCCTGGATCAAATCGAGAAGGGAATTGAGGATGGCCTTAAGGAAGCTGGTTATAAGGGGGACAAGGTTAAAATCACCCTCCTAAATGCCGAAGGAGACCAGTCTAAAATTCAAACCATGTCTAAACAATTGGTTAATGACAAGAACGATGTCGTTATCGGTATTGCCACACCAGCAGCACAGGGGCTAGCGGCAGCTACCAAGGATATTCCAGTCATCATGGGAGCTATTTCAGACCCTGTTGGGGCTAAATTGGTTAAGGATCTCAAGCATCCAGAAGGCAATGTCACTGGTACCTCTAACCAAGTGCCGATTAAGCAGACAGTAGAATTGGTCAAATCACTGACACCAAATGCCAAAACGATTGGTATTCTCTACGCTTCAAGTGAGGACAATTCCAAATCACAGGTTGAAAGCTTTAAGAAATACGCTGAAAAAGATGGTCTAAATGTGGTCGAGTATGCCGTACCCTCAACCAATGAAATCAATACAACCATGTCAGTCATGACTGGTAAGGTAGATGCCATCTGGACGCCTCAAGATAATACGATTGCTTCAGCCTTTTCAACAGTAATCTCATCAGCCAACCAAGCTAAGATTCCAGTTTATACGACGGTTGATACGATGGTGAAAGAGGGCGGTTTGGCTTCAGTTGCTCAAAGCCAATATGAACTTGGAAAGGCTACAGCTCGTAGTGCCGTTAAGGTTCTTAAAGGTAAGAAAGTTAAGGATGTTCCTGTAGATGTTATCGATGATGGCACACCAACGCTTAACCTTAAAGTTGCTCAAGACCTCAACATCACCATCCCTGACGATGTGCTTAAACAGTCAGACATCGCTGTTAAAGCTGATAAATAAGGAGGACTTATGATTATTTCATCTATTTATCAGGGGCTTCTATACGGAATCCTAGGTCTTGGGATTTACATGACTTTCCGTATCTTGGATTTTCCTGATTTGACAACAGAAGGTTCCTTCCCTCTTGGTGGGGCAGTAGCAGTAACCCTTATGAACTTTGGTTGGAACCCAATTTTAGCAACCTTGGTTGCCGTTTTGGCCGGCTGTGGTGCTGGACTTGTGACTGGTCTCCTCTATACTAAGGGAGAAATTCCTACTATTTTGGCAGGGATTTTGGTCATGACTTCTCTTAATTCAGTCATGCTTATGATTATGGGAAGGGCCAACCTAGGACTTCTTGATATTAAGACTATTCAAGATTTGCTTCCTTTCAGCAAGGACTACAACCTCTTGATTGTTGGTCTCATTGCTGTAACCATTGTTATCACTGCCTTGATTGCCTTTCTTAACACGCGCCTAGGTCAAGCATATATTGCCACAGGTGATAATAGAGACATGGCCAAATCTTTTGGTATCAACACAGACAATATGGAAGTGATGGGTCTTGTTATCTCAAACGGTATCATTGCCCTCTCAGGAGCCTTGATTAGCCAACAGGACGGTTATGCCGATGTGTCTAAAGGTATTGGTGTTATCGTCATTGGTCTTGCCAGCATCATCATTGGTGAGGTCCTCTATGCGACTAACTTGACTCTGTTGGAACGTTTGATTGCCATCTGTATTGGTTCAATCCTCTATCAGTTCCTTTTGACAGCGGTTATTGCTCTTGGCTTTAACACAAACTACCTCAAACTCTTTAGTGCGATTGTTTTGGCTATTTGTTTGATTTCGCCTGTCCTACGTCGAAAATTCTTTAAGGGGGTGACCTTATCACGATGACAGCTATTGTAGAACTTAAAGATGCGACTGTTAAGGTTAATAATGGTTTTGATACCGAAAAAACCATCCTGGACCATGTCAACCTTACCATTAGAGAAGGTGACTTTATTACCATTCTTGGTGGAAATGGTGCTGGAATATCAACCCTCTTCAATGTCATTGCAGGGACCCTCATGTTGACCAGTGGTCAGATTTTCATCATGGGTGAGGATGTTACGTCTCTCCCTGCTGAGAAGCGTGCCAAGTACCTCTCACGGGTCTTCCAAGATCCTAAAATGGGGACAGCTCCTCGTATGACCGTTGCAGAAAACCTCTTGATTGCCAAATACCGTGGTGAAAAACGAGGGCTTAAATCACGCCAAATTCATCTCTACACAGAGGAGTTTCAAGGTCTGATTGAACGTATCAGTAATGGTTTAGAAAAGCACTTAGATACACCAGCAGGTCTCCTTTCAGGTGGTCAGCGTCAGGCTCTCAGTCTTTTGATGGCGACACTTAAACGTCCTGAGCTCTTGCTCTTAGACGAGCACACTGCAGCCCTGGATCCTAAGACCAGTGTAGCACTCATGGAGTTGACTGATGAGTTTGTAACAGGTGACCATCTAACAGCCTTGATGATTACCCACCACATGGAAGATGCCCTAAAATATGGCAATCGTCTAATCGTTATGAAGGATGGTCAAATCATTAAAGACCTTACCAAGGAAGAAAAAGGTCAATTGGATATCACAGACTACTACGCTATGTTTGAGTAAGTCTAGTCTGACTCTAAATTGTAAAATAAGCCAAAAAGTTGTATACTTAAAGGGTATGCAACTTTTTGTTGTGGCCTGTAAATCGACAAGGAGACTGTTCGCACGAACGTTCAGCTTCTTGGACCGTCTGTAAAAATAGGCTCTAGAAGAGAGTCAAACTAAAAAGGAGAAAAACAAGCATGAGCGATATTAAAATTATTGCCCTAGGTGGAGTACGTGAAAATGCTAAGAACCTCTATATTGTTGAGATTAACGACTCTATCTTTATCTTGGATGCTGGTCTAAAGTATCCTGAAAATGAACAACTAGGTGTTGACTTTGTCATCCCTAACTTAGATTACTTGATTGAAAATAGAGATCGTATCCAAGGGATTTTCTTAACTCACGGACACGCTGATGCCATTGGTGCCCTACCTTATATCTTGCAAGAAGTCAAAGCACCAGTCTTTGGATCATCCCTCACAATCGAGTTAGCTAAACTTTTTGTCAAGAATGCTGGTGTTAAGAAATTCAATAATTTCCATGTTATTGACGCAGAAACTGAAATTGAATTTGAGGATGCTGAGGTTTCATTCTTCAAAACAACTCACTCAATTCCAGAATCAATGGGGATTGTTCTTGGTACTGACCAAGGCAATATTGTCTATACAGGTGACTTCAAGTTTGACCAAGCTGCCCGTCCTTACTACAAAACTGATTTAGGTCGTTTGGCTGAAATCGGACGTGAAGGTGTTTTGGCCCTCTTGTCAGACTCAGCAAATGCGACAAGTACGGAACAAACAGCTTCTGAAGCAGAAGTTGGCCAAGAAATTGACCAAGTAATTGCTGATGCAGAAGGACGTGTTATTGTTGCTGCAGTTGCCTCAAACTTGGTACGTATTCAACAAGTCTTTGATTCAGCTGCTGATCACGGACGTCGCGTTGTTCTTACTGGTTTTGACGTAGAAAATATTGTCCGCACAGCTATTCGTCTCAAAAAATTGACTGTGGAGCATGAAAAACTTATTGTCAAACCAAAAGACATGAACAAGTTCGAAGACCACGAGTTGATTATCCTCGAAAATGGTCGTATGGGTGAACCAATCGATGGCCTTCAAAAGATGGCTGTTGGTCGTCACCGTTACGTTCAAATCAAGGATGGAGATTTGGTTTATATCGTAACAACTCCAAGCATTGCTAAGGAAGCCGTAGTGGCACGTGTCAACAACGCTATCTATAAAGCTGGTGGAACTGTTAAGATGATTACGCAGAGCCTTCGTGTTTCTGGACATGCCAATGCTCGCGAACTTCAATTGATGATTAACCTCCTTCGTCCACAGTATCTCTTCCCTATTCAAGGGGAGTACCGTGACCTTCAAGCACATGCAGAGTTAGCCTTGGAAGTTGGTATTCTTCCAGAAAATATTTATATCGTTAAACGCGGTGACATCATGCACTTGTCTGAAGATCAAGGTTTCCTTCATGAAGGAGCTGTTCCAGCTGGTGATGTTATGATTGACGGTAATGCCATTGGTGATGTAGGTAATATCGTCCTTCGTGACCGTAAGGTCTTGTCTGAAGATGGTATCTTTATCGTAGCTATCACTGTTAACAAGAAGGAACGTAAGATTGTCTCTAAAGCGCGTGTGAATACACGTGGGTTCGTTTATGTGAAGAAGAGCCGTGACATTCTCCGTGAGGCTGCTGACATTGTCAATGCTACCGTTGAAAATTACTTGGCAGGAGACAGCTTCGACTGGGGTGAACTTAAAGGTGCTGTCCGAGACGATGTGGCTAAGTTCCTCTTTGACCAAACCAAACGTCGCCCAGCTATCCTTCCAGTAGTTATGGAAGTCCGCTAATAACTGACTAAAACATAAGAGTGTGAGCGTGTCGCTTGCACCATAGACATTGAGGAAAGTCTCAACAAGACTTTGTTTTAAAATCAAAAGCTGGGGTGTCCCAGCTTTTCTAACATTAAGAAAGGAAAAACAAATGGCTTTTTTTCAAATTGAATACTCATCAGATGTTCTAGGACAATACCGCCAAGTGGATGTCATCTATCCAGATCGTGATCAGATTGCTGAAACGGAAAGTGATACGGACATCCCAGTTCTCTATCTCCTTCATGGCATGGGGGGCAATCATAATTCTTGGGCCTTCCGTACCAATATTCAGCGTCTCCTTCGTAAGACTAATCTCATTGTTATTATGCCTAACTCTGAAAATGGCTGGTATACAAATACCAATTACGGGGTTAAGTATTACGATGCCATTGCTAAGGAGCTTCCTCAAGTCATGCAACGTTTCTTCCCAAGTATGACAAAGAAGCGTGAAAAGACTTTTATTGCTGGACTTTCTATGGGTGGCTATGGTTCTTTCAAACTAGCCTTAACGACAAATAACTTTGCTTGTGCGGGTTCCTTCTCTGGTGCCCTTGGATTATCAGTAGAGATGATTACAGATGAAACGAGTGAGTCTAAGGAATACTGGCAAGGTGTCTTTGGTGATTTGGAAGGAAAAGACATTGAGCAGCACAAATTGGTTAACCTAGCCAAACAACATGACAAGAAAACCAAATTCTTTGCCTGGTGTGGCCTTGAGGATTTCCTTTTTGATTCTCAAGATAAGGCAGTTGCTGATTTGAAGGCCCTTGGTTTAGACATTGACTACCGTACAGACCATGGAAGACATGAGTGGTATTATTGGGAAAAACAACTAGAAGCCTACTTAGAATGGTTACCTATTGATAACGTTAAAGAAGAACGCTTGTCTTAATAGGTCAATTTTGTAACATCTTATCAAAGAGATGATAAAAGCTTAAAGTGATATTTTTTGCTTGTCAGAACTATTAGAGCTTGATATACTAGGGGAAGTTTCGAAAAGGAGGCTCAATAATGAAAAAATTATTCAGAGTAATCTTCTATATTCCCAAACTTCTTTTACAATTTATTTGGAATCTTATTTGGGCTATATTTAAACTTGCCCTAGTCCTAGCCCTTATTGCTTATGGACTCGTCTACTATGCCAATAATTCTTCAAGTACCTTAGCCACAAACATTAACCAAGCCTTTCATCAAGTAGAGCTAGGTTTTAGTGGTACCAGTACTAGTGACGTTGAGAAAGTTGTCTCTAACCTATCAACGACAGATACTATTCCTGAGTCTAATGGAGCTAGATGGGCGCAAAATACAGCTAGCATCTATATACAATCTACAGACGAAACCTTGGTAGCAGCTTATAAGGAAGCTATTACTAACTGGAATAACACGGGTGCTTTCATCTTTACTTTAACTGATGATGCCTCAACGGCTGACATTGTTGCGACTGACTATTCCGATGCGAATTCACAGGCAGCAGGTTTAGCAGACACTCAAACCAATGTTTTGACCAATCGCATCACTCATGTAGATGTGAAGTTGAACCGTTATTTCCTCTTGAATAGTGATTTTGGTTATACTCACAAGCGTATTGTGAATACGGCTGAACACGAATTGGGACATGCCATTGGCTTAGACCATGATGACTCTAAGACATCCGTTATGCAATCAGCAGGATCTTATTACGGGATTCAACAGGTGGATATTGATACGGTCCATGCTCTCTATGCAAATTAAGGAGGGGTGTCATGCGCTATTTGAAACGCCTTGCTAGACGTTACCCCATGCAAACCTTCCTTTTTCTTTTCAATGCCGGGGTCTTTACTTGGTTGCAAACAACAGGAACCATGATTGCCAATCGTTTGGGCCTATCAGGTGATGGTATTTGGATTTATATTCCCAATTGGGTAAAAACGCTGACCAGTCATTCCATACAGAATATTCAAATCCTATACGGAGCCTCTGGTTGGAGTTGGGCTAATCACCTCTATGCTTCTCACTTGGCTCTTGACTTTTCTTAGAGGTCTCATGAGAGCAGTGATTCTCATTCTGATAGTTGGTCTTGGCTTATGGCTAGTCTATCGACACTTTGAACTCTTACAAAATCTAAAACTGTCCTGATAGGCAGTTTTTTTGAGTTATTAGGTCATTTATTTTCTGAAGAAATATGATATAATATAGCTAATTTATTATTTTGGAGGACATTATGGCTTTAGCAAAAATCGTTTATGCCAGTATGACCGGTAACACGGAAGAAATCGCAGATATCGTTGCCAAAAAATTGGAAGAATTGGGTCACACTGTAGATGTAGACGAGTGTACAACGGTTGATGCCGCTGATTTTGAAGATGCGGATATCTGTATCGTAGCGACTTACACTTATGGTGATGGTGAGTTGCCAGATGAAATCGTTGACTTTTACGAAGATTTGGCTGACCTCGACTTGTCAGGTAAAATCTTTGGTGTTGTAGGTTCAGGAGATACCTTCTACGATTATTTCTGTCATTCAGTGGATGAGTTTGAAAATCAATTCACATTCACAGGGGCGACTAAAGGTGCTGATAGCGTCAAGGTTGACCTTTCTGCTGAAGATGAAGATATCGAAAATCTTGAAGCTTTCGCTGAAAAAGTTTCAGAAGCATTAGCATAAGAAAAAAGCAGAGTAAAGTCTGCTTTTATTGTAGTCAAAAATGGAGTTTTTATGAATGAAATAGAAAGAGATTTTAGGACGCAATCTCAACATCTCCTTTGGTCCGTTTGGCGAGGGCTCTTAGTGGGGGTGACAGCAGGAGCAGTGGTCAGTCTTTTTCGTTGGTTAATTGCCAAAGGGGCTGCATTTTCTGTAGCTATTTACGAAGACGCTCTTCATAATCCACTTCTGATTCTGGGAATTGTACTTGTTAATCTCTTGATTGCCCTTTTTATTGGTTACCTTATTAAGCAGGAAAAAGACATCAAGGGCTCAGGAATTCCCCATGTTGAAGGGGAACTGATGGGGCTCTTACATCCGTCTTGGTGGTCAGTTTTATGGCGTAAATTCCTAGGTGGTGTCCTTGGGATTTCAATGGGACTGATGTTGGGACGTGAGGGACCTAGTATTCAACTAGGTGCCATGACTGCTAAGGGATTAGCCAAGGGACTTAAGCTCTCTGCACGTGAGAAGCGTGTCTTGATTGCTGCTGGAGCAGCAGCAGGGTTATCGGCTGCCTTCAATGCTCCAATTGCTGGTCTTTTGTTTGTCGTCGAAGAAGTCTATCATCATTTCTCTCGTCATGTTTGGGTGACAGCTTTAACGGCATCTTTAGTGGCCAATGCTGTTTCCTTACGCATCTTTGGCCAGGTACCAGTCCTTGCTATGACAGAAAAATTACCCGTATTTCCTTTGAAAGATTATTGGATTCTTATTGTTTTGGGGATTTTTCTAGGTGTGCTTGGATACGGTTATGAGTGGGTTGTCTTACGCATTGGTAAGGTCTACCAAGGGTTAGGGAAAATCTTCCACTTGCCATCTCATTTTCATGGCCTTTTGGCAGTTCTGTTTATCATTCCTATTGGTCTCTATTTTCCACATCTTTTAGGTGGCGGGAATGAATTGATTCTTGCTCTAAATGGTTTACATCCTGCTCTAGCTGTGGCTATCCTCTATTTGGCTATTCGCTTTGTTTGGAGTATGTTGTCCTTTGGTTCAGGATTTCCTGGTGGGATTTTCTTGCCGATTTTGACTCTAGGTGCTCTTTCTGGTAGCGTATTTGCGGCAGCTTTTGAAAATCTAGGATTCTTACAAGTCAGTCAGTTCCCTATTTTTATCATTCTTGGTATGGCTGGTTATTTCGGTGCTGTATCTAAGGCACCGCTAACTGCTATGATTTTAGTGACTGAGATGGTGGGTGACCTTCCCCAATTAATGACAATTGGAGTCGTTACCCTGATTGCCTATCTCGTCATGGATTTTATGGGAGGAGAACCTGTCTATGAAGCCATGCTTCACAATTTGATCGCTCACGAACCAAAGCAAGTTGATAATATACCGACGATGATTGACTTACCGGTTACAGATAGTCTAGCTGGTCGATTGGTTAAGGATTTAACCTTACCTGATGGCGTTTTGATTTCTACTCAGATTTTTCAAGACCAGTCTGAAGTTGTTCATGGAGACACACGTCTAAAAGCAGGAGCAACCCTGTATCTGGTTGTTAATGAAAGTAATATCAGTCAGGTAAGAAAACTCTTTTTATAAGCAATTCAATGGCTTGAGGCTCTTTTGTCCTCAGGTCATTTTTGTTATAATGGAGAGAAAAAAAGGAGGTCAGTATGGACTTAAATGAGATTCGCCAACAGATTGACACCGTTGATAATGAGATTGTGGCTTTGTTGGAAGAACGTATGAAATTGGTAACTCGAGTAAGTGCTTATAAACAACGCACTGGAAAGGCGATTTATGATCCCGAACGAGAGCAAGCCTTGCTAGACAAGGTAGGCACTAGTGTCCTTAATCCCGAATATAAAGAAGCTATCGTCGCTAGTTTTGCGGATATTATGAAGCATTCACGTACTTATCAAGCAAGTAAGCTAGAAGAAAAGTAGGCATCTAGGATGAAAGTAAGACAATTAAGTGATAGTCAAGGTCTTTCTTATTTACATTTAGTAATGTTAAGCCTTTATGCAATCTTGTTAGGGGTGCTTGTTGGACTGATTGATGCTATTTTTGGGCGCGTGCTGATAGGACTCTCGGAATTTCGTGACCACCATCTCTTTTATCTAGTCCCGGCACTTCCTTTAGCAGGTCTTTTGATAGTTTACCTTTACCAAAAGTTTGCGGGTAAGGCAGCACAGGGAATGGGCTTGATTTTCAAGGTTGGACATAATGAGGAGGATCAAGTCCCCCTAAGGTTAATTCCACTGGTGACTGTAACCACATGGCTGACCCACCTTTTCGGGGGTTCTGCAGGTCGTGAGGGAGTTGCTGTACAACTGGGGGCCACAGTTTCTCATGCTTTTAGTCGCTATTTTAAGCTCCCTAATGCGTCACGCATTTTCTTGACCATGGGTATGGCAGCTGGTTTTGGAGGACTCTTCCAAACACCAATCGCCGCGACCTTCTTTGCGCTTGAGGTCTTGACCCTAGGACAGTTAAGTCTGCCAATCTTGGTACCGACTCTTATTGCATCTTTTGTGGCTAGTACGACAAGCCATCTCTTAGGTCTTGAAAAATTTAGCCACTTTGTATCTGAAAGTTTGACTATTGACCTTGGCACGTTTATGAAATTAGCTCTTTTAGGTCTGGCCTTTGGTCTAGCGGGAAATCTCTTTGCTTATCTCTTGTCACTAGCTAAAAAGAAAGTAGCAAGTCTGCTCCCAAATCCTTATTATCGTGTTCTCTTAGGAAGTGTCGTCTTAACCTGTCTTCTTTTGATTTTGTGGAAGGGACGCTATACAGGTCTTGGAACGAATTTGATTGCTTTAAGTGTTGGTGGTGGGACCATTTATCCATTGGATTGGCTCTTGAAATTGCTCTTGACCGTCTTTACCCTATCTCTTGGTTTCCAAGGAGGAGAAGTAACTCCTTTGTTTGCAATCGGAGCAAGTCTTGGTGCTGTTCTAGCACCAGTTCTAGGACTTCCAATTCCACTTGTAGCAGGTCTTGGCTATCTGTCTGTCTTTGGTAGCAGTACCAATACCCTTTTAGCACCTATTTTCATTGGCGTTGAAGTCTTTGGTCCCGCTAATGCACTCCCTTATGCGATTGTCATGGCTTTTGCTTATCTCATTAATCATAAGACGAGCATTTATGGACAACAAAAAATGCTAGAAATGCAATAAGATACTAGACATCCTGATAATTTTTTGATAAGATACTAAGAGTGTGTAATGGACACACAAAAATAACGGCTAATCCGCTGAGACACAGAGGTTGCTCTTAAGATTAGTAAGATAGGAGTATATAAAAATGAATCCATTGATCCAAAGTTTGACAGAAGGTCAACTTCGTACTGACATCCCATCATTCCGTCCTGGTGACACAGTTCGCGTTCACGCGAAAGTTGTCGAAGGAACTCGCGAACGTATCCAGATCTTTGAAGGTGTAGTTATTTCACGCAAAGGTCAAGGGATCTCAGAAATGTACACAGTTCGTAAAATTTCAAGCGGTATCGGTGTAGAACGTACTTTCCCAATCCACACTCCACGTGTTGAAAAGATTGAAGTTGTACGCTACGGTAAAGTCCGCCGTGCTAAACTTTACTACTTGCGTGCTTTGCAAGGTAAAGCTGCACGTATCAAAGAAATCCGTAAATAATTTACAGATTTCACATAAAAAATCTGTCCTCGTGGCAGATTTTTTCATAAGTCCTCTTAGTTAAATGGATATAACAACTCCCTCCTAAGGAGTCGTTGCTGGTTCGATTCCGGCAGGGGACATTTTTAAGCCTTTAACCATGCGGGTTTAAGCTATTCTGCTCCAAATTTAAACCAAATGTTTTTGACGCCTATTGTATTATAGGTGTTTTTTTGATTAGCAAAAACCCTAGTCAGGATTAGTCCTAACTAGGGTTGAAAATAGAATACTGGTGATGATAAGTATTCTGTTATCTCATTAATTGGAATTGGCAGTTGTGTCTGTGCTTGATGAAGCTTGTGGGTACTCGTAAGGATTGTTATCAACGTCGTTAATCCACTCATTGCTCTGATCAGTTGAGCTTGCGTGATTGCTTCCTCCACCAGCACCTGCGGCGAAGGCTGCATCGTGACCTCCACCGCCTCCTCCGTTAGTGGCATAGGAGCCATCTTCTGGTCCGCCCCAACCCCGTCCGCCTTCAACAGGCTTGGACTTTTCTTGATTTCCATCTTGATGAGGTGTTTGGTTGTTTTGTTTTTGATTTGCTTCTTGAGCAGAAGGAGATGCTTGATGCTTATTTTCGTCCTTAGCCTCCTTCTTATGATCTTCCGTCGAAGTAGCTCTTGATGATTTAGTATTCTCTTTTTTATGAGATGAGCTGCTTTTTGATGAAAGGCTGTGAGAGATGTGATGCGTTTTTGCTGCTGGCTTTACAGGTTCTTTTAAATGTTTTGATAAAAAACCGAAGAGAAAGAAGAAAGCTAGCAAAGAGAAGGTGATGATATTATATTTTTTTCTTTTCAAATTTGGCTCCGTTCCTAGTCATAGATGAAGAGTTAAAAATAACAGTAAAAAACCAGGTTTCCCTGGTTCTCATTATTAGCGGCTTACACGACGGCGAGCTGCTTTTTTACGGTTTTCTTCGATGAAAGCCAATTTCTTTTCTTCTGGTTCGATAATGGTTTTCTTAACTGCGAAGACAGCACCTGCTACAGTAGCAGCAGTTCCGATAACGCCAGTAGCGACACCTTTAGCGAATGAATGTTTTTTAGCCATGAGACTATCCTCCGTATATGTTATAATATGCTTATATTATCTAAAAAAATATCTAGAATAGCAAGTGAAAACATTATGAAAACCAAACTTATTGTAGTAGCTGGTCCTACTGCTGTGGGAAAAACAGCGCTTGGAATTGAATTGGCCAAGCGTTTTAATGGCGAAATTATTTCAGGAGATAGCCAGCAGGTTTACCGACAATTGAATATAGGAACCGCCAAGGCCACTCCTGAAGAGCAGGCAGCAGCAGTTCATCATCTGATTGATGTTCGCGATGTTGATGAGTCCTATTCAGCTTATGATTTTGTGACAGAGGCAGAGGCTGCCATTACAGATATCGTTAGTCGTGGCAAGCTGCCCATTGTAGTAGGAGGAACAGGTCTCTATTTACAAAGTCTTCTAGAAGGGTATCACCTAGGGGGACAGGTCGATCAGGAGCAGGTCTTAGCCTATCGGTCGGAATTAGAGCAATTATCTGATCAGGAACTTTTTGAAAAAATTGATCGCTTAGGTATTGAGATTAAAGAGATTAACCGTCGTCGTGCCATTAGAGCACTTGAGCTTTATCGTTTTTCGGAGAATCTTGAAAATACTGAGACGACTTATGATCCCTTTCTTATCGGATTAGATGATGAACGTTCCTTGATCTATGATCGAATTAATGCACGAGTAGATAAGATGGTTGAACTTGGGCTCTTGGAAGAGGCCAAGTGGCTGTACGATAATTATCCTGATGCCCAGTCAGCTCGTGGTATAGGCTACAAGGAGTTGTTTCCTTATTTTGCTGGGAACCAAACCTTGGACGAAGCCTTGGAAAAACTCAAGCAAAATACGCGCCGATTTGCTAAACGTCAATTAACCTGGTTCAGAAATCGAATGACTGTTAAGTTTTATCAGATTTCTAGTCCAGAATATCCTGAAAATGTCGTTCAAGATCTTGAATTATTTTTAAATGAAAGGGAAGGAGAAAAGGTAGGTCAATCTTAGTTTTAAGAACCAATCTTTGCTATAATGGTAGTTATGACTAACGAAGAAAAAAAATCAGCCTATGAATTAATGCTAGCACAGGCTAAAGTGCTTTTTGCCAATGAAAACAATGCTCTGGCCAACTTTTCTAATGCCTCAGCTCTCTTGAATACAACCCTGCCAAATTCTGTGTTCACAGGCTTCTACCTGATGGATAATGTCAAGAATGAGTTAATCCTTGGCCCTTTCCAAGGTAATGTTTCTTGTGTTCGAATTGCCTTAGGTAAGGGTGTTTGTGGTCAGTCTGCAGCAGAAAATAGAACCCTAATTGTCGAAGATGTCACCAAACACGCTAATTACATCGCTTGTGATTCCGCTGCTCGAAGTGAAATTGTTGTACCAATGGTCAAAGATGGCAAATTAGTTGGTGTTCTCGATTTGGATTCTCACCAAGTAGGAGACTATAACCAAGTAGACCAAGATTATCTTGAAGCATTTGTCAAAATTTTACTTGAGAAAACCGAGCTTACATTTGGAATGTTTGAGGTAAACTAATGTATCAAGCCTTATATCGTAAATACCGTAGTCAGACCTTTGGCGAAATGGTTGGTCAAAAAGTGATTTCAACCACGCTCAGACAGGCGGTAGAGTCAGGGAAAATCAGTCATGCCTATCTCTTTTCTGGGCCACGTGGTACCGGTAAAACCAGTGCGGCGAAAATCTTTGCCAAGGCTATGAACTGTCCTAATCAAGTTGATGGTGAGCCTTGTAATCACTGCGATATTTGTCGCGATATTACTAACGGAAGTCTCGAAGATGTTATCGAGATTGATGCGGCTTCCAATAATGGTGTGGATGAGATTCGTGAGATTCGTGATAAGTCAACCTATGCCCCAAGTCGTGCGACTTACAAGGTCTATATTATCGACGAGGTTCACATGCTTTCGACAGGTGCCTTCAATGCTCTTTTGAAAACCTTGGAAGAACCAACCGAAAATGTGGTCTTTATCCTGGCGACTAC
>ERZ773155.2083-NODE-2083-length-15864-cov-3.574609_pt1 | contig 15864 bp, 9 predicted proteins | sample MGYA00511262_ERZ773155 | MGnify/ENA primary metagenome ERZ773155 (study PRJEB29015, sample SAMEA2737828) | human gut metagenome | biome: human gut; feature: human-associated habitat; material: faeces | place: China | collected 2012 ... | reverse complement strand
GGACAGGTGATCAGAAGTACATTCCGGTAAATGGAATCAAGATCCATACGGTCAGCTATGCACCGGCAGTGATCGAGGTAGAAATAAAAACTTCCTGCCTGGGCAGGGTGAAAGCAGAGGTCTTGGATAAAGAGAATTGTATTCTTACACAAGAGGTTGAAAATACCGGACACCCGTCGGTTTTCCGTATGGAAATTCCGAACGCAAAGCTCTGGGACTGTGATCATCCGAATCTTTATACTCTGCGTGCAACCTTTGGAGAGGATGTCGTAGAGGAAACATTTGGAATCCGACTTCTTGAATGGAATCCGGAAAAAGGTCTTACGATCAACGGTAAGAGGGAAATCCTCAGAGGAGCCTGCGTACATCATGATAATGGTGTACTGGGAGCCTGCACTTATCCGGAAGCGGAAGAACGAAGAGTCCGTATCCTCAAAGAGAATGGTTATAATGCGATTCGTTCTTCTCATTATCCGTGTTCCAAAGACATGCTGGATGCCTGCGACCGTCAGGGAATGCTGATGATGGACGAATATGTAGATGTCTGGTATATTCATAAGACAAAATATGACTATGCAGGATATCTGAATGAATGGTGGCAGCAGGACCTTAAAGATATGGTGGAGAAAGATTACAATCATCCATGTGTGATCATGTATTCCACCGGAAATGAAGTTGCAGAAACTGCACAGAAAAAAGGAATCGAACTGACCGGCAGAATGACTTCTTATCTTCATAAGCTGGATCCATACAGACCGGTAACCTGCGGAATCAACATTTTCTTTAACTTCTTAAGCTCCATGGGAATGGGTGTCTACAGCGATGATAAAGCAGAAAAAAGTGCGGAGATTGCAGAGCAGGAGGCAAAAAAACAGGAAAAAGAAAAGAAAAAACCGGTAGGAAGTGAATTCTATAATACACTTGCCTGTCTGGTTGGCGACTATTTTATGAAAATTGGTGCGACACTTCCGCCATGTGACTGGAAAACAAAAGATGCTTTTGCAAATATGGATATCGCTGGTTACAACTACGGACTTTTCCGATACAAACATGACCTGAAAAAATATCCGAAACGTCTGATCCTCGGTACAGAGACTTTCTGCAAGGATGCATATAGCTTCTGGGAGATTGCAAAGAAGAATAAACGAATCTTGGGCGATTTTGTCTGGTCCGGATGGGAATATATCGGAGAGACCGGAGATGGTGCTGCTGAGTATGAAGATTACAGAGGCAGGATGCCACATACCAGAATGACTGGAAACAACGGAAGAATCGACCTTCTCGGAAAACCTCGTGCAGAGGCTGCTTATACAAGAGTTGCTTTTGAGAGGGAAACGGGTCCGTTTATTGCTGTGAAACCTGTTTATCAGAAGGAGAATCTGCAATTGACCGGATGGGCGCTGTCCAAAGCACTGGAAAGCTGGTCATGGCGGGGATGTGCCGGAGAAAAAGCAGAAGTAGAAGTTTTTGCAAGAGCAGCAGAGGTGGAACTTCTGGTCAATGGTAAAAAAGCTGCCCGTGGCAAAGTAAAGAAATGCCGTTCAAAATTCCACATTCCATATGAAGACGGTGAGATCACAGCAGTTTCTTATGATAAAAACGGACAGGAGATCAGTCGTCAGACTCTGATGACAGCAAATGAAGAAACAGTACTTCATATCAGACCGGAGCAGAAAACTGTGAAGGCTGGCAGATTGCTGTTTATTCCATTACAGTATGGAGATTCTGCCGGAAACTGGAAACCGATGGAGAAGCATCATCTGAAAGTTACAGTAGAGAATGCTACGCTCGAAGGGCTGGGAAGTGCCTGCTCCTATGTAGAAGGAAATTATGCACAGAATACGGTCGATACTTATTACGGTGAAGCGATGGCTGTAGTCCGTGCCGGAGAAGCCGGATCTGTAAAGATCACTGTTTCTGATGAAGAAAGAACATATACCTGTGAGATTCCGGTAATTGTAGCAAAATAAAACATATGGGCAATATAGACAAAAACAAACTTCACAATTTGTGCAAGATTTCTTAAAAAATTTTGTTTGTGAAAATTTAATAAAAAAACGCTTCCATTTACGGCTGAAAAAGTGCAGTCTGCGAAAAAAATGGGAGCGTTTTTAAAAATATGTTAAATTTATGTTCATAGAAAGTATGGAAGCACTTGAGCGATGAGGCTTGACCATATTTAGGGAAAGAAAGGAGCTATAATCATGAGCAGAAAAAGAAATCTCTGGCGTGGTCTGACTACTCTTACAGCGTCTCTTCTGACCGTTTCTGTTGCGGCAGGACCTGTAGTAGACAGCTATCGTACAGATATCGACAAATTTCTTGGAACCAAGAGCAGTGCGATGGTAACAGACAGTACAGATGAGGACCTGTACACATACAAATCTGATTATTCCAGCACGACAGAACTTCTGGATTCTATCGAGGATCTCGGAGAGCGTATGAGTGAGGAAGGAACGGTTCTGTTAAAGAACGAGAATAATGCACTTCCGCTGTCAAAAGATGAGACACAGAAACTGTCCCTTCTTGGATTTTCCAGCTACTATCCGGTACAGGGTGGTGACATGGGAAGTTCCTTGAATGAGAATAAAGGAACAGATGCAGATACTGTAGATTTTGTTGAAGCGTTGGATGCAAAAGGATTCAAGATCAATGAAGACCTTCATGATCTGTACAAGAGTCTGGAATCAGAGTTTAAGACAGAGGTTAACATGTGGGGAAATATTATGGAATATTACCACATCACAGCTCCGGCAACTGATGGCGTATTTGCAAGCAAAGAGCCTTCACAGGAAAAAATGGACAGCGTAGATGCACAGTGGAAAGATTCCATGGATGACTACAATGTTATGTTGGTAACAATTGGCCGTTCTTCTACAGAGAACGGAACTTACCTTCCAGGTGTGGATGGCGTAGATGCATCCCAGGATCTGAATCAGACGGATCCGCTTGGCTTAAGTGATGATGAACGTGATCTGATCAATGCAGCAGTTGAAGCCAAAAAGAACAATGGCGGTAAAGTTATTGTTATGCTGAACAATTCCAATGCAATGGAAATTGATGAGATCAAAAATAACGATGGTGTAGATGCAATCATGGAAATTGGTTTCCCAGGAGGTTATGGTTTCTATGGGGTGGCAGATATCCTTTCCGGAGAAGCAAATCCGTCCGGTCATCTGACAGATACTTATGCTGTGACAAATGCCAACTCACCGGCAGCACAGAATTTTGGAAACTATGAGTGGACAAATGCAGATCCGTCTGTAAATATCAATGCAGAAGAAGTGGAAGCAGAGGATATTTATACTGGATATAAATATTACGAGACAAGATATGCAGATACGGTACTTGGACAGGGAAATGCAGACGCAACTGTAGGAAGTTCTACAGGCAAAGCATGGAACTATGATGATGAAGTATCTTATCCGTTTGGATATGGTCTTTCTTATACAACTTTCGAGCAGACTCTCAAGAGTGTGGATGTAGACCTTGCTAACAGAACTGTAACAGCAGAAGTAGATGTTAAGAATACAGGAGATGTTGCTGGTAAAGATGTTGTGCAGCTGTATACTTCTGTTCCCTATACAGACTATGATGTAGAAAATAAAGTAGAAAAATCAGCAGTACAGCTTCTCGACTATGAAAAAACAGATATGATCGAGCCAGGCGAAAGCCAGACTGTTACAATTACAGCAGATGCACAGGATATGGCAAGCTGGGACAGCTCCTGCGAGAATGAAGCAGGAACAACAGGTAACTGGATACTGGACAATGGAACTTATTACTTCACTGTTGGAAATGGTGCACATGAGGCAGTAAATAACGTGCTTGCTGCACAGGATCAGGATGTTGAAGGAAATAAAGATAATGTACAGACATGGGAACTTGGTGATTTCGATTCCTCTTCCTTTGCAGTAACTTTAAATGGTACACCGGTAGAAAATCAGCTCCAGGATGCAGATCTGAATAACTGGATGGAAGACACCGTTACTTACTTAAGTAGAAATGACTGGGAAGGAACTTGGCCGGAAACATACAAAGACCTGACAGCTACAGATGAGATGATCAGCACTATGGCTGATGACTACAGTGATATCGAAGCAAACGGAGATCCGTCTTCTGTAACCTTCGGGGCAGATAATGGAATGACCTTGGCAAATATGAAGGGTGTAGAAGATATCACAGATGAAAGATGGAGTACACTGATGGATCAGCTTACTCTGGAAGAATGCCTGATCCGTACTGGACTTGGTGGAACCAGCACAAAGGTTATCGAATCTATCACTTCTCCGGAAGCAATCCAGAACGATGGACCGAACGGATTCAACTCTTATCCGCTGGGACAGTATGCAAACTCCGATGCTTCTACAGGAGATCCTTGTGTGATCGCAAAAGATGATCCGAACCGTGACTACAAGATGGGTGTTATGGCAAACGAAACTGTTATTGGCCAGACATTCAGCAAACAGCTGGCAGCAGAATGGGGCAAAGCAGTAGGTAACTATTCTCTGTGGGCAAATACAGCAATCTGGTGGGGCGTTGGAACAAACCTTCATCGTACACCATACAATGCACGTAACCATGAATACTTCTCAGAAGATGCAGTTCTGACAGCAGGTCAGGGTGCAGCAATCATCAAGGCCGGACATGACTATGGTGTACTGATCGCACCGAAACATCTGGCATTCAATGATACGGAGATCAACCGTACAGGTATTGCCGAGTTTATGACAGAACAGGCTGCACGTGAAAATGAGCTTCGTGGTACACAGTCCTGTATTGAAGATGCAAATGCGCTTGCTGTAATGACTACATACAACCGTGTCGGCTGTGTGACAAGTAATGCACATACCGGACTGCTTCTGAATATCCTTCACAAAGAATGGGGCTTCAAGGGCCTGATGTCTGAGGACTTCATTCAGGATCCGGCTTATACGAAGATTCACATGGCAGTACATAATGGTGTAACCATGACATGTAACACCGGTGACAACACCATGGCAGCAGTAGAAGCAGTATGGCCATACTGGAGTGTAGAAAATGCAAGCCAAAGTGAAGAACTTCTGACAGATCTGAAACAGGCAATGCTGTATCAGAATTATGCACTTGCAAACTCAAATGCAATGGATGGTATGTCAACCTCTACACATATTGAGAAACTGAATACATGGTATGATAACCTGATCACAGGTCTTCGTATTGGATTTGGTGTACTGACTGTACTCTGTGCAGCAATGTACCTGCTTGGACTGAAAAAGAAAGAGCAGTAAGGAGGAATAACTATGACTGAAAAGAAAAAAATGGGCGCAGGACTGGTCTTAAGTGTAATCACAGTTCTAGTAACTGTTGCAGGACTGGTTCTGTACATGATGAACTGCAAAACAAACTATTTTGTAAAAACTACTGGTACTGATAATACAATCGTTGCCTGCCTGGCTGTTGCTACGATTCTTGAAATCGTTATGATCATAGTTTCTGTGAAAATGGGAGCAAAGCCGGTTCTGGATATTATTCCGGTAGCATGCGGTGTGCTGACAGCATATGCGCTGATCGCTTTTGTGGGAAGCAGAATCGCTGCAATCGGGTCCATCATGACTTTTGAGAACAACGCTCAGAATATGGCGGATTTAAAAGGTGCGATCATTGGAATGATCGTATGTGTGGTCGCTCTGATCTTCACGATTATTTCCTCCTTCTTCAAAGTAGTAAAGGATTGATTTTATGAGCAAGACAAATAAAGATTTCTGGAACGGTCCACTGACCGGTTCCAGAATCAAATCAGAGGATGTAAAACTTCCGGAGATGTTGATCGGATATTTTATCGGACCGTTCGGAGCACTTCTGGCTTCCGGTATTTTTACCAGTATCCTTCAGAATTATTTTACAGATGTCCTGAAACTGAACCTGACATTTCTGACAACTTTACAGCTGTTCTCGACCATTCTGATCGTAGCAGCAAACCTGATCGTAGGTCAGCTTATTGAGCGTACGAGAACAATGGCTGGAAAGGCAAGACCGTGGATACTGCTGTCTGCTCTGACTCTGTCCATTGCCTCTGTACTGATGTTTGTAGTTCCTTTTGAGGGAACCGCCAAAATGGTGTGGATCGCGATTGCCTACAACCTGTTTTATGCTGTGGCTTATCCGATCTACAATACAGCTAACTCCACACTGATTCCTGTATCTACAAGAAACAGTAAACAGAGAGGTGCACTGGCTTCCTTCACAAATGTGGCAGGACTTGCTGTTATGGGTGCCGGTTCCATGGTATTCCCGATCCTGGTTTCTTTCGCACTGAAAGAAAATCAGCATCTGTGGCTGGTAGCGATGACTGCCATTGCTATTTTTTCTGCACTTACCATTTTCTTACAGTTTAAATTTACACGTGAGCGTGTAACAGAAGAGCAGATGTCACAGGGAGCTGAAGAGGAGAAAACAGTCAAAACTGCTTCTCTGAAAGAACAGCTTTCCGCAGTTACCAGTGAAAAAATGTGGTGGATCGTTATGCTGTTCTACATGGGCTTCCAGTGGAGCGGCGCTATGAAGAACGGTTCCATGACGTATTTCTGTAAATGGGTAATGGACAACACTTTCTTTGGAACAGCAGATGCCTGGGGTGCTTCACAGTCACTTTTAAGTATCATGGGTGCAGTTCCGATGGCTGTGGCAGCAGTGGCAATCGTACCTCTCTGCAATAAATTTGGAAAACGTATTGTATGTATGGTTGGTATGCTGCTGGGAGCTGTCGGTGGTGTGATCGCGATTATGGGTAACGGACAGATTGTTCCTGTAGCAATCGGTGTGGCACTGAAATGTCTCGGATCTGCTCCGGCATGCTACATGATCCTTGCCATGCTTGCGGATGTTATTGATCATATTGAGTACAAATTCGGGATCCGTACAGATGGATTGACAATGTCTATTTACAGTTCCATCATGGTTGCTGCGACTCCGGTATGTAATTCTATTTTCAGTGCAATCTTAAATGCCAGTGGATATGACCAGGCAGCAGACATTGCACTGGGTACTGCAGCACAGACAGCTGCGGCACAGACAGCAATCTCTGTCGGATATATCTGGGTAGAGACAATTGCTTATGTGATCTGTGCAATTCTGATTTTCTTCTTTACGATAGAGAAGGATCTGCCGGAAGAGCAGAAGGCAATTGCAGCAAGAAAAAACAATAAATAAAGAGTCTTAAAAGACTGGTACAATCAGGCGGTCTTCTGGTATAACTAAGGTTAGCAAGCAATTAAAGCTGTGCCTTAAGTCTACCGGAAGGCCGCTGTGTATTTATAAGATAAAACGGAAGGAGGAGACTGAACTATGGGTAAAAGAAAATTAAAAACTGTATTCTGGGTATTCCTTCTTCTGATAGTGACAGGTCTGATAGGATGTAAGCAGAAAGAGCCCGAAAAAGAACAGCTTTGTCATATTGTTATGGAAAAGGGGGATGGGTATCAGGTAACGGATCCTGTCAGAACAATAAAATCCGGAAGCAATGTGAGCTTTACAGTCACGCTGGATAATAACTGGCAGCTTCTGGGCACAGATTATCATGGCGAGACAGAAATAATAAAAGATGATGATGGAAAAACCGTGGAGATTGTTCTGCATGAAGTAAAATATTCGGAGAGTATCTGCATTCAGGCTGAAAAAGGAAAATATGAGATTTTGTATGATGCCAATGGCGGACAAAACACTTCAGGGGATTCAGACAGAGTGAGCATCTGTTATCGAGGTACTCACCAGAGAATCAATACTTCAATAGGAACGGATCTCTTTTTCAGAAAGGGTTACACACTGCTTGGATGGAATACCAGGGCTGATGGAAGCGGCCAGGCTGTGGGACTTGGAAGCCGGATCGCGTGGAAAGCAGGGCTTGTGCTGTATGCACAGTGGACGCCGTGGACAGACGAGGCAGATTTTATATACAAAAAAGTATCAGGCTTTGCAGTCATAACCGGATATAGCGGCAAGGCACAGCAGATCTGTATTCCACCCAGTCTTGGAGGATTGCCGGTACGTACAATCCGGGAGAATGCTTTTACAGATACAGACTGTAAAACCGTGATTCTTTCGCCGGGAATCTATGAAATTGAAAAGTGGGCATTCAGAAACAGTCATCTGGAACAGTTGTATCTTTATGATGATCTGGAAAAAATCAGTGACTATGCATTTCAGGACTGTGATATGCTGCATACTCTGCATATCAACGCAATCGAGGCTCCGGCCTACAGTGGAAATTATTTCGATACATTCCAGGATAAATATGATCGTCTGCTGAGCATGAAGGATAAAAAGAAGATTGTCCTGTTTTCCGGCTCTTCGACAAGATTTGGTTACGACAGTGAGATGATAGACCAGGCTTTTCCTGATTATGAAGTAGTCAATATGGGAGTTTTTGCCTATTCACCGGCACTTCCGCAGCTTGAACTGATTCGTTCCTGTATGAAGGAAGGAGATGTTCTTCTGGATTCTCCGGAATTTGATGCGGCAAACCGGCAGTTCTGTTATCAGAAGGAACTGGATTATGCAACTTTTGCCATGATGGAGTCTGATTATGATGTGTTTGCGCAGCTGGATCTCAGAGAGTATAAACAGATTTTCACTGCTTTTACTGCATATCAGGATGCAAGAGCAGATATGGAAAGAAAAAATTATGATGTCTGCGCATCAGAGTATGACGAGGATGGAAATGAAGTGGAGGAGCCAAGCTACAATGAATACGGGGATTATGTAGTGTATCGTCCGAATTCCACAAGTGAAAAACCGATTTACGGACTTCCGGTAAATTATACAGTAAATGCATATCCGAAGGATACTTATATCGATTCCATAAATACAGAATTTCAAAGATTTCTGGATCAGGGAATAAAAGTTTATTTTACTTACTCACCCAGGAATAAATATGCGCTTTCTGAAGACAGCACACAGGAGGAAAGAATCCGGCTGCATGAATATTTTAAGAGTCAGCTGAATGTTCCTGTCATTTCGGAACTTGAGGATTCTTTGTATACAGGAATTTATCTGTATGGAACGGATAATCATTTGTCTACGGAAGGGGCACAGATCCGGACTGAAAAAGTGATAAGGGATCTGAAAGAACAGTTTGTGAAGGAGGAAAAGAAATGAATTTTATATCACTGACATTTGTTTTCTCCTTTCCGGTGGTAGTGCTTTTGTACTGGAAGATTCCATGGAAATACAGAGAACTCTTTCTACTGGCTGTGAGCTATTTCTTTTACATAAAAGAAAGTTCCTGGGCAGGAGGACTGCTTCTGCTTACAACGGCAATCACGTATCTGGCGGGAATTGCTGTTGAGAAGGGCAGACACAGAAGAGCCTGGCTGATTTTGGCAGTGACTGTATGTCTGGGATTTCTGATCGGTCTGAAATATTCAGTCCCGCCAGTGGGAATCTCATTTTATACCTTCCAGACAATGGCATATGTGATTGATGTGTATCGTGGCGAAATTTCAGCGGAAAAAAGTCCTTTAAGCTATGCTCTGTTTGTATCGTTCTTTCCACAGCTGGTTGCAGGTCCGATCGAGAGAGCAGGTAATCTTCTTGGACAGCTGAAGGAAAAGCATACAATGAGAGGGGAAAATCTGCTGAATGGTTTCTGGCTGATGCTCCGGGGATTTTACAAAAAAGTTGTCGTGGCAGATTATCTGGCGGTATATGTTGATAAAGTATATGCTGCGCCGCAGGATGCCGGAGGGATTGGAACGGTTCTGGGAACGGCGTTTTTTGCGGTTCAGATTTATTGTGATTTTTCGGGATATACAGATATTGCAAGAGGTGCGGCACGTATGATGGGAATACGGCTTATGGAAAATTTCAGGCATCCTTATCGTGCGGTAAGCATACAGGATTTCTGGAAAAGATGGCATATCAGCCTGACATGCTGGTTTACAGATTATGTATATATTCCACTTGGAGGAAACCGCAGAGGGTTTGCAAAGCGATGCAGGAATGTACTGATCGTTTTTCTGCTGAGTGGATTCTGGCATGGAGCGTCATGGAATTTTGTTGTATGGGGACTGATCCATGGGATCTATATGGTTGGTGCTATATGCCTTTCACAGATTAGGAAAGATAAAAAGAGAATCCTTCATCCGGTGGCTGGCTGGATTCTTACGCTGCTTCTTGTGAATATTGCGTGGGTGTTCTTTCGTGCTCCTTCACTTATCGGCGCATGGCGGATTCTGCAACAGCCGTTTGTGAATCCTCTGGGCAGTGGAATAGCTGAGACTATGAGTTTCCTGGGAATTCGGGGATTTGCGATTCTGCGACTTCTTACGACAGGAATTAGCTGGCTGATTCTGGAACGACTTCCTGAGGAGATCGATAAGAACTGCCAGACTCAGAAAGGCTTTTGTATGGCAGCAGTGATTTTTGTTGTTATGGTGACTGTGATTGAATTTTCATGGCTTGGCAGGATGGCATCAGGCGGTGAAAATGCATTTATTTATTTCAGGTTTTAAATATGGATAAAAGAACAGTAAGACGTATTGTTGCAACTGCACTGGCAGTGATTCTGGCTGAACAGGTATTTTTTCTGATCTGCGGTTTTGGACTGCCTGTACAGTTCGGGGATACATTTATGGGAGAACTGAAAAGTAAATATGAGAGGCTGAAGGAAACTTCGGGAAAGCGAATTGTGCTTGTCGGAGGAAGCGGAGTGGCTTTTGACTGTGACAGTGCCCTGATGGATGATTTTTTTCCTTCATATGAAATAGTTAATTTCGGTATGTATGCAGGTCTTGGAACCAAGGCAGTTATGGATCTTTCCGAAAATTATATTCATGAAGGAGATATCGTAATCCTTTCCCCGGAGCAGAGTGAGCAGACATTTTCCGATTATTTTAACGGAGAATACATGTGGCAGGCTGCTGATGGAGCCTTTGGAATGCTTCGTGATCTGAAAAGTGAAAACTTTGAGGCGATGCTGGGAAATTTTCCACGGTTTGCACTGGAAAAGCTGAATTATGTAATGAAAGGACAGAAGCCTCAGACGGACAGCATTTATCAGAAGAAATCCTTTAATACATACGGAGATATCGAACTGGATACATGTCGGGAAAACATCCTTCCGAATGGTTATGATGTGAACCAGAAAGTAAGATTTACAGAAGATGTAGTTCAGCCGGAATTTATGGACTATATGAATGACTGGGCCAAAAGACTTGAAAAAAAAGGGGCTGTGGTCTGGTATCGGTACTGTCCGGTAAATAAACTGTCTGTGGAAGATATGGATGACCTGGCAGCATATGATGTATTTTTGCGTCAGAAACTGGATTTTCCTGTTATAGGAAATCCGGAAAACAGTCTGATGGAAGCGGAGTGGTTTTTTGACACCAATTTTCATCTGAATCAGCCAGGAAAAGAGGTAAATACCGTGCAGCTGATCCGCGATATGAAAGCGATGCTGGGGGATGACAGAGCTGTAACTGTGGAACTCCCGGAGAAACCTCACAGAACGTGGGGAGAGGTACCTGCAGAAACCAGAATATGGACTGCAAAGGACAGTGAGACATATCAGGGTGAAGAAACGATCGTGATCCCGGAGAATGTGACACAGATTGAAGACTATGCTTTTTCGAATTGTGCAGGTCTTAAGCAAATTGTGCTTGAACAGAAAGATCCTTCGAAATGTATTGTGGGTCAGCATCTTCTGGATGGTACAGGTGCAGAAATCCTTGTTCCGCAGATGTCTGTAGACAGTTATAAGCGAAATTATTTCTGGTCAGTGTATGCCGGCAGGATCGGGAAAGTTACTGCTCACGCAGAAAAATAAACCAACCACGTTCAAAAGAAATCTGATACGGAAAATCATGATACAATGCAGATACGATAAAAGTGAGACTATAAATTTTGAACTGTAAAATCAGGATTGTGAAATTGATAATATGAAATCTGGAGGGAAAACATGAAAACAAAACAGGCTGTGAATCCATACATGCCAAGCTGGGAATATGTTCCGGATGCAGAACCACATGTTGTAGGAGACCGTGTGTATGTTTACGGTTCTCATGACATATTCAACGGACTGAATTTCTGCCTGGGCGATTATGTCTGCTGGTCGGCACCGGTGGATGATCTTGGTAACTGGCGTTATGAGGGCTGCATTTATAAGAGAGAACAGGATCCGGCAGCACCGAGAATCCGTCTGACAAATGGCCTTGCAGCGCCGGATATGGTGCAGGGACCGGATGGAAGATTTTATTTGTACTATTTCATGGGTGGTACAAAGATGATCTCCGTAGCTGTATGTGATGAACCGGCAGGAAAATATGAATTTTACGGGTATGTAAAATACAGTGACGGTATTGCAATTGGCAAAAAAAATGAGCCGTTCCAGTTTGATCCGGGTATCTTTATGGATGATGATGGAAAACTGTATCTGTATACAGGTTTTGCACTGGCAGGAAACCCGATCCTTCTGGATGGATCGAAACCGACAGAACATGGCCCGATGTGTTTTGAACTTGATCCTTCTGATATGCTGACGGTACTGAATGGACCGTCCTATATTGGAGTTGCTGGCGAAAAGGAATCCATCGGTACTCCTTATGAGGGACATTCTTTCCTTGAAGCAAGCTCCATGCGTAAATTTAATGGTACATACTATTTCATTTACAGCACAATGAACAGCCATGAACTCTGCTATGCGACAAGTGACAGCCCGGTTAAAGGATTTCAGTATGGCGGTATTCTGGTAAGTAACGGTGATGTAGGTCTTGAAGGTGTACCGGATGTGAAGCATGCGAGATGCAATACCGGAAATACACATGGCAGTATCATTGAATTAAATGGAAAATATTTTGTTTTCTATCACAGACACAGCAACCGTAAACAGTCTTCACGTCAGGCTATGGCAGAAGAAATCCGCTTTGAAGATGGCAAATTTTATCAGGCAGAAATGACCTCCTGTGGATTAAATGGAGGTCCGTTGGAAGGAAAAGGAAGCTATCCGTCATACATTGCCTGCAATCTTTATGGAAAAAAAGGTACTCGTTTCCTGAGTATGATCAAGCATCCCAAAAAAGGATGTCCTTACCTGACCCAGGATGGAAAAGACAGAGAATCCGGACCGGATCAGTACATTGCAAATATGTGTGATGGTGCGCTTGCCGGATTTAAATATTTTGATCTCAGTGAAACAAAAGAGATCAGTGTGACTGTAAAGGGACATGCGGAAGGTACACTGTATGTCCGTACCAGTGAAAACGGAGAAGCTATAGCTGAGATTTCCATCAGCCCGAGTAAAGAACTCAGGGAATTTTCCTCTGATATTCATGTTTCGGGAAATAAAGAAGCTTTGTTCTTCGTCTTCGAAGGAAAGGGAAGCTTTGATTTTATTTCATTTACTCTGAAATAAAAAATACATTGTTTCCTGTGCTTTTTCTTGTTATACTACAAGTATTATTATGTAGAAAAGGCACGGGGGATGAACATGCTTCGTATTGCAACAGTGGAAGATGATGCGAATGACCTGGAAGCGTTACGAACTCACCTGAGTCGATACGAAAAAGAAAACGGACTGAAATTTCAGGTTACAGAATTTCGGGACGGAGAAGATATAGTGACAGATTATTCTGCGGATTATGACCTGATCCTCATGGATATTGAGATGGCGTTCCTGAATGGAATGAAAGCAGCAGAAAAAATCCGCGAACTGGATAAGGATGTTATTATCATATTTATAACTAATATGCCTCAGTATGCAATTCAGGGCTATAAAGTAAATGCTCTGGATTACATGCTGAAGCCTATTTCGTATTTCTCTTTTTCGGAGAGTATGGGAAGAGCGCTTCACAGAGTAAACGTACAGGAAAAAGAATTTATCACCATTGCACTGAAAGGCGGCAAAAAGAAACTGGATATTACACAGATCTGTTATGTGGAGGTGCAGGACCACCTTCTGCTTTATCATACAACAGAAGGGAGCTTTGCGACCAAAGGAACGATCCGGGATGCGGAAAGTCAGCTGGATGCAAAAAGCTTTTTCAGATGTAACAGATGCTATCTGGTAAATCTGGAGTATGTGGATAATTATATGGGAAGTGACGTCAGCGTCAATGGAGATACGATTCAGGTAAGCAGGAGCAGACGAAAACCATTCCTGGACGCATTAAATGAATATTTGAATGAGGTGGGCAAATGAACACAGCAGAGGTGCTAAATACACCAGGGTATTACTATGCCATAGCTTATGCTTTATCCGTATTTGTGATTGCATGTACGAATGAAAGAAAACTTGGGAGATGGAAGCTGGCAGCAGTAAGCTGTGTTCAGTTTGCCCTCCTTTTATTTTTTATGACAGAAACAGATGGCGTGAGACAGGAACTGTTTATTCCATCAATGATGGTGATCGTAGGACTACTTTTTGGATATATTTATATATGTAATGATTTTTCGCTCAGAGAGGCTGGATTTTATTGTGTAAAGGCTTTTATTAACGGAGAGTTTGCTGCGTCTATGTGCTGGCAGATCTATTATTATCTGCGGTATGTGCGTGGAATGGATGGAGAACACTGGAGATGGGTGGAACTGGTCCTGGTGTATGCAGTGATTTTTGCCATATTGACATTGATTGAGCTGAATCTCAAAAAAGATCTTGAAGAACTACATATTACAAGAAGAGAACTGCTGGTGGTCATTATCATTGCTGCATCAGTATTTGCCATGAGTAACTTAAGCTATCTTGATCAGAATGGATTGTTCAGTGGAAGCTTTGTTATGGATATTTTTATTATCCGTACACTTGTAGATCTGAGTGGTATTGCAGTGCTGTATGCATATCATATTCAGGTAAAAGAAGTTCAGATCCGGTTTGAAAAAGATGCTTTGCATAATATTATGGAGATGCAATATAAAAACTATCAGCTATCCAAAGAAAATATTGATATGGTGAATCAAAAATATCATGATCTGAAGCATCAGATCAATATTCTCAAAACGCAGTCTTATACCGGAAAGTCTACAAGCTATCTGGAAAAGATGGAACGGGAGATCCGGGTATACGAGACATCTCAGTTCCAAAGTCTGGAGCAAGTTATTCGTACCTTCATGTACGCAGAAAAGATGGATCGTTTTGCAATGTTTAAGGAAAATGTGAGAGCCGCATTTACCAATCCAGAAGAGTAAGGTGGTGATTCAATATGGATTTGGATACGGCATTACATACTGCATTGGTCGATGATGACATAAAAAAGCATTGCCATGTAAACTCAAATGAAGATGGAGATCGATTTGTTGGAATCAAAGCAGACTCTGATAATGCGATGGTCTATTTTCCTATCGGATATCAATTGCCGGAAACAGATAATGAGATAAGAACTGATATAAAACATTTGATTCAAGTTTTATCTGAATTTACAACATCTGAGGATAGGTTAATTGCAGTAAATAAGTTTGCAGCTCCACAGTCGGTTGATTTTCCAATCAATGCGTATAAAAACGTTATAGAATACTATTTTTCTATCGGCGGAAAATATTATATTGAGGTTGAACCAACATTCAAGACGAGTGCTACTGGCAAACAGGACTGGCCAAGAACAGTTAGAAATCAAGTACCTTTGGTTCAGCAAAAGGGCGGGATTAGTTCTTTTATTTATACAGAGTTTACTGTTAGAGCAACAAGACCGAATGATTCGAAGCAAATAACGCAGATTAATCGTTTCTGTGTTTACGAAGCATTCAAAAAACTGGGATGGCTTTATGTTCCGTATATGCCAGAACAGCCGGGACCGCATCCAGATGTCAAAACTGCGATTGCAATATTGACTGCAAAGTTAGGTTCAACGAATGATGATAAGAAAAGAAATCTGTTCCAGGCGATGAAGGATATGCTTA